>Ga0214480_101310_pt1 | contig 10783 bp, 8 predicted proteins | sample M1_20Mar14CPVII9_3_FD_165042 | JGI IMG/M metagenome (GOLD analysis project Ga0214480, IMG submission 165042) | Marine eukaryotic communities from Monterey Bay, California, United States - M1_20Mar14CPVII9sort6BwellE17 | ecosystem: Environmental > Aquatic > Marine > Unclassified | place: USA...
CCCCCCCCCCCCCCCCCCCTCTCTGTGTGTATTCCTCTATGTATTCTATAGGTCTTGCCGCTGCTGCCACACCCGTACCACCACCGCCTCAAATAGGAGAATCAGTAATACAAGGTAAAATAGCGTTAGATAAACAAAAGGCGGATGAGATTAAGGCTGTTATGCGTGATCGTACATTAAGCCGGAAGGAACAGCAAGCTCAGATTGCAGATATTAAAGAAAAGTATGCCAACATGTACAATAATAACACCGACGGTGTTGATTCGGGTGATCAAAAACCCAGAGCTAGTAGCAGTACACCACCTCCAGTAGTAACAAAGAATAATGCAAAGTATATATCCGAACAACGTCGTATTGAATTACAAAGTGTAATGAAGGACCGGTCACTAGGTAGACTTGAGAAACAAGAACGAATGAATGAAATTAAAACCAAGTATGCAATCATGTTAGAAGAGGAACAACGCCGTTTAGATGAGGAACAGCAACGATTATATGAACAGGTTGCTGAAACTCCAGCTATTTCAAATCGTAAGACTATGGTAGAAGAAGATAAAGATGACGATGATGGTAGTGAGGCTGATGGATCTAAAAGTTCAGCGGAAGGGTCAGCTGCCTCGTCTCAGAAATCGAAGGGATCAGATGATCAATCGTCTGTTGCCTCGTCGAAACAGTCATCGGCTGCCTCCTCAAGTCAATCTAGCAAGTCAGCCCAAAGTGACGACGATGACTCGGCGGCAAGTTCCAAATCATCTCAAAGTAACGCCGCATCGGTTGCTGTATCTGATGAAGGTTCTGCTGTATCCGATGAGGGTTCTGCCAAGTCTGCTGCTTCTGACGACAACTCTAATGCATCGTCTCAAAGTGGAAGTGCCGCCTCGGCCGCTGCCTCCGACGACGAGGGATCAGTTGCCTCCTCGGCCGCATCGTCGGTACAAAGTGGCAGTGCCGCCTCAGCCGCCTCATCAGTACAAAGTGACAGTGACGCCTCAGCCGCATCCAGTAAGTCATCTCAAAGTGACAATAGCGTTGTCTCAGCTGCTTCCACAAAGTCTTCTCAAAGTGGGGAACAGAAATCTATTGCCATTGGTGAGGATGATAGCGAGATTGCTTCTCAGCAGTCTGAAAAGTCAGCACAATCATCTGTTGCAACATCAAAAGCTAGTAGTGCTGCTTCATCTAAAAGTTCTGTTGAAGGAGACGGTGAACAGCCTACTGTTGAGGACGACGAAGATAATTCAAATGACGGCAAGTCACAACAAAGTAATGCTTCTGACAATGATACTAATGACGATGATGATGCATCCCAGCAGTCATCCAAGTCTTCTGCCTCATCAAAATCATCCGCAAGTTCATCTTCTTCGGGCAGTGGAAGCTCTTCTTCAAGTTCGTCCTCTGCATCATCCAAGGAGAATAGTATGCCAGTACCTGGTACCGATGACGAAGAGAGTGCTGCCTCTGGTAACGATTCCGAACCTAACACAGAGTCGGCATCGGATATAGATATTTCGAAAAGATCGAAATCAACCAATAAATCAAGCAGAGCTGCTATTGATTCTTCTCATCGTTCAGGGATGAGTAGAAGTAAATCAAGTAGAGCAATTGATTCTTCTCGACGGTCAGGAATGAGCAAGTCAAAATCAAGCAAGGCTATGGATCGATCATTCCGTAATGATGACTCTCTCAGAAGTGCATCATTAGAATCTTACCGCTCTCATTTGAGTAGATATAGCCGCGGCACAAAGGATACTAAATCAAGTAGAAGTAGGAGGAGTAACCCCAGTACCCATTCAAGTCGGCGTGGAAGTAGTAATCCTAGTACACATGATGAGGATGAATCTTTCCGTAACGATGACAGTCTTCGAAGTGCATCTTTAGAGTCTTACCGTTCTGGTAGCTTTAGATCAGGTAAGTAACAAGTTAATACTTTGACTTCTTATCCTCACAAACTTGTCCTTAAAGTTTGTACATATGACGTGTCATCTTTTACTCACAACCCACAACCCTTATAATCTGTTCATTTACAATTCATGATAATCACAGGGAGATTCAGTAAAGGTACTCGATCACACAACAACTCGTTAACATCAGTTTCAATAAGATCCGGCAAGGGTCATCATTCCGGAGGCACGAACAATGATAGTTTACGATCATCTTCATTTAGATCAGGATCAGGAGAGAGACGTTCCAAGTCACCTATACGCTCAGCATCACTCGAATCTTATAGGAGTGGTTCATACCGCAGTGGAAAGTTTAGTAAACGATCCAAGAATTCAAATAGGGCCGACGAAGACTTGTCATATCGGAATGATAACTCGTTACGTTCCATGAGCCTTGAGTCATATCGATCACATAGAAGCCGATTGAGTAGAAGTACTCCAACTAACCATGATGACAGCTATCGTAGTGGGCGAATGAGTAGAGGAATGAGTAGAGATGAGAGTTTCCGCAGTAGAGGAACGAAAGAATCTGCAGTTAGTAGAGGAACGAAAGAATCTGCGGTAAGTAGAGGAACGAAAGAATCTAGAGGGACCAGGGGAACAGCAGCAAGTCGAGGCACAAAGAGCACGGCAGCAAGTCGAGGCACAAAAGATATGGATTTGTCTCAACGGTCGGGAATGAGCAGAGGTGGTAATAATAAGAAGGATATTGCAGCTAGTAGACAAGCCAAGTTGAAAGAAGCGGCTGCGGCCAGGAGACAACGAGCAGCTGCTGCCGCTGCTGCCAAGAAGCGTAGTGATTCGATTCCAACAAGAAAAGGAGCCCAAAGTCCAACTGTTGAAACTAGCACACCACGAAAGAAAAGAGTCGTCAAGAAAGCGGCAGCGGCACCACCACCTGTCAAAGCCAAGTCTACTCCTGCCGCCCCTGCCAATGCCGTTGAATCTAATAATGAAACTGACAATCCCTTAGATGATATTCCAACTGATAGAACTCCAATTAAAAGACTCATCAAGATGCTTAATGATGACGAACCATCCCTCACTGTGTTGAAACTTGATGGACGGAAGAAGATCAAACCAGAAGATTGGGAGAGTTTATTTGAAGCCTTAGAAGAGAACACTACCATCACACATTTATCCATATCACGTTGTGACATTGAAGACTCCATGGCTGTATCCTTGGTACTTGCGTTAGTGGAGAATGAAACTATAGTAGAGCTACGCTTGAACAGCAACAAGGGTATCACGGACGATACAGGCAAGGGATTTATCAAAGTGTTGAGACAGAGCAACTCAACACTCAAGAAACTAGAACTACTTCGGTGCAAGGTAACCAAGAAGTCTACCAATGAGCTTAACAAGATATTACAAGAACGAGATGATCAGAAGAAGAAGGATAAGATGCAAGCTGAACGGGAGGCAAAGATTAAGGCGTTACTAGCCTTTTCAGCTTCAGATGCAGTAGCAGTACCTGATGTGGTAGAGGACGAAGCAGATGCTGCCATGTCTGTTGCTTCTAGCTCTCAATCGAAAACATCCTCCAAGAGAAGTGGTAAGAAGGGAGGCAAGAAGAAGAAAGGGGCCGATCGTCTTGCTGATAGTAAGACCTCCCTCATGTCGTCGGGCAGGGCTGGCAGCAGGGCTAGAGGCAATGCTCGTGCTGGTAGAGGAGGCTCTATGCGTACGAGTACGATGCGTGCGAGTATGACAGCTGCTCAAATGGCTCAGCTGGGGGGAGATATAGCCAATGTGGGTGCCGACGCCTCAAAGATTAAAGATCAGAGGAAGATGAGAGGAGAATGTGAAGTTTGTGGTCAGAAATGTTTCAATAAGACCATGTTCAAGTCAACTCCAATAACCGTGCCAGGTGCGGTGTACGAAGGGAGATGTTTGAAGTGCAATCCAATGTAGAATATAGTTTTAACAAGTATTGTAAAAAAGAACATAAGATGTGAGCATTTTTTTGAATGATAACCAAACCGGCACAGTATCCTTCTAACTTTATCATACCAGCAATAATAATGGCATCTGTTGATAGGTACATCCTATACTTACAAGGCATTAGATTCATATCAGACCATGTAAAGAGTACAATAGGCTAATGGAGATTCATAAGGAGGCAGGAGATACAAATAAGGTATCCTCCTAGGATACCTACCAATACGTACGTATGTATGTAATTAGTAATTACTATCATCAACTAAAGATATTTTTGACGTACTTTGTTTGTAGGATAGTTATGTGTAATGTGTGGAATAGGTAAAGGATAGATAGTTAGTGTACTTGGTATTATAAAACAGCCATATAGGAGGTTAGATTATTTCACAACTTTACAACTTGTGCTTTTGTAACTATCCATGAAGCCAACAATCATACAATACCCCATTCCAGGAAGTAATGTCGGTGGCTTGCTTCACATCTATGGAAAAAGAACATCAAGAAATGTCATTCTATACTGCGGTGGTTGGCCGGACGGAGTGACGGATGGGCCATTTACACCAATTGCAAAACAACTTGCAACATCTACAGAACATGATGATGGGTGTTTTGTTGGAATAACATGTTGGCCAGGATTTGATTATGAGTTATACCAACAAACTAAGTATAGAAGAGAAGGATATACATTTGATGAGGTAACTTGCTGTATACGAGAGGCTGCAAAACAATTATTCATTGAATACATTAGAACAATATCAAATGAAAATAATGATGACGACGATCAAGATAAACCACAATTCACAACAATCTTTCATGACTTTGGGGTACTAACGGGATCAATGTTTGTTAACAGATCAATCGAAGAAGAGTACTTTACTGAACACAAACCAGATAAAGTCATATTATTAGATGTGTTAATGCAGCCGCATAGAAAAAGTGATACACAGTACAGACATTTGACTCCCTATACCAATCACGAACAACTCGTCTACTTGGCATATAGAGGAACCTTTGCATACAGTTTTGCAATAATGAGATATATCTCTGTAAATATTGCAATAGTAACGTTTGGAATTCTTTATGGCGTTGTCAAACTATTAAGATTGGAGCCAACGAGAAGTATAGATGCCAATGTAGTGAGGGAAAAGAAGATGAGTCTTCAGCATATGATGTATACCTTCTACCCGTACTATTACTTGTTCGAAGCATTTATATACAATAGACAAGCATTAGCTCATGGATCACTGCCGTTGAACTTGAAAGATATACCAATATTATACATGTATGGACCGGAGAAGAATGCAATGTTTCATGATCGGAGAAGTTTGGCAATGTTAGAACAGGAGGAGAGGCGGGGTACAAGTGATTGTAGAGTTGTTAGAGTTGATGGTGCAGGGCATTGGATGTACCATCATACACAGAGACCAGATATATGTGAACAAGAGATAAGATCATTTATAAACAAGAGCAGAAGTAGCAGTGGGAGGGATAGTGGCACTGTTGAGATGGCCAAACAATCTAAATTGTAATAAATAGTAATTCAACTGTTATACTTAGTAATGTCAACTGTGACGTTATATAAAACAAACCAATTGTAATATATGCATATTATCACCCCCCAATGAAGTGAAGACGTAGGTACAAGCAACTATAGTAATAACCTTGTAACAACCCATCACCTGCCACCTATGTAAGGTGGCCGGTGGCACTGTAGATGCCAATGCACCTTCTCATTTTGGTATCCTATCTTTTTGTTTGTTTGAATATCATAACAATCTAAGATATAAACACCATATAGAGTACCTAATATCATATTGATTATTCACGAGAGTAACTTTCTAATAAGTGAACATATCTTGTGTCTTAGAGACCGAATTGACTCATAGATAGAGTTGTTCCATTTGATATCTCAGCAGTTGATTGTTAAGTACTCTCTCCATTCACACATTATTATACTACTTAAGGGCATCATCATCTAGTCAGTTGCATTCCGACGATAGGATGATGGTAAAGATATGCACTGATACCACGTTCCTTACTTGTGTGTTGCAACTTACCCTTGCCACACACCCTATTCATACATACTGGACTGACTTCTTCCTACCCATAGTATGAGTTGTATGGATAGATGACGAGCTCGACTCGACCACATACTATTTTTGATGGGTCTGAGTAGATGGATGAGTCATTTTTACTCGTGGCCAATAAATCGGCGGCCTATAGTGTGTTATAGCACAAGTTTGCACACAACAAGCGTCGAATCTGACTCACTATAGGCCTTTGTCTATTTTTAACAACAACACATCAGAGATATTTGCCACCGCATGATCTACACTCCTTCTCCTCTATCACATGATGTTCCCATAATTCACAAATCGAATACATCTACACATCTCCTATCAAACACACTACTATTAATCATGATGAAAATTGCCTCAATCGCTGCTCTAGCCGGCTCTGCCGCTGCATTTGCTCCATCTTCTGATCCCGTTCATCCACCGCCATGAACGCCTTCACTATTGATACCATTCCAGGAGCTCTTGCCCCTGTTGGATTCTGGGATCCTCTTGGATTTGCCGAGAAGGCTGATGAGGAAGGTCTTCGTAAATACCGTGAGGCCGAGCTTACACACGGTGAGAGTATAATAGTTATATTGCAGTTCATATCATATTGTATCTTTTCAAAAAAATGCTCACATCTTATGTACTTTTTTACAATGCCACCATATATTGATATGATAGGACGTGTTGCCATGCTTGCCACTGTTGGTTTCCTTGTTGGAGAGGCTGTTGAGTCAAAGACTGTTCTTTTCAACGGAGAGATCCAAGGACCAGCTATCGACCAACTGTTACAGGTTAACCCCATCTTGTACTGCTTATTGGGTGCTCTAATTGCCAAGGCTGAAGTTAACCGTGCCGAGGCTGGTTGGGTTGAACCATCCAAGGTTCGTTATGATCAGCCAGGAAAGCTTAGAGATGAATATGTTCCAGGAAATCTTGGATTTGATCCTTTGGGACTTATGCCTGCTGATGAGGAAGAGTTCTTCACAATGCAAACTAAGGAACTTCAGAATGGACGTCTCGCCATGCTTGCCGCAAGTGGTTTCATGGCCCAGGAATTAGTCAACCACAAGGGAATTATCGAGAACTTGATGAACTAAGTTGTTGATGTATATATGAACTCTTGGTTTGAAGATCTTTGATTATACCTCATGTTATTAATAGAAAGTAAGGCTAATGTTATAGAATAGAAAGAAGCAAACACTCTATCTCGTCGACAAACTCTTTTAGTATTTGGTTTCTATTCTTACTTCTCCTTTGGGATGTAAAGCCATTATACCCATGTACCAACTTAAGCCACGATGACCGTCAATTCTTGATACTATTTTTACGAGCAACCATGGACCGTCCTTCTCTAAACCCAATCAAAGAATCTTCACAAACAGAACAGAGCTGATACCCAATACAGTCGTTACTTCTATCATTTCCGTTGGGAGAAGATGATACTCCAACCAACAGACAATAATGTTTCATCAACAAAACAAACTCTTCCAATTCATCTAACATTTCACATCGTGATGCTCTTCTACGATCATCTAACGATATGACTCCATAATCATATGCAGCCATCATATCACATCCAGTTGCAATATCAAATCCACATTGTGTTAGTTTGGTAAGTTGATCTGATAATGTTTGTGTCGTTTCTAAACTAAGCTGTGGCGATGTACTGTCTTCTTCATCTATATTGTTGCTGTTGCTTCTTTGGTGCTGTTGTTGACCGCTCTTTGTTCTACCTCCTCTTCCCGTTATACCAACCTTTTGTAAGTTATCAATCATTAATTGACCAAATCTATCATTCGATGGTATAGGATCATATATAACCACTGCAACAAATGGGGTCTCTTCATCACTACTCGTTCCTTCTGTTTCTTTTGGACTATTTGCAATATATTGTAACAAATCTCGAGAGGCATCATCTGGTAAATACATAACAACACATTCCAATATAAACAATGTTGGTATTGATTTATCATATCCATGCTTTGGAGATGTTAATATGTCGAATAATTTAGATGGAGAAGAACGTAAATCATGTCCAATTAGATGATAGTTTGATGATGAATTCCGTTGTTGTTGTTTATCATCTTCACATGTTGTATCCTTGGGTGTAATATTAACAGTATATGAAACAACCCGATCTATATCATCATGATTATCGCCATTTGAATAGCATTTACAATCATAATCCTTCGGTATACAATTTGGTAACCAAGTATGTGCCTTTTGAACAATGATACTCTCATGATCAACCTCATACCAATTTACATTATCAATGATATCATCATCATTCGTTTGTTGGAAACGATATCGTAGGTAGGTTGTATCTCTTCCAGCACCTAGTATAACAATCTGTCGTTTCAATGATACTTTGTCTCCGCTGCCTTTAATGTTACTTGATAATGTTAAGGATAAGAATGCATCAATAGCTCGTTCTACAGCTTTTACACGGGCATGTGTCCCTTTTCGTATTATCGGCTCGGTAGAATTTACTGCCGCACTTCTACTGTTACTACTATTGTTGTTCTTATTCAATCCAGAAGCACCAAGTGACATACCATGTATGTATGGATCGTCATAATAACCTTTTTCGACACATGATAATTTATGTAGTATTGCGGTGTCTGCTGTTGACTTTACCGCCTTTTGATCACCATCGTCTCTATGCATGTTATTGTTAGTAATACTATGCTTTTGATTTAGTGTTTGATGACCATCTTTGTTGTCTAGTGATGATATAAAGTTGGATGCCATCGTCGCGTCACTATTGATGATTACTAATATGAGAGTTGAAAAGGATACCACATATCTTTGGATCTTTTTTCTTCAGATTGTGTTGATGTTGAGTTGAACCATTGCATAGACATAGATTATGATGCTAACAAAGGTCCTCTCGTGCTTAGTTCTTCTCTCAGGTCAATCGGCATATGCCTTTGCACCGTCACGTACTACTACGGCTAAAACGACCACCGCCGGCAGTGCACTGTACTCAACAACAAAATCAAATGATGAAAATGGAGTTGATGGGCGACGTGCCTTCCTATCAACATCAACTGTAGCCTGTTTGGCTTGTTTATTCAAACCAACAATGGTAAATGCTAATGGTGATGTTGATTATAAGGCAGTAGCCGCAGATATTGCTGATATCATCAAGAAGAATCCGGACAAAGGACCGACGTTGGTTCGTCTTGTGAGTACGGATCATGTCTTCTATGTTTCTCGCTTTGTATATGATATTGACTCTCGTCGTATATATAACACACAATACAATCCATATCTTATGTCTTTCACACTGGTTGATAGGCATGGCATAGTTCTGGTACATATGACAAAATGAGTAAAGACGGTGGAAGTGGACAGGGTACCATCAGATTCAAAGAAGAGCTAGCACATGGAGGGAATGCAGGACTAGGATCGACTGCTGTTGTTTGGCTGGAAAAGATCAAGAAGAAGTACGGAGATGCATTAAGTTATGCAGACTTGTACACATTAGGAGGTGTAGTTGCCATTAAGGAGTTGGGAGGGCCTACTATTGGTTGGTCTTCTGGAAGAGTTGATGCTCTTGATGCATCTGCTGTAACACCTGATGGAAGATTACCCAATGCTGACTCGGGAGAGGCAGGAAGTGATCCAAGTGATGCTGCACATCTCCGTACAATCTTTAATCGTATGGGATTTAACGATCAAGAGATTGTAGCATTAAGCGGGGCACATGCCCTCGGTCGTTGTCATACTACTGCATCGGGATATGACGGCCCTTGGACACCAACACCCACTATGTTTAACAATCTTTACTTCTCATTGTTGAATACTGCTTCTTGGACAAAGCGTGAATGGAAAGGACCATATCAGTATGAAGATGGTGGCAAGACTTTGATGATGTTACCCACTGATTTGGTATTGATTCAAGATTCTAAGTTTAAAAAGTATGTCAACATCTATGCCAAAAACTCGGGAAAGTTCTTTAAAGACTTTGCAAAGGCATTTCAAAAGTTGGAAGAACTTGGTACTGTTGGTTTAGTGGCTACCGAGTGGGCTTGAGGATAGTTACGAAGATATTAGAAATTATCAGGATAAGTTATAATTAGGCTGAGTTTATCTTAAATAGCATACCGTGTCCTTCTAACTTTGGTACTACTGTTGCCATCTTCTTCATTGTCCTTCTTATCACTTTGCTCATCTGTTAAATCTTGATTATGTACCTCTTCTAGAACTTGCATTAAATCACCCATTTGTGCATTACTTGTATTGGTACTGCCCAACATACTGGTACTGTCACTATCCTCTTGATCAACATTCAAAGCCTTAACACGGCGTTCTTTCAACTCTTCTTCGGTGTATGCAGCATCACCTACCACTTCTTGGATCTCTGATAGTATCACTGGTTGTAACTGATCAATGAGATTATCAACTTCTAGTCTATCACCGTTTGCTAGCTTCTTGCCAAGTATCCAACTATATCCTACACGTTTCTCAGATTGGGTGAAGATATTGCCTATGATGTTTGCACATTTCTCTGCTAAGTTTGCTGAGAATGTATTCGTTGGACTACTGTCATCTTCTGCTTCATCTTGTTCATTATTAACGCTACCCTCCGACGATAACGTGGCAAGTATACCACGTAATGTATCAATCTCATCATTTTTTACATCTTTTTCGGCTAACAACATACGTATCTTGGCACGCATACCGTGAATTTGATATGCCAGTAATACACAAACAAAAGCAAAGAATATGTTCACAATTTCAGGTTTAGATGATTTGATGAATGCTATAAAGTTTGATCCGTATGGCTTATTTAATTCTTCTAATTGTTTTTGTTTTTGTGCTTCAATCATCTATTTG
>Ga0214480_101312_pt1 | contig 10767 bp, 10 predicted proteins | sample M1_20Mar14CPVII9_3_FD_165042 | JGI IMG/M metagenome (GOLD analysis project Ga0214480, IMG submission 165042) | Marine eukaryotic communities from Monterey Bay, California, United States - M1_20Mar14CPVII9sort6BwellE17 | ecosystem: Environmental > Aquatic > Marine > Unclassified | place: USA...
TATAGCTCAAAGGAGACTTTAAAACGAAAACATATACACCATTAATACTTAAACTAATGTTTCCTGGTAAAGTCCCTCCATTACCTTGTAATAACTTGTTAACCTTCCATAGAGAAGGGAAACGACAGCGATATGGCCTCACCCTTTGGTACTACTCCTTACGAATACAAGCTATTAAAAGAGAGGAAAGAGGATCATACATTAATGATATACTCATTATATCAACTTCCAGTCTCTTTTCCCTGTTGAATAGAGGTGGTGGTGCTTCTAAAGCCATATAAGAAGCAAGGGGGCGGAGTCATGAGGCGGGCGGCGGGCGGGGGAGGATACCACTGGTGGGTATCCTTTCCACACTCGAAAAAATTTCTCAGGCAAAGTGAATAAATGACGAGTATCAATACCTAGAATAGGGACCAGAGGCCGCCCCAACTCCTCTCCTAATACAATTTATATCCCATCCAATTATATATACAAAAAATCTAATTTAACATGTCATCATCAATACCATTCGAACGATACGATGAAGAATTCCTCTCCCTAACTGAACAAGTAACATCTAAACTCCGTTCACTCGATCCAAGTACCAACTCCTCAATATCAAAAACAGCCGATGCAGATATTAAAATGGCACATAATTTATTATTACAGGCTGATGATTTATTGAAGCAGATGGGTTTGGAAGCACGGGGTGTAGAGGATGCTAGTGTTAAACGAGATTTATTGGGCAAGGTGAGTTACATTACATAGCATTTATATGTGTTAATATATTTTATTGGCATTGCAGTGAATATTATGATATTATATCGGAGTATGAGGATTAAATGATATGACATAGAATTATTGGTACATATATATGACTATTATTTAGATGTGAAGATGAGGGATTTAGTTGGGTAGAGTGGGGCAAGTGTTAACATTTTTGTGCACAAGATAAGCTCACAAAATACACCTATTCTCTTCATCTTTATTAAAATATAGGTACGAGTATGTAAAACAAGATTAGCCAACTTGCGAGATGATTACGATGCAGCAAAAGGTTATGTAGAACGGAATAGTCTCGGTTTAAATAATGATATCGAAAGTGGAAGAGGGAATGGCAGCAATAGTAGAGGAAAAGAACGTCTCCTATCCAATACAGATCAACTTCAATCACAATCAGATACATTAGCAAATGCCCGATCAATAATGGCAGAAACTGAAAGTGTTGCATTAGAAATAACAGAGGAGCTAGGTAGACATCGAGAGACTATTGGTAGTGCACATGGACGTGTTAGACAAGTGACGGGAATGACGAATAGAGCACGAAGGATTGTACAAAGTATGAGTAGAAGGGAAGTACAGCAGAAGTTGATTTTGTATGGTGTTGCTGGGGCTATTATTTTGGTCTTTTTGATGTTAGTTTATGGCATGTTTAAGTCATAGGAATGCTATTGTACAAGGGAATACTAAGGCAAAGTTTAGCAACATCACACACTTAATACTATCATAGATTGAAAAAGGGTTTATTATTGGGGATTGTTATATCCCATTAAGGCCTAGGTAGCTGTTATATCTCCTCAAATGTCAGCTTCGAATAGCCCTTCCTTCTTTATTATACAGTCATGCCTCTTTATTTTGTCATGGTTGAGGCGTGGTTGAGGCAGAGGTTCATTATGTGCATTTCCTTGGTAAATTACCCTCGCTTTACTGCCACGAACCGAAACTGGTATCAATGTTTCTGAAACTACCCAAGAGAGAACTCTCATTCACTGAATCATCCAACAACAGTGATGGTGTACCTGATCCTTGAGAGTTCCCACGCATTAGTGAAGTTGGGGAACTTCCCTGAGAGCTAGCACGGACAAGTGAAGTAGAATTACACATCAATAGACCACCATTGCCAGTTAAGGTTATCCTTCTGACCTTCTTTTGTTTCTTTTGCTTCTCGTCTTCTACCCTCTTGCTTGCCTCGAGGATGAAGTCATGTATATCTCTCGACCTTTTAACATTCTTAATCAGGCCACTATCTTGTTCTTCAAGGATCTTTTCCACATCTATATGATTAGCAGGACCTACTGTCGCCCGACGACTTGGGCTGATATCCATCTTTGTTAATGATGAGGTCAAAGCTTGCTGAGTATTAGCCTTGACATATGATCGGTTGAGAGTACTACTTCGCCTACTTTTGCCCGATCGACGAGGTGGAGTTGTTGGGTTTGAAAGTGAAGAAGAAGACATAGGAGTGTGATTTTCTCCATCATCACCACTTGGATCAAGCTTGAGCAGTTCATAAAAGTCCTCAAAGTATATGTTCTCCTTTTCACTTTTATAATCCATCACACTGGTGATCCACATTCTCTGCAAATCTGACTGAGAATCGGAGCCATAGAAGGATGTGGCTTTCTTTAAATCTTGAAGCGTGATATATCCTTTCCTTTCCGTGTCAAGCCTATCAAACGCAAGCCTGATATTTCGATCATCTACATGACATTGTGATAGACATGCGGCAATAAACTCATGCCATCGAATGCACATATCCGTGTTTCGAACTTTGAGGCCCACAAAGATCTCCTCAATCTCTACCTCACTTAATTGATACTGATCTGACTTGTCAAGTAGAGCTTCCCTAAAGCAGTGGAGGGATATCTCTCCTGTACCATTTACATCAATTTTCTCAAACTCTTCCCTTAATCCGGCAATCTGATCCCTGTATACAGAATGAGGATATGACAGAGTTAGGAATAGTCGTAACACGAATGTAAAGTGACACATGATGTGCTCACAAGATGTGCACAAATATTGAACTTACGGTTGAAGAGTAAAGGATATGATTTCCCGTAGAAAAGCTTGAGTCTTTCCAATCTCCTTGAATGAAATGAGCTGGCTTAGTACATTGGGACTTAGATGGGATGATTCAGATTCATCTAACAAAGCAGCAGAACTGTTTCTCTTCATTGTTTGCATCCAGGTATGATTTAGTAGTTCTGACGAGCTCGGTCTCTGCCCTGGATCGAGAACTAGCATACACTTGATGAAGTCTATGGCATCGTCACTCACATCCTTCCAGCAAGGATCATCAAATGATACTTCACCAGACAATATCCTCTCACGAACTTGAATCATCTCCGCTGGGCTTTCTCCGGTGTCTCCACCGAAAGGAGTAAAACCAGATAGCAGAAGGTAGGTTAAAACTCCCATGGACCATACATCACACTTCGTATCATAGCCATCGCCTGTGTCCTTATCCAAGATTACCTCAGGTGCCACCGAGTAAGGTGTTCCCACTTGATCGTGCTGAAGTTCCCCTTTGACAAAATGCTTACTCAAACCCTGTGAAGATAATAAGAAAGTTTACAATGAGAAGGGATGATCTGACAAAGCAAATGAGAAGCACATATCATTTGCAGCTTACAAAATCAATCAGCTTGAGGGTATTATCAGTACCGTCCATGAATAGAAAGTTCTCTAACTTGAGGTCCCTGATAGCATAGAGGTTAGGTAGAATGGTTAGCATTTTGCTCACATCTTATGCACAGAAATCTCACTGGCTCCATATCATCTCTCCCACATGTCACACATACACAGTAACACAATACAATATCAATAACTGTACAATGCACTTACCTGTGTATAATATCCTTGGAATGTAGATAAGATACAGCCAGTATAATCTGTTTCATAACCAAAGCACATCCCTCCTCATTATAACAATAGTTTGGTTGCTGATCTAACCTATCAAACAAGTCTCCACCCTCACAAAGCTCCTGTGTTAAGAATAACTCACTCTCACCCTCAAATACCTCTTCCAAACAAACCACATTTGGATGATCTAACTGACACATGATTTTAATCTCATCGAGTAATGTATTTAATAACGTATCTTCATCTTCATTATCTTTGATTAATCCCAAATCTAATCGTTTAACGGCACGTTTGATACCCGTTTCTTTGTGTGTAATTAATCTAACTTTACCGGCTACACCTTCTCCTAATACACGACCATCGCGTACTCCGTCATATACTGCTTCAATTGGCAAACCGAATAATGTTGATTCGATATGAACACAACATCTGTTTGACGATGGACCTGTCGACTGCAAATAGTCTGCTACAATTGTACCTGATTTCTTCCTACTATGAGTACTACTCTTTGTTGTTGGTGTTGCTTCTTTTATAGGGCCTAATGATTCTGTTTCTGATTCTCCGTGCTCAGAGTGTTCAGATGTTATCCTTCTTGTCATGCCAGATTGCATTGAAACTTTATTTTGATCAATCGTTGTATCCTTGGCTATACATGCACGAAAGAAGAGCGATATTAGTTCTATATCATATCATTCTATATAAGCTGCTGCATACTATATACCAGGGCTGCTTACCTTCTCGACTACATTCAATAGCAGGCTTATTGCTAATGTCAACGATGACCGCTGGAGAAGATCGAGTGCTTTGACATGCCCCCATTTTAGACAGTGTATTGCAATGAGATCCTTGAACAAATTATTATTAAGCTATTCAACTATATGGCCTTCTCTCAACACGTAGCACCATCCTATAATATATATCAGGCTATTTATATTGATTGCAACAGTTAGTGTGCAGTTGCCAAGAGAGTAAGCTTTTGGATATAGTGGGCAGGTGGGCACACCCACCTACGGCACAGGTTGAGTGGGGCCTTTTGGAGCGAGCTCAAATGGCAGAACAATGGCCTATTTACGGGTACAATTAGGGGATATACGGGTACAAAACACGTGCCATTTGACCAAGGTGGGGCCCACGTGGGCGAAGCCCACCTATGTCATGGGATATGCCCCCTAAATCCAAAAGCCTACAAAGAGGCTGTCTTATTTTATTTACGCTTGAGTTTATAGGGGGGAGCAAATGTCGATTCCGGGTGCTCAGCACCCCTAAATCCCCCCACTAGATATGGGGGCATAATTTGGATACAAATATGTCCATATATACCCATATATACGTCATTTGTACCCGTAAAGTACCCGTATATTGTGTACGAATTGCCATTGAAGCTACTTGGGGGCTGACTTTCCGGGGGGCACCCCCCAGCCCCCCTATAAACTCAAGTGTAATTTTATAAACAGATGTCGTGGGCCCTTTTTCGGGCCTTTTGAGCTGAAAAGTTGCCTATTTTGCGGGTGAACTTAAGGGTACAGAGGTTCTTTTGGGGGGCAGTTTTAGCTTGTGGAGGACTGGGGATGGAGGAGATAGGGCTTGATTTGGGATTACTTCATGTCTAACTCTGGATATGTACATGTTATAGTAGAGAAAGAGACTCATCATATATGTCTATATACTTAAATAGAGCATGCCCCCCGGTGCTTATTTTATATAAAGACAAAGATACCAACCAATAGATATCGTTCAAAATAAGTTCTTTTTCATAACTTCTCTACACATATCACACCTCCCTTGCTTATTCAGTAGTATTCTTTTTCCAATCTGGGACTTTACTATCGAGACGGCTCGTCAATACTCCTCGAGACCCCTCAAAATCCAATCCTTCATCGTGCAACTTTCTCCGCATGCTGTCAAGACTAGATCCACTAATTGACAGCGGCAACCATTGACCATCTTCGCAAAGTTCAGTTGAAGATACTGTCAATAGTTTGTACGACATTTTATATGACTTGGCAATTCTCTTTCCATACAGAGGTATAATGTCTTTAGCATATCTCAAATAAAAACTATCCATGAGGACGATAAGTATATGAGGACCGGTCTGAAGTGCATGCATATAAGTATCGACAAAGTCAAAAGATGACGACTTGAGAATGTTGGGCTTGTTTAGAAAGAAATCAGCTGCCTTCTCCAACAAAAGAGGACAGTTCATTCTATGTGCAAATGTGAATACCTCAATGCAATTCTCCACTGTAATGAGGTCTGATTTGACATACCAAGCCTCCGCCTCCATCTTAAGGTTCTTGATGTTGTAACGATCAGCCATTTCTATGAAGATACTAGCACGTTTTATAAGCTGACTGGGCGGGATGATGCCTCCGTAGACATACCTGATCATATATCGAAAGACTCCTGGCTCGGCGTTGGTAATAGGTACTGGGTTGCTCTTGCTATAACCCTCACATAAACTAGCAAGCAATGGAGAGCATGCTTTTAGCACTAACATATGAGCGTATATGATAACGGAGGTATCAACAGTATCATCAGCGAATCCTTCATCCAACTTGCCAAATAAGGCCTGAACATTTAAGCGGTTAATCTCAGTATCATCGCTCTCATATTGATAATTGCATGAACCACTAATCTTAAATGCAATATCCGCTGTTTCGCTATCTTCCAATAGATTGAGCATATTCTGATTGAACCCATTCTTTGGAATGAACGGATCACGGAATTTACCGGGATATCCTTTGTCATTCCATACTTGTACTACCAACGAACCGTCCCGGAGAATTTTGTTTGAGGGGTTGACAATCATTTCATGATCTAAGTCAAGTGTAGTAGAATCATCCCTCGCATTTTTACTGGGTTTTGACTCTAGTATTGTGATGTCATCTATATCCTTTACCCGGATTATACTTTTAGGAGTTGTCTTGATGGATAACCCTCCTTCTTTGTCCGTTTTAAGACAAAATTCAATTCCTGCGCTTCTTCCACAAAGTTTCAAGGTTTCATTTTGGTAACGACCATTCTCAGACGGTTCCCTCAAACCCTCGACTTCTCTCGTGTAATTAGTGATCCATACCTCGTACATGTCCCACCCAGAAGTTAATTCAGGTGGATTATTAGACCGATTAAAATAACAACCATTATTACTGAAATCAACCACCGTTTTCCGACTGTATTGGATGCTCATCTTATTGTAATGATGGTGATAGTAACAGCTACTGCAACCGATGTGCAACTTTTTGTGTTTAATTTGCATTGAGATACTGATCAGGCGGAAACATGTTATTGTATTGTAGAACATGACTACCTTCTCAGATTGAAAAACTAACCAATAAACTCATATACCCCTGTATCCTCCTTAAAAACTCCTTTCCAAACCACTAAACTCCTCAAAACCTTACCACTGTCTAATAATCATTATTAATCTGCTCTTGTGTAAATCCATTGAACGGCTGACCTCTTTTAGGATGCTTCTTCCATTTAGTATTATGACATCTCTTACATAAGTAGAATATCTCTCCACCTTTTGCATCTTCTCCAAGAACATCCACAGCACACTCATCTCCGTGAATAATTTCAACGATTGCTAAATCTATTGGGACGGAATACTTGTCAACATCTCTGGGGTGGATATCGGGATCACAATCCTTTTCAAATGCCGGATAGCAAAGTTGACATTCCTTGCAACATTTTACACAGTATGCTGGAAAGGCACCACTGACACGTGCACCACCGACGGGTATACGAAAACCATCATAGGTTTTACCTGCACATAGTTTCTCGTACTTATCCTTGTACATGTACTTTTTACAACTTCGACAATATCCTTCTTCATTATGACCATCATCGTCTGATGATATTTCACAACAACCTCCGCACACATCATTTGCATAATCGAATCCTCTTCGGGGTCCAACATTTTCACTTGATCGATTGCAAACTTCACAACGATGGCCTGGACGACCACTCCAATCTCCACCTCTTCGGGGCATGATATTATAACTACCGCCTTAAACTACTTCAGCACAATTATTATGCAAAATGAAATTAATCAGAACTTATTCATAAACAACTTTTAATCAATAGAAGTTTCATTATAACACAATCATTGATTTGTTGGTGGCAGTATGGGCGGTAGGGTAGTTGTACAATATACACGGCCGGTTGTACTGGTATAAGTGTATGTGGTATGTGCGGCAGTGAGGCGGCGACGTACTTAGGTATCTTGTGAAAAAATATGAATGATGGTTATTGATACAGTCTCTAGATGTAGTAATAATATGAACATATCTAACAATAATACAACAACAGAAGCCGGCACCGACATATCAAATGATAATGACGGTGTATGTGAGGTGATAGGGCAGTTACAATACATGAGCACAGACGATAATAATATATCAGTATGTGCCAACTGTGGCAAGGAAGGTGATAATGTGAACAATATATGCAACAAATGTAAGATGGTGAAATATTGCAATGCATCATGCAAAAAGAAGCACCGGCACAAACATAAAAAAGAGTGTGAGGAACATCAAAGACTTGCAACTGAGAAACATAACGAAGAACTCAGAATTGCCGCTGAGAAACACGACGAAGAACTATTCAAACAGCCTCCACCAGAAGATGATTGTCCGATTTGTTTCATACGATTGCCACTAGGCACGGGAATGACTTACATGTCATGCTGTGGAAAGAGAATTTGCAGTGGATGTATTTATGCACCTGTGTATGATCACAAAGGCAATGAAGTTGATAATGAAAAGTGTCCGTTTTGTAGAATTCCAACACCTTATACTAATGAGGAGGCAATGGAAAGGAAAAAGAAACGAATAGAGATGAATGATCCTATTGCAATGACTAATCTAGGAAATTATTACAGAGATGGGAGAAATGGATTTCCACAAGATTATGATAAGGCATTAGAACTATGGCACCGTGCTGGAGAACTTGGTTATGCCGGAGCTTACAGCGCTATTGGTTATGCATATCATTTTGGTAAAGGGGCAGAACATGATATGAAGAGGGCTATGCATTACTACGAACTAGCAGCGATTGGAGGGAATGAAGTAGCAAGGAACAATCTAGGTACTTGGGAGAAAAGAGAAGGCATTAAAGAGAGAGCTTTGAAACACTACATGATTGCAGTAAGGGATGGATATGCCAACTCTTTGGACACAATCAAAAGGATGTACACAAATGGACATGCAACAAAAGAAGATTACATGAAGGCATTACAATTATATCAAACATACTTGGGTGAGATCAAGAGTGATCAGAGGGATAAAGCTGCTGCAGCTGATGAGGATTGTCGATACTACTGATAGACTATAACCACTAGATTTAACAGCTTAAGTTTCTTCTTTTACATCTTTACTAATACTCCTAAAGCAATCTGGAACTTGATATAAACACACCTTCTTTTCCCTTACCACTACTGTGATATCAAGGACATACCTACCTCTAGCATATAAGTAACAAAGGAGGCTGTTTACTTGACTAGGATATTGTTTTCCCTTTTCAAGTCTTTTGAGTTATTCCCAGTTGCAGGCACCTTCTGGGCCCGTCGAGCTCAAATATCCGTGAAGTTCTATAGCGCTCAGGGTACACAGTACATGGAGTAGGATTGATGTGAGGATAGCGTAATTACTTCATTCTAGTCAGAGTAAATGATATTATAGAGACAAAGACTTATATCTTAGTTCTTAATATATCATACGACTTCTCGCTGATAGGTAGACTTCCAACTCGTTGATAAATGATAAATAGAGCCTGCCGATTGCTGAATGTATCACCGTTACATTCAATCATTCTGCTTCCTTCATAACACAACAACACTCGACTGGTATATCAATCTCTGTCAGTCTTCTTCTCCCAAAAGTCTGGGACTTTCTTTACTCTAACCGTTACTCGCCCCCCTTCACAACACACCATACACCTTATTTCTAATACTACCAATTACTCTACTTTCTAATTTCTAATACTCATTATTAGATCACTAACTCTTTGTTGGCAATGTCCCACCAATACCAAATTCAAATTCAATTTGTTCCTTTGTATATCCCGTGAATGGTTGACTTCTCTTTGGATGCTTCTTCCATTTATTATTATGACATTTCTTGCATAGATAAACATCCTCGCCATTATATGCATCCTCACCTAATACAGCCACAACACTTTCACATTTATCAATAATATCAACAACTGCTGCGTCTAATGGTACTTTATATTTCTCTGCATCTTTGGGTGATATATTGGAGTTGTAATCATCCACAACATCACCATAACCGCATAGTTGACAATATTCTACACAATTCATACAGTAATGATCGAGGCTACTAACTGGTACACAATTGGGACCACCCTTCATATACATGTACTTTTTACAACTTCGACAATGTCCTTCTTCATTATGACCATCATCGTCTGATGATATTTCACAACAACCTCCGCACACATCATTTGCATAATCGAATCCTCTTCGGGGTCCAACATTTTCACTTGATCGATTGCAAACTTCACAACGATGGCCTGGACGACCACTCCAATCTCCACCTCTTCGGGGCATGATATTATAACTACCGCCTTAAACTACTTCAGCACAATTATTATGCAAAATGAAATTAATCAGAACTTATTCATAAACAACTTTTAATCAATAGAAGTTTCATTATAACACAATCATTGATTTGTTGGTGGCAGTATGGGCGGGTTTACGATATGTGCTAGGTAGTGAAACGCCTGTCCGTGTATTCAAAACATTAATCTTACTAATACATAACTGACTTAATTCACTTGTGGAGCTGAACTGTGGCTCAGCTCAACTCCATATTCGTTGGGGGCATCTGCTTATTTTCCACTCTCAAGCACTAATCTAAACGATACCAGATGTCACCAAACTCAAGACTGTTCACCAACTAAACACCAGAGTACCTGACTATTGAGATGATCACGGACGAGTCCCTTAGAAGTCCTCCGTTACTTGTGTAAAACGTTCTCACTGGTGCTCGCCAGGCAAGTACAAAGCCACATACTTGCCCATTGAGCCCCAGTTCCGTGACACTCACTCTCCAAAGTAACTGGCCTGAATAGTCGCTGAACTGATCTCGATCTAGCTCCAAAAGGTATCCCTTCAATTAATATACC
>Ga0214480_101313_pt1 | contig 10762 bp, 18 predicted proteins | sample M1_20Mar14CPVII9_3_FD_165042 | JGI IMG/M metagenome (GOLD analysis project Ga0214480, IMG submission 165042) | Marine eukaryotic communities from Monterey Bay, California, United States - M1_20Mar14CPVII9sort6BwellE17 | ecosystem: Environmental > Aquatic > Marine > Unclassified | place: USA...
TGACTAGGGCTTTGTGTAGGTGCATCTGTGATAGTGATGGGCTCATTTGAGGGCTGTGATGATGGAACTGAAGAAGGTTGCGCCGAAGGTATTATAGACAACGAAGGTTGTTCCGATGATTGAGAGATAGGTTGTGTACTCAATGTTGGGGAATCAGAGGGCTGTAATAGAGATAGAGAGAGACAGGAAGAGTTTGTAAGATTATGAGGTAGAATGAAATGACTCGTGACACATGATATGAGCACTTTTGATTGATGATTAAAACAGACGACTCTTACAATCAAGCTAGGAACACCACTACTTGTCGGATTGCTCGATGGCTGTGATGATGGTTGTGCTGATTCAGAAGGTTGTTCCGATGGTTGAGACGAAGGTTTCGAAGAAGACGACGGTTTACCAGAAGGTTTATACGTCAAAGAATCATCACTGGGAGATCCTGTGGGTTCTACACTCAGCGGATTCATGCTTGGCGCTTGTGATGGAGATCTCGAGGGCGATCCAGTGGGTTCAGTAGACAAAGGATCCATGCTAGGAGCTATTGTCGGCTGTAATAATATGATGAGAAAGGAATGTATGTGAGTGTATGCGAATTATGTATCAGATTGTAACATGTTTATGTCATTATGTCAACATCGTGAACAATCTTACCTCTTTTGACGGTGATCCAGTTGGCAATCTAGAAGGCGCAGTACTCAAATTATCTTTAGTCGGACTCGATGTAGGCGTTTGAGTTGGACTTCTTGAGGGAGGTTGGCTCAACTCATCAACACTAGGGCTTGAAGTCGGTGCGCGAGATGGTGAGGAGGTAGGCGTTTGACTCAAATCATCCTCACTGGGCGATCCTGTTGGGGCTACACTCAGCGGATCCATGCCTGGCGCTTGTGATGGAGCTCTTGAGGGCGATCCAGTGGGTTCAGTAGACAAATCATCAACAGTAGGAGCATTAGTAGGCATTTTGGACGGGGCAGATGTCGGTAACCTTGAAGGAGAGTCTGTGACTTCAGGAGATGGTTTGATGGATGATGGTTGACTACTCGGTATTGATGACGGCAATACCGATATACTTGGGTCACTAGAAGGTTGTGATGATGGCCAATGACTATGTGAAGGCCTTACACTAGGATTTGAGCTTGGTATTGTTGATATGCTAGGATGGCTTGATGATTGGCTTGAGGGCTCCGCCGAAGGAAGATGTGATATCTCTTCTGGAGTGGGATTGCTTGTTGGTTCTTCTGAACTGGGCCGACTTGATGGTTGACTGGAAGGCTCGGAGGAAGGAGTAGAGGACGGTTCCTGTGACAAAGTTGGATTTGCAGTTGGTCGTTGTGTTGTTGGGACGTCGCCAGTGCCTGGAGAAGGTTGTATCGAAGGTTGACTCGATGGTTGTGAGGAAGAAGTGACCGTCGGTTCAATAGACGGTGGTAGAGATGGATGCACAGACAATGTAGGCACTTGGCTTGGCATTTTACTAGATGCAGATGTGGGTTGATTTGAGGGTTCTATTGATATTGATGGTAGAGAGGATGGTTCGTATTCATGTGATGGCTGTGATGAAGGTTGAGAACTGGGTTCTCCGGAGAATGAAGGAAGTGAGGAAGGGGCACCAGACAATGTAGGCTTGGGCGAGCCCGTTGGATGGAACGATTCTGTCGGTTGTATTGATGGCTCTTGAGTCATCGTCGGTGAAGATGTTGGAAGTGTAGGAGTATAAGTTGTTGGACTTGGTGTATCACAACTCTTTCCTCCCTTGCCGCTCTTGCTCGTTCCACTTTTGCAACTCTTGGATCTGATATGAGAGAGAATGAAGAGGATGGCAGAAGAAAAGGTTAGAATTATCAAAGAATCATATTATGTATTCACTCTCTTACACTCAGTGTAACTTACCCACTCTTACCACCCTTACCTCCACTTCCTGCACCACTCTTACCACTCTTGCCGCTACCATCAGTATTTGGAACTTGAGGAAAGCCAGTACAATCATACAACTCTTCAGTACATGGTTCATCACATTCTATACATTCATTTGATGTCATATTTGTTGAACAAACTCCCATACATCCATTACTGCATTTATGTATACTTGCAAAACACTCTGAACATTCTGCTGTATATCCATATTCTGTTTGCCAACATATTTCAAGACATTCATTATCCATATAACAACCATCTATCCAATCTCCATTCATATCATAATGTTGATACTTTTCAAAGCAATACTGTGAATGTTGTGGTCGAGTTATTTCGCCTTCACTTGCAATCCATATCATTCGATCCTTTGCTGTGCATTTACCATTTAACTGATCTGATGTTGGTTCATAACTTGATCCGCTCTTGCCTGATTTGCCAATATACGGACTTGGAAAATAACTACTTGGAAAATAGCTTGACGACTCAGGACTTGGAGAAGGAGTATCTTCTTCTTCATGGCAGCAAACTGCATATAAATCTGTAAGATGAACATGACAGAATTGTCCTTCCTCACAATCTTGTCGATGTGTACCTCGTCCACAGTATGTGTTAGGTATTGATGTTCGTCCATCTGGACATGTAATTGGTTCTTCTGTATTATGAGCTGTTGCTGAATGATGTATGATATGTGCGTGATGTGCTGTATCTTCTTTATGCTCTATCTCATCTTCAATATGTTCAACAAATGGTCCCCATCCATTCGTCTCCTCTTTTTCCGTATTACTTTCTCCCATACTACCACTATCATTGTTGGTGGTAGCAGCTTGATGATTAGTAGCCTCATCATCGGTAGCAGCTTGATTAGTAGCCTCCTCAATCATATTATCATAATGTGACTTATAATATGTTGATCCTACTTCATTAATATGATCTTCTTTTAATATTTTATAGTAGAGACTATCATTTTGATTTAGTCTTCTTTGTTGTGCATTGTTGTTGTTGTTGGCTTTGTCTGCTTCGTTGGTTTTGTCTATAGTGTTAATAGTTTGCTCTTTTGGGAGAGATTGTTGAGCTTTGGTAGACTGTGCTGCTTTGATACGACGATGATGTAATTGATTTGTATCTAATCGTCTATTTAACTTGTCAACCGCATTCAATACAAGCAATCCTTGTTGATGGTTGTTCTTATTGATTGACTTTGGTCTCCGCTGTTTTTCATCTGTGTTAGTATCTAATGTACTGTCATCAACGATGTTAGTAAGTGAAGCAGCAGTAGCAGTAGATATGCCGTGCATTGCAAGCAACATAGCGCCTACGGCTATCGGAGAGAACTTCTTCTTCCGAATCATGATTTGATGGGATATTTGTATTTAAGTGATGACGAGCATAAAAGTTGTTATCAACCTGTCTGCTACTCCTTTCCCCCTTATTGCATCAGAAATAGTTCCTTGGAGAAAGTTGTTTAAGTTTGTTTTAGTTGGGTGATTGGCCATGCAGCTTGTACAATACATTTCTCGTCGTTCAAGAGGGCATACTAGCATAATATATTGTACGTTCAAAATCTTAGAACAGCTCCAGTGAGATGTAAGATATAACGACTATTTTAGTTCATACTAATTCCTCAGTGTATAAAAAGGCCGTCCCATGAACGACGACTCTCATAATAAAATGAACGACAACTATCCTCTTCTCCCTCTCTAATCGTATCGATTAGGCATCGATCTACAGCTCTCGATAGCATTACATATGTGTGCAATGTCAATTCAGAAGAGCGTTCAGTATATGTTGAAAGGCAAATAAAGAACCTCGATGACATTGATACTTAACACAAACAAACTAAAAAATTGAATCGCACATACCTATTGTCAATGATGAAGAGATCCATTCCAATGTTACCAACGCTACTAATTATATCAGCCATACTTGCAACCTTATCTACTGCAATACCAAACAATATCGATACGACTAACATATTGCCAAACCAACAAACCGATAATAAAAACAATATACTGCTCTCGCGTCATCATCATCCACAAAATAATAATAAAAGACTCTTATCAATTCAAGATCGGAGTAAGCATCGTTTATTCCAGTCTGGTAAATTATCCACTCGTATCAATTCCAATGAGTTACAGGCTGAAGTGGATGTAGAGGTTAACAAAGTATCACCTCACTATACCAACCCAATATTGGATGGTCGAACACATAAGGAACGGAACAAAGACAATAGAAGTGAAAGTAGTAAAGAGAGTGAGGATACATTACTCAATGTCAATGTGAATGTTAATGTGCATAACAATGGACAAGACGATAGTAGAGTGAATGAACGATATAATAATGGAGAAGGAGGAAGCAGTGTTGATGATGGACAAGATTGGTTTGATTATGACCGTCAAGATACTTCGTCAAGTAGCAGTAGTGACTCCTCAGAAAGTAGTGAGGATAGTTCAGATAGTAGTGAGGATAGTAGTTCAGAAAGTAGCAGTGAAAGTGTCTCGCATGATTATGTGGCGGGGGATACAAGCTGGATAGGTGGACACAATACAGCCACACACTCATCAACTTCATCCAGTTCATCATCATCGTCAGATGATATAGATGAATGCATACAATCAGGAGGTACCTGGTCATTGAATTCATGGAATCGAAACTTAGTATCAAACCCTAACAATTACCAACAACACCAACACCAACAGGAACAAGGACAGAGAATGACTAAAACACAAAAGGCAGGTAAACATTCCAAAACAAAATGGGGTGCAACTAGTTCATCCACGGATTACTTTGAATGGAATAATGGATGGTGGTATGAAAACAATGGATGGTGGTATCCTGCCAACTGGCGATCTGGAAAGAGTGGTAAATCTGGATACAATTATTCCAAGTCATCAAAGAGTAAGAGTTCAAAGGGATGGAAGTGTGTACATCCACCATCACCAAGTACACCGACTACTGACAAGCCGACGAGTGGGGAGGTACCGACTAAGCCGAGTGATAAACCTACATTTGCTGAAATTATTGAAACTGATAAGCCTACAGAGGAGGTCGAAACAAGTAAGCCTACTGACGCTCCGATTACGCCTATACCTACTGAGATTGTGGTAAGTTATAAAGATGATCTTGCCCACTGGGCTCATCTTTTTGTGTGTGCTCTTCTTCCTTTTCTCACATATGATATATGTCTCATATGCACTTGTCTTTATCCTTCTTCTCAAAATAGGTAACACCGGCACCGACCCCATTACCCACTCCAGAAGCAACTGCAAAGCCACCAGATGGCGCATTCACTTTTGAGCCAACCAAGGGATTGACACAACCACCTGTAGCTACACCTCCTCCAGTCTCGGATGACACTCTATCTCCAACATTGCCACCGTTAGTACCTATTGATACGACAAGTCCAACACTTCCACTTTCAACTTTGAAGCCAATTACAAATGCTCCTACTAGCATTACTTCTCCAGCACCAACGCCTGAAGATCCCTACTTGGGATTGGGAGAACCAAGTTTAGCTCCTAGCAGTATGGGTATGAGTATGCCAGAAAGTGAGACTGAATCTCCAACTTCATCTTCTTCTGTAGTGGATACTTCGGATGTTCCATCTACCATGCCTTCAAATTCACCAACTATAGCCACAGGAGAAGTGAAGGATCCTACTGGCAGTCCAACGTATATGCCTAGCTATGTTCCTACTACAACATCTGAAGATGAAGAGTCTACTGCTCCTTCTACACTTCCTTCCACACAGTCTTCAGAGTTACCCTCATCAGTACCAACTGCAACAAGCAACAGTGATGGTGAATCAACTACTGCCCCGTCAAGATCTAATGCACCAACACCAGCTGTTCAACCACCAACGAATGATCTAGCACCAGCAGGAAGTATCTACTATCAATCATTTGAAGATCCCGTACCAATAACATTTCCCTTTGGTGAAGTACTTCCTGTGACGGCGGCATGGAATAGTGTCAACATTAATGAAAACAATCCCGATTTAATATGGGAACAGAGTGATGAACGTGCAAATACTGGTTTGTATTCAATGAAGTCACCAATATTAGAAACTGTTGATAAAGTATCAGCATCGAGTAATTTGACATTAGTACTTGGTGATAACGGCGTCGGAGCATTGCACTTTTCTGTATTGGCTGGTAATCAAATGCCATATGATTGGTTTCAATATGCAGTTGATGGTGTTGTTCGTGGTGTGATTAGTGATCCATCGTCAGAGTTTCAAGAGAGAGTTATACAAGTTGGACCAGGAGCGCATACGTTTGATTTTGTCTATTCATTCAATCCACAGAACATACCAGTGCAGGGCTTTCCTCCCGATGGGAATGCTCCTAATCGTAGTGGTACGGTATTTATTGATGATGTATACTTTATACCCGCCGGTGCTAATATTGAGCCTACCGAACCTGATGATCCCGATTGTCAAGCACTCGAACCAAATCCATATGGATTTGAGAGTGGTACCTTCCCCACATCGCCATGGTCAACATTAACATCTGGCGAGGAAGGTACTTGGTCAACGACTACTGATAAGTTTTTTGAGGGAGCAATATCATTACGTTCACCACCATTAGAAGATATAGGTACTACCTCATCCATATCCAATGCCACTTTGCAAATATGTGACGACTTTTTGGGTGGCGTATTGAGATTACAAGCGTATGCATCTGTACAACCACCACGAGATATCTTCATTGTATTTGTTGACGGAGAAGTGGCGGCTCAGCTTGTGGATGTTAATGAATGGACGGAATTGGCACTTGGACTAGAACCAGGTCCACATGTAATTGATTTTAGTTATCAGTATAATCCGTTTGATGTTGCTGTTCTACCACCAAGTCCACCAACGAGAGAAGGAGCAGTTTGGATTGATGAAGTTCAGATCGAAACACTAGGTACTGTTCCAAGCAGAAGATAGTAAAAGGGAAATAGAACAAGGGGAAGATGAGATTTAAGGGAAAGATGAGAAGAGGATAAGAGACTCTCAAGATTTATGGTTTGCAATACATAAAGTAATTGGATCTTTATTATAGGTAAGTCATCACTCAAACATAATATATTATTTAGTAATCAATACTTCTATCTACAACTGACACACAAATCTCTAACATTCAATGATTGAATCTATTTCAATGCTACAACCTCAAGGCAAAGGAACATGGACTTTCCTGTCTTGCGTGTTGAGTGGCTGATTGTGCTGTTTCCAACACCACCACCATTCTTTGACAAAGTAACAATTGAACCGTGTCGGACTTTGATTCCATCCAAACCATTCTCCTTACGGAACCACATCTCCTTCTCAATACTCCCAAGAGAGATGAGAATTCGATGTGTCCCACAGTAGCCATTATCCATGTGAAAAGGGTGATGTCCATTCTCGAGATAAACAACAAAGAAACAATGTTTGATGATGAACTTTGTCTCGATTTCAATGAAGAGTTGTTTGATTGGCTCAATTTCACAGAGAAGATCGTATGTCCTTTGTGCTGTGCCATGTGCTCCAGAGGTTACTGTTTGCCTTTCTTCAACTGTAATCAATGTAATGTGTTTTTCTCTACAGAGATTGAGCAGCTGACCACCAAGAGTATACCAATCGTAGGGATCGAAGACGTTGGTGTAGCCACACTCAAGGTCGTGTGTAATTAGCAGATCTGAGATGAGTGATCCATTGAGTACATATGTTTCTTTTGGGTGTGGCATTCTCTCGTCATTGAGTTCTTGCTTCTTTTGGTAATACTCCAATCCTTTTTCTTTTTCAATATCATTGAGCTTGAATCCATCGGGAAGCGCAGTAGTTAACACCCCAACAAGTTTAGCTATTGCTGTTGGTATAGCAGTGAGTCTATTCAATCCCCGCTTCATGATTGTAGAAGATACCTTGAAGTTAGAGTACATATTTGAATAGTATATTAGTATATTAGATTAGAAGAATCAGATGATGAGATGATACACGATCACTTAAAGTTGTAGTTGTATACGATAGACAAGTAACAAATGACCCTCGATTACAATTACAATTGCAATGTACTTACGTATACCTACAATATAATAAAGAGTTACGGCGGTAGTAGGTAGAGAGAAGGAGACGGATATTGTATGAAGTGCACCTATGTGTTATGATGTGTTAGTTGCTACTTTGCAAAATTATGAGAGGTGTTTTGGTTGGAGTTGACGGAGTGTTAAAGTGCACATAAATCTCATACACGACCTCCCTCATAGAGAAGTTATGAAAGTATGGCGCGGTATCCTCGGAGTTTAATGATGTATCCTCACGAGAAAAGGATTTTTATGAGTTTTATGAGAGTAGAGAGCGGTCGTGGTCGCTTTCTAAGAGATTTGAGCTCACAATTTCCCAATCATACTCCATACCTCTTATTAAGCAAGCATCTATATCCAAAACAACAACAAACAGGTAAGTCTTCTCTATATTCTATGGCATAGGTGATATATATTGATAGAATTAGTGTCCGTAGGTGACGGACGGTGTGCCAGAGGTATCTCGTATCCTTGCGATGGACTTGTACAAGTAACATAACACAAGTGATGCATGATTGGACGTTGAATGATACAGTTTCTATCGTCGACGGTAAAGTTAGAGGATGAATGGTATTGTACACATGTATGTTGATAACTTGTATCGTATGAACGGGGTGTTTGTATGCATAGCATATAGAGTTGTGTGTGTATATGTTCATTATGTTCCTATCTAATGCACGATCTCATTTGCAATTCAGATATGGCAAGTTCGAATAACCGTGCAAGTTCCACCCAAACTCTTAATGCAGGGCAAAGTAGCAGTGGAGAAAGTGGTAGTGGTAAGTTTCACATAATATATACACTCTTTTGTCTCTTTTCAGGAACTTCATATGTTTAGTTCTTATACTTATCTCGTGCACTCTCATCCTATCAACTTAGTGGCAAGTATATTTAAACAACTATCTCAGGCTGAAGTAGATTCTACTTCATGGGAAGATCTAAAAGATTATGCAATAGAGTGCGGACTCTCTGCTGAATCCGTAGCATTACTTGATTATAAGTTATCTACAATGTCATATGAAGAAATTATGGATAGAACATATGGACTATACTCCGATATCGATGAAGTAAAAGAAGTGATGAAATCCGATATTGAGGAAAAGGTGAAACCTATTGCAAGGAAGAAGAGAGGAGGTACTAGTACTGGAGGTAAGTAAACATTATGTGCACATCATATGTCTCTTTTTTCAGGTTAGTGTTCACTAACTTAAACTTTACAAACCCACCACAACAGCGACGGCATTGTCTTCTTCTAACACTTCTCGTACTAAGAGACAGAGGTTAGTGACTGTAATCACATCCGTCTTCCGTCCCAATGCAACCGCTGATGCCGATGGTAATAATGAACCATTACAAAACAATAAAGATACCTCAACTACGACTACCACGGCAAGAGAGACTATAGTTCGTTTGCTTCGATCTATAACAAGTTATCAACGTGATGTTCCAAAACAACCAACACAAAGTCAGATTGACGGTCTCGATTGGCTCAAAGCTCAAGATGTTGACGATTCATTCAACTCTGTAGACAAGAAGATTCAGAAACGTGCCCAGGGTGGCAACTTTGAACCACCCGTGTTGTGTTTGATTATAGATAAAGAGTCGGATCGTGCACTCAAGTTATGTACTAGTATGACGCATGAATCTGGTGGAGTAGTTTACAACCAGAAGAATATGAGCTTGCGGGGAGTACTTGAAAGGATTGGTAGTGGTGTTGTAGATTACACCATAGATGCTATTGAAGCAAACAACAATGAAGTGATGTATGGTCTTGTTAAAGTCTTCTTCTTCAACCGCAAGGGAGACGTTCCCAAGGATATTCAGTGGCACGATACGCCCGAGGAGCGATTAGTTGAGTTGAAAAGGGATGCAAAAGCTCAAGCAAAGAAGGCGAGTCGGGTTAACTCCAAAGCAGATGGATACGTTGTTCATCTACCAAATGATAACAAAGATGGTCCATCAGGTGAGCCACTTACTGCATTCCAGAGCTGGACTCAGTCAGGGTCAGGTGGAGTAATGGACGATTATTCAAATGGGGGATTTGGACAAATGAAGGTAAACAGTAAGAATGCCAAAGCTCCAGGACCTGATGGTATGTTATTTAAGAATGTTTTCTGGATCTCTCCATGTAGTGAGGAGGAACGAAAGAAGGCAAAGGAAAATGAAGATGTCGATACGATCAAGATAATAGTAAAGAAGAATTTCTCATCTGGTAGGGGAATGAACAAAGCCCCTGCAGTTTGGGTGCCTAGCGCATAGAGAGCTGATTGTATGTATAATAGCGAGGATACCCTCTGGCTGCAGTTCATTAGATAAAAGTACTAGATTATTGTTTAGAGGATTATTGTTCTGTTAGTACGACCCCATACTGTTCTATTCAATTGATTCCGAGTCAAATCGTTAGGTACTCTTTCTATTGCTTATAAGTAGAATCATTTAATATGTCCATCTCTCTTGCTTGTCCATTGAGATACTGTGAAGATACTTCAGTCAAGATACTTCAGTCAGTCAAGATACTTATACTACACAAAGACGCTGCTTCGTGAAGCAGGTGAAGTGTTGTCTATGATTTAGGTGTGCTAACTGTCCGATATGGCAATGAGGAGCAAGTTGAAATGAAATCTACTCTCGCTTGATAACTTAAATATTGAGTACCTGAGATGTTAACGAATACTGTCTTCTGTTTAATTTCAACACTACTGTTCATACTGTCTCGGGATACCATTAGAAGATACAAGTTCTGTACACATGTGTGGCACTATCCTCTTCACTTCTCCTCTCCTCCTGTCCACATCACTTACACCTT
>Ga0214480_101314_pt1 | contig 10759 bp, 8 predicted proteins | sample M1_20Mar14CPVII9_3_FD_165042 | JGI IMG/M metagenome (GOLD analysis project Ga0214480, IMG submission 165042) | Marine eukaryotic communities from Monterey Bay, California, United States - M1_20Mar14CPVII9sort6BwellE17 | ecosystem: Environmental > Aquatic > Marine > Unclassified | place: USA...
GTCAATGATAAACAAGAAGGAGGAAAATGTACAAAAATTAGCTCAAAATATACAAGAGATGCAGGCTGCAATGCAAAAGGCGGCAGTCGAGGCTGCCAAAGCAGCTGCTCAACAGGCTGCATAGATATGAAATAGTTATATTGAGAGAGTTGTTGTGATATGAACGGTAGTAATTGTAGTGTGGTGTGGATTGATTGGTAAAGCAACAATAATCTATTCACTATCGAATCGAATCGAATTGCAATTACAAAGCACTACCGCGAGCCTCTCAAAACATCAGAATTATCGGGTATATGTTCACGTCTTCATAAAACTAGAGCTACGTTTATAAAACAAACAAGCACCGTTCGTATACCTTGACTTTGACCTTCTTGAACCTCCATACCATTCATTATTACTCACTTCGAAGAGGATGAAACATATCCAAACGTTGCAAAGTCCTTCATTGTTACCATCAAATTAATCTTGATTGTTCTATCACTGCTTATTACTCTTGTTACTGACCTTCCATCACCCTTGGTAACTATCTTGCTATCGTAATACTCTAAGAGATTGGGGTGGATTAGCATTAATTGGTTGTTGAACAAAGGTTGACAAGGCAAAAGTTACTTACCTGGATTAGTACCAAATAACCAGTTGACAAATTGTACCAATTTACTTCCACTAACAGGTCGGTATGTCTTCAAATACTTGGTGTGTCTTCCCGGACTCACTGGTATCAACATGCTAGCATATCCCCGCAATACATCCCTCCCTGCAAAATCCAGGCCATATATCGATAATGCAAGTCTTGGCCAGCCTTGTGGATTGGTACTTTGAAATGATATTTCAATTGGAAAGTTCCATACGATTACATTCCCTCCCTCATCGTCATTGGAAGATACTACACCCTGTGTTGCAATCTGACTATGTCCGTGTGAAACTCCGTGCACAACCTTCCAATCTTCTGATCCGTATGAATAAGAATAGCGGCAGTATAGCTTGTCATTTAGACACGTACTACTGTGGGACGATGCCGACTCAATATGTCCAGTAACCATTAGGAAGAATGATGTTGATTGTGGAATAGACTTGAGACTTTTTGGACGGTAAGATTGGAGTTGCAAATGGCTATTGTTGGCGTCGTCATTGGTTGTTGATAAAGATGGTTGTTCGGTGTTGCTCTTACTTTCCTCTGCATCATTTTCTCTTGTCCTTGTCCTGAATGAAGCCGACGAAGAATGTAGAAGTCGACTGCTACTGCCTGGGCTACGATTGAGTAGCTTTGACGAGGATTCAGCACGGAGAAGAGACGGCCGCTCGGGTGATGTTAATACATGTTTAGATGGACTTGGACGTAGAGGAGAATTGGAAGGACCGACGGTAAGTTTGCTCTTCTCTTTCTCCAGCTGAGCATGGAGATCTTGAGTATTTAGTTCAAGTGGAAGAGGTCTACTTCGTTGTCTTTGCTTTGGTGTTTCATTTTCTTGCGTGTTGATTTGCAATGGTTTTGGCCGACTTCTCTGCCTTTCGTTAGACTTTGCACGCACGGCATCAATGCGAGATTGTCTTTCATCTGGAGAGGAATTAATCATCTTATGAGTGGTAGGTAAAATGATGAGAGGAGTTAATCATCTTCGGAGGTCTCTGAAAAAATATGAGAGGTGGTGAGAGGTGGTATGGGAGGTATGTACTCATAGCATGTACCCCACAACAAATACACACCGCACAACAAACACAGCACCCAAAACAAAGATAGCGCCACCGCCAAGGCAATTAGTAACCAAAACACAAATCGAGACACCGAGGCACAGTGCACACCGCATAACAAACGCGACCCAAAGCATTTAGTTGAAGTACTCATTACTTGGACGGGGTAGTTAAGCCAAAACACACGACTACGACAAACGCCGCACACCTACGACGAGCAATTACATTAGTAGAACGAAAAGTATATCCGAAACATTGTTAGTATGCCATCTCGTAAGGTAAGCAGAAGTTAATTGTGCACAATGGTCACAGACTAACAAATGCTAACCCCCCTACCTCCCTTGTGTGAAATTAACTTCTTGTTCCCTAAGAGAAATAAAGGCAAGGCAAGGAAAGCAAAGGCCAAAGACATCCAAAACGAGTCCGACGCTAATGAGAATGACGATGAAACCAAAGAGATGATAGTGTTGCGGTCTTTGTTTACAAGACGTTGGCAAGACGTTACTCTTTGTTCACATAGCTGTCCACCATTACCAGCCGACCATGTGGGAAATGAACTACTTGAAGCCTTGGTGAATCGGAGCTACAAGGCATGTGTGGGAGAATCGTCCGATAGACGAAGTGGTCAAGTTTTGACACAGGCATTTGAAGAGTTTGAAAGTAAACACCATGATATCTTGGCAGATTCTTCAATCAGAGAGCTCGTAAGGAAGTCCTTTCTAGGTCGAAGCATAGATATTGTTTTACAACGCGAAGATGACCTTTATTTGATGGCAGCCGGTATGCTTGCCTCTGCATCGTTACTGTTAGAGATAGAACCTAATAGTGTTTTATCAGAAGGGCTGTCTCTTAAAAAGAAACTCAAGCTTGCGGATATTCTCGAAGGAGATAAGAGATCACTTATTGAGTTCTTCTCGGGTAGAATCAATTGTAATTGCCTGGATAAGATGCGTAAAGATTCAACGACTCTACCAAAATCTGGAATGTCAGTGTTGTTATGAGAGGTTTGATCGAAGTCAGCTAAGGGTATGTTCAATGTGTAAGACAAAACAATATTGCAGTTTGGCTTGTCAGAAGAAGCACTGGCCTGAGCATAAAAAGACCTGCCGCAAGTTTTGAGCACTTCTATTCACCTACTCACAAGGTTGACATAAGATTGTTTACTGGCATAACTAGTTCATATAGATAATTTTGTTACATTAGACTTGTTTAGTTCTCTTTTACTTCTATTAGATCACATCCTTCTTTCGTTGTGCTACACATAAAACACAACCCCACATTATACTCCAAACACAAACTAACTACTATCTAATCCGAGTCAGACTCACTCTCTGACCAGATTCCCTCCTTGACCTCGTCATCCTGCTCGAGGGCCTTGACATTCTTGAGGTCAGCTTCATTTACAACAATCTTCTTTTTCTTCTTGGGCTTGGACTTCTTTGTCTCCGTCTTCTTCGCTTCTGCCTCGTCATCATCATCACTATCCTCCTCGTTCTTCCTCTTGCGGTTAGCCTTTTCTTCCTTCTTTGCATCCTTAACCATTTGCTGGAAGCCAGCCTTCATTGCAGGCTGAGTAGCAGCCTCGAGTCTCTTCTCCTTGGCTACGGCATTCTCATACCTTTCCCTCATCGACGGGGTCTGGGAAGGCTTGAGAGCCTCGAGCCTGCGAACATCCTTGGGTGCATCTGCCAAGGTTGATCGGCCTTTAATGGCAAAGGTAGAGTACTTTTCACATAGTTCCATTGTACCCTTGGAGTATGCACGCCATCGACCGTTACTGATCTCCTTGTTGAACTAGTTATATGTGTGTATGAGTCAAGGATGTAAAGATCATATCATGTGAGCATTTTGGTACGTAAGAAATGCACAGCGACGCAAAACAATAATACAATCAACACAACTCACCTTTCTCAAGCGTTGCAAAATGGCAAAAGTAAACTCTGGAAAGCCAGGAGAATACCTATACATATCAACTTCCCTATTCAACAACACAAACGTCTCCTTCAATACACTATCCAACTGTTCCATAGTCCTCAATGTATTCTCCTTGGGCAATTTTAATATCAATGGTAAACGTAATCCACGAACAGTGCCTGATGATCCCTTATTCTTCTTCCCCTTTTTTCCATCACGTAATGGTTTCATACCCACCTCTTTCATATCCAACACGCCTAATAACAAACTAGTCGTCGGGATAAATGTCTCAGTCGATGCCGCTAGCTGTTGCAACAATCGTACACAATGCAACCGTAGTGGAACAAATCGTACATTGGGTACTAAACGGCATACACCCAATATAATCTCAGTCAAGGGATATACCAATGAAGCAAGTAAATTTGCCTCCTCATCCTTGTTTACTCCACCACCCAACTTACTACTAGCACCACCATCATCGTCTCCCTCAGCAACAACAGTCTTGGTACCACATGCAGCACAAAGCACGGCAACCCAAACCTTCAAACAATGCACATACTGCCAACAGCAAACCACACTCATACTCTCCTGTGTCTGTTTCATTAATGCATTACGTAAATGTAATGCCAATTGTCTAACATATATAAATATATGTTGATAACTACTTGCATAATCCAAGGTATATAATTCTACTAAACAATTACCCATAAATGTTAATGTTGGTAATGTCGTGCTGATATTTGATGCTGTGCCAAACTTGGCACGTTTGGCATATGACAAGTAAGTCATTTTTAAAATGTCTTCAATGGAAGGGTAGGGTAAAACAATTGCCAATTGTCGTATACGTAAAAATGATTGTAATCGTACTGTATTATATTCCTCGGAATTATCAATGGGTGCTGACCATAAATTAACCAATGTTTTAAGATATGGCTTGATTAACTTGGGGTAGGATGTTAGATAGGGTGTATATCTTGATAAGGATGATAATACAAATTGTAGTAACTTTGCCTCTTTACCGGACTCGGTTAAGATGTGTAGCGTAGACTTGAGGAAGGATTCGATTATTGGACGGAGTGTTATCCAATTTGGTGATTTGGATAATGTTTTGGGATGTAATGGTTTGTTCTCGTCAAGACTTCCTTTGACCTTGGTTGGTGACTTCTTTTTGGTCGCCGTATCCCACTCATCCTCCTCGCTACTTTCACTTCCGCTACTTTCACTACCGCTACTCTCCTCCTCCTCCTCACGCAACAAATGGTAATAAAACTCCGAATGACACTGCACTAAACAAACAGCCATCAATCGATCAAAAACAACAGGACTTGTAATTTGAAATTCCTTCTTCTTCCTACTACTCTTAGTTGTACCATCCTCATCATCATCACCATCATTATCTTGGGTATTAACATCACTTAAATGACAAACAGTACGATATCCCCCAACAATACGTTTTAATCCTTTTATACTGTGTGATGCGAATGCACCCTGTTCTAATTGTTGTAGACGGAGTGGTGTTAGTAAGAACTTATCTTCATATTGTTTTTGTTGTTGTTTGAATTGTGTGGTAGTGGTATCCTCTTCACCTTCACCCTCTTCATCCGCAGTAGCATCGGCGAGGAGTGATTCCATCTTGTCCTCATCTTGTTCATACTCCCCATCATCCTCACTCATATCATCATCATCAACATCAAAATCTAACAAATTGGAATCATTCTCCTTTAAATATTTATGAAATTCAGGATCATATTCACCTAGCTTTGCTAATTGATCTTTCATTTGTTGTTCTGATGCTTCAATGTCACTTTCTTCAGAGTTTAAGGAGTTTAATGAGTCTACGCTGCTTTCATCATCATCATCTTGAGTATTAGCGTCTTTGTTGTTGACATCATCTTCGTCTTCGCCATCTCTATCATTTTTCTTACACTCTAATCCATCAACAACTTTATCAAAAAAACTATCAATATCTAAACTACCTAAATTATCAACATTTGTAAAATCATTATCATTACGTATTTTCTTTGATTTGGCTATTTCTTCATCACGTATTGCTTGCGATTCGGCTTTGATATCTGATGTTGATTTAGTACGTTTCTTATTCTTTTTGGATAAGAGTGATTTCTTTTTTGTGGAAGCATCGGAGCCGGTGCCGACTTTGGCATTGAATTTACGTGCACGTTTTGTTGCCTTTACCATTCTTGGGGGGTATATAATTATGGTGGATGTCTGTATTATACTTGCTTGCCGCTGCTTATCTAGTTGTTGATTGATTGGTTTTGCAATGATGTTGCGACTCACAGTCACAGCGAGCAAACGGAGATCCGATGCCACGTATTACGATCAAGTAAACAGCAAGTCGTGAGACTACTGAACACGATAAACTTTCCTAGTGTGGTACCTTATGTTATTTAGCGATGATAGTATTTAGAATTGATTAATTAGTTGCGTTGAAATGAGCCAGGGCATACTCCATTGCTGCCTCCTTTTTGCTGTCAAATGTTCCAAGATAATGACTCTTATATTTTGCCACATATACCACTGTATGTGTACCTGTGCCTCGATCCTTTCGAGGTGACTCAAACACCCCCATGTATCCAGTTGTATTATTAGAAGTAATCAAAACTAATGTTCCCTGTTTTACCGCTTGTTCCAACTGGAGTCGTCTCTCCTCGGCTGCTTGCTTCACTTGTTCAAGTCGCCTCTTCTCTTCTTCAAGTCGCCTCTTCTCTTCTTCTTTCACTTTCAGTGGGATCTTCTCGTTCAATATTTCCAAGTCTTTCTGAACGTGTGCATCTAAAGTGGAGAATGGGATGAAAGAGGATGTAGGATACGTTGTTCTACTGTGGATATCTTCGACTTGTTTGCGGAATTTCTTTGTCAAGACATATCCACTCGTTGTCTTGGCATCATTATGAAGAGTGATGTTGTCTGTTACTTCAGGGAAAGACTGCTCAATGCTTGTAACCGACGCTTTGCACTTGTCATTAGACTCTTGTTTTTCCATGACACGGTGGTGTTCATTACCTGCAATAGTGATCTTGCTCTTTCCATGTTCAAGTGAGCAATGAATCTCGAGTCCAGGACTAACTTCCTGTGCACCAAGAAACGTTTGGACGGCAACTGAGTTACTATTGATCCGATTCAATGTTGTCATGAATATATGTCTGAATTTCCGCTTGATCATCATACCCAACATCTTGGAATACTCTTTGTTGCAAGGATTAGTCCTCGCACAACCGTGATCAAAGAAGATCCATAGCCTGGCACCATTATCGAGGAGTTTGAGTTTATTAATATGTGCAATGATTGGAGCTAATTGACCGATTGGGAGATCATCGATGAAGACATGGCCAGAAGAATCTTTAATAATACCAGCGGCAATATCATCCTCTTCATCGTCTTCATCAATTTCATCTTCTCCGTCATCATCATCGTCCACTCCCTCGTCACCCCCCACTTTATTATGCTTTGTTGACATCCGAAACACAACTGCAATATCATTACTACTAACTCTAGACTTTGGACCAAAGTAGGTGGATGATCCATCATCTATGATAATACTACTACCGTTAGAAGTAATTGAAATGTTGTGCAATGAAGGCTCGTCTAGATTCAACTTTCTTAACTTTCCCTCTAACTCCTCGACTGTATCTTTAAAGTTTTTCCGAATCTCTGGATCATCTTGAAGCTCCTCGACAACTCGTTTCCGTCCGTCTGTGATGAATGATGGGAGAACACCTTCAGCCCTCCACATTTCATACAACTTATCCCCGTTGATAATGATTTCATGTTGATACTGTTTGCTTGCTGTACTATCGAAGGGAACATTGCTCCCAGCCCTAACATTCGAAACTTGACTATTGGTTGCTCGGTGTTTCATTTCACGTGTATGAATAGCTTCGATGATGTATGGCAGCCCAACCATCGGCATAATTCCATTTGCACATGATATGATTTCAATCTCTTTGTTTGGATTAAGTGCCTTAACTACCCCGAGGAAGTAACAATAATGTACTGACTCGTAAAATGCACGGAGTGTGTCGTTAATCATTAGAATTATTTTCTTGTATTTGCTGTAGAGAATTGCTTTGATTGTTTGCATTATTGCATCACACTTCTCTGGGAAATGACGATAATAACCCAACCCTAGCTTGATATTTTGATGTAATACTAATGGTAATCCGAAATAATCCTCGTCTTTGAGACGGTTGGCTACTGCTAACATACTAACTTCTTGTGATTCACCGTTATTGTGACCTTCTGTACCTTTTGATACCCGAGCAAGAAGATGTATTTCAGCCTCAGAAAGTAATAATTCACCAGTGTATCCTGGGCATTCTGACCTGATATCTTGTGCTGTTTCATTGCAAATGGTTTCGAGCTCTATTTCTTCGGGAGTACGCGTAGATTCTTTAATTGGTCGTTGAGAGTACTTGTTTGCTATAGCTTTCTTGGTCTCATTTGTAACCTTTGAATAGCCAGCCCGATACTCATCACCAATAACTTGAGTAAGGTTAGGCGTTTTATCTCCAGATTTCATGGACTTCTTTTGTTCCATTGCCGGGACAAGACGTTCCAGCTTTTGATGACGCTTCTTTTCAGCTTGTGTGGTGAATGTAAGTTCTAACTCGTCATCATTATTTGCAAGTTCATAATCTGGTAACGGTTGGTCTGATTCAAGTTGTAAGCTGAGGTGTAATCTCTGTTGACGTTGCTGTATTGCCATCTGCTGTTGTTGCTGTAGTGCCATCTGCTGTTGATGTATTAATAACTGTTGCTCCTTGGCCTCAACAGCTAACCTATAACGTTCCTCTGTAATCATTACGTTGGCTGCCAGCTTATCACGTTTCTCCATGGCCTTATTCTTTTCGTCTACTAACTCTTGCTCTTTCCTTCTTGCCTCCTCACTACTTTTTGCTAAACGATCTCTTTGTCGTTTCATTGCTGATGAATACATCTGTATAGCAATCATCTTATCATGCTGTTCTTGTTGCTGAGAAGTGCCACCTCCTTGAAGTGATAGTTCTATGAGTTGATTGATAAGATCCTCCTCTTTACTACACTGATCCTTCTCTTTACTACACTGTTGATCTAGTTCGGATTGGACCTTTAATTGATGTTGATATTGTTGATGTTGTTCGTCTAATTGTTGTTCAGCTAGCTTGAGTTCTAATTGAGAATCTTCCATCTTCTGCTGTGTCCATACGATTTCTTGTTCAAAATCTTCTCTTCTTGTTCTAGGCGTTGCCTCTTTGCACTATTTGAAGTTGTATCACCATCCCGCTCTTGTTGAATCTCATCAGTCCCCAATTTATGCGAATTACGTATAAGTTGTTGTCTACCTAAATAAGTATTCACGACATAAGATTCGAATAATTCATTGTAACATTCTGGGATGTCGTCACTATTGTCACCACCATAGATAAATTGTGAATGAACGACATCAATACCCTCTGTCAGATCAGGTGAAGTGGGGTCGGCACCAGGACGTACATACATAAAACTCCCGTCGTATTGATCACAAACTATTCCCTGCCATTGACGAGCCTCCAAACATATGAAAAGGATTTGAGACTTTACTTGTTTTTGATCGATCTGTTGTTGCTGGTTTGTAAAAAATTGCAGTTGTGTACCAATTTGAGATGCTGGGTAACCATCACCATCCATAAGAAGCTGCTGCTGCTGCTGTCGATAATATAGTTGTTGATATTGCGGTTCGTGCACCCCATTTATCTGATTTGATGTACGCATAATTTGTTGCTGTTGAGGTTGCAGCTGTCGTTGTTGGTATTGTTGTGATGATGTCACCACTATCTGCTGTTGCTGGTGTTGTGTACCATGCATAATTTGTTGAGGTCGATGTATCACTGGTGGCTGATAGTCCATCTTTATTACGAACAGTTATTAATTGTATATCTTATCATTTGTTGATAAAAGGCTGGTGCAGGTTGGTGCATGTGAACTTCAGATAGTTGATGAAGTGGTGGGGCTTATCGATAATATCAATGGCTACATCTTGCCTTGTTTGGTGAGACTATTTAATATGTAATATACTGCTGTTGTTGTCTCTGTACCTTATATATATTCTAATTAATAATTGAGGTAGCGGCAACCTTTACTCTATGCAATTCTCAGACCTTCTCATTTAGTTATCTAAGACTCCCAAGTGTGAAGCTAGCAAAGCTCAATGAGGTCCACAATCAAAGCAACTGCACGACAAATAGCACGGCTCATAATATCAACAATGGCAGCTGATCCAACTCTACTAACAGGCATCGGTGCGGCATTAGCCTTATTTCTTTGCGGCGGTGGTGGTGGGTGATTATCTTTATGTGCATATCTTGTGTGCATATCTTTTTTGCAATGCAGCATAACTTAATCTTTACAATAATTATATCCTATATATCTCACTTATCTCATATGCTGGTGTATTAACAGCCGCCTATGGTACAGGTATGTTTGTGTGGTTGATTGCTTGATTGATGAGAGTATTGTGATATGAATACTTGCTGATATGCTCACACGATGTCGCATCTCAATCTTAGCACATGCATCTGTGTTCGCTATCCGACACAAAGATATGATGGCAATGGTACCAGTAGTACAAGCAGGTGTATTGGCAGTATACGGTATCATTATTGGATACATGCTATGCCGCAAATTAGATTACACTGATGATAAGGTACACTCCATCTCAACAATCGATGGATACAAATATCTATGTTCTGGGTTATCTGTCGGATTGTCTTGTCTCGTTAGTGGTATAGGTATGGCACGATATCTCAAAATGATCAATGACAATGAGTATTACTTTGTCCGCAAGGGGAAGCCTGATGATAAGGAAAATGCATCGAAAAAGTTTGACTTTGTTACCTTTGTACTATGCTTGATCTATTTGGAAGCTATTGGTTTATATGGATTGATTGTAGCTTTGTTCTTGATTGGCTAAAGAAGATCTATATAGTTTGCCTGAATATGGGTGTATGATGTTTGATGCTTTGAAAAGGTTTTGTATTTCTGCTATGATAGATTGTATTGATTGTAATGTAAAGATTTGGAATGCTATACACATTGAGAACTCGTTTTAACATTAAAAGTTGTATGTCCCGTGATACCTGACTCTGGTGATCTGTTCAACATTAAAGGATGCATCTTT
>Ga0214480_101315_pt1 | contig 10755 bp, 9 predicted proteins | sample M1_20Mar14CPVII9_3_FD_165042 | JGI IMG/M metagenome (GOLD analysis project Ga0214480, IMG submission 165042) | Marine eukaryotic communities from Monterey Bay, California, United States - M1_20Mar14CPVII9sort6BwellE17 | ecosystem: Environmental > Aquatic > Marine > Unclassified | place: USA...
TTCTATATTTATATCAACTTTGGTTGAAAATAATTGAGTATAGTGGCTGATGCTAGGATTGTTAATAATATGATTTTTATGTTGTGGAATATATATTTGTATACTCTGAAATCCATATGCAAGCAAAACCAGACAATATAATAGTATAGCATATAAATGCCGACGAACTAAGCTTCGGTATATAACCATGTTTTGTGCGTATTTGTGTGCACAAGATGTGTTCAACTGTTTATATTGCAACTAAAACTGTATAAACGTGCCAAACCACGATTATATCAACCGAATAACTCTTGATTAGATGATACCAAGGAGATCTGTGATAGTGGAGCTTGTGGTTGCAATAAAAGGTAGAATATCAAATACCCATGCTGTGTGGAATAAAATTATTACCGTTATCGCCAAATACACTCTCATAAAATAATGAGCTCACTCTATCACTCTATCACTCTATCACTCTATCACCACTAATCCTATCTGATGTAATAGCTCGCCTATGGTACACTATTAGCGCTAGATTACAAGAGATAGAGCATTTAACTATATATCAAAAGGATAAATTCATTCACCAATCGTTCTCCGCCCATTATACACTTAGTAATTACTGGCGGCAACTATCTTTTACAATTTACATGCGTAATACCTAGAACATAGTTTACAAGAGACAGAGTAATATAACGATATACCAAAAGGCTACACAGTACACATCATGGGTAAGAAAAAGGGTGGTAAGAAGAAGCAAGTTGTCGATGATGACGATGATGATTTCATGGCAGCCTTGAATGAGGCTGCAGCTGAAAACAATAATAATGATGTTGTTGAAGAGATTAAGCAAGATGATACTGCAAAGGAAGAAGAAACTACTGAAGATAAAGCTGATGATAACACTCCAGCTGCAGGCGATGCAGGTGTAGATGCAGCAGCTGCCTTCCTCGCGGCACAAGGATTAGGAGATACTAGTGGTGGTGGTGGAGGTGATAAGAAGAAAAAGAAGAAGAAAAAGAAGGGCAAAGGAGGAGGAGGAGATGGTGATGGAGGTAAAGATGAAAAGATATCCGCAAAGGGTAAACTAATTGCCGAACGTATGGCAAAGCAACGTGAGGCTGAGGAGAAACAGCGCGAGGCCGAGGAGGCGGAACGGTTGCGTATTGAGGAGATTGAACGTAAAGAACGAGAGGAGGCAGAGCGTATTGGTAAGTATATGTTGATATAATTAATTTGATATGTAAATGTTTGATATGGGTATGATTAGGGATTGTTGGTTGCAATTTGATATTGAATATATCATTTTGTATTGTCAAAAGTTTGAGTGTACAGTTTATATTATGTCACATTGGCCCCTCACACATCTAAACCCCTACACACTTTTGCATACAGCAAATGAGAAAGAGCGCAAGAAGCAAAAGGAAAGGGAAAAGAAGGAACGTCAAAAGCGTGAGGGTACATACATGACAAAGAAACAGAAACAACAAGCTGCAATTGCACAGCAGAGATTGGAGGCTATGCGAGCCGCTGGTATGGAGGTGAGTTTATTTATAAAAAAATGTCATATGATATGAGCAGATCATATTATACACCCCACACTAATTGTGTACAAATATAATAAACCTATAGGTACCATCTACTGGAGGTGAGAAGAAGAAGAAACCCGACTATGGAAAGAAGAAGAAGAAAAGCCAGGAGGAATTGGATGCTGAGAAAAAGGCCGCTGAGGAGGAAGCCAAACAAAAGGCTGAGGAAGAGGCTCGATTAGCAGAGGAAGCTCGATTGGCAGCCGAGGAAGAAGAAAAGAAGAAGGAAGAAGAAGATTCTGGCGATGATTGGGATGCTGATTCTGGAGATGATTGGGATGCCGATTCAGACGCATCCGGGCCTAAATTGGATGCACTCGAACAACGTCTCCAACAGGCAACATCTGTAGAAGATTCTGATGACGATGAAGATCTTATCGAGAAGGAGAAGCGCAAGGAGAAGGAGCGTTTAGCTCAACTTGGGAAGGAACGGGCAGAGCGTGAACGTCTTCAGGCTATCAAAGATGCAGAGATGGAAGAACAGGAAGCAGAAATGGAACGACAGGAGATGCTTGCTGCACAAAAACGCGAGGAGGGTAAAAAACGACGACTAGAACAAGAGAAGGCAAACATAGCAGCACGTACTCGTGATGATTTGCGCTGTCCTATTGTCGTTATTATGGGACATGTTGATACGGGTAAGACCAAACTACTTGATAAGATTCGTAAGACTAATGTCCAAGAGGGTGAGGCTGGTGGTATTACACAACAAATCGGTGCTACATACTTCGAGAAGAAGACACTATTGACACAAACTGAAAAGTTGAATGAAACTGAAAAGTTTGATTTGACCTTGCCTGGTATGTTGGTTATTGATACACCTGGTCACGAATCTTTTACAAACTTGAGATCGAGGGGAAGTTCATTGTGTGATGTGGCCATTTTAGTAGTGGATCTTATGCATGGATTAGAACAACAGACAATTGAAAGTCTACAAATGCTTCGAAAAAAGGGTACTCCCTTTGTTGTAGCATTAAATAAGGTTGATAGATGTTATGATTGGAAGACACGTAAAGATACACCCATCCGTGATGCACTCAAGGAACAATCGGAAGGTACTTTACAAGAGTTCCGCAGTCGAGCTGATGATGCCAAGCTCCAATTGCAAGAACAGGGAGTGAACTCTAACATCTATTGGGAGATGGGAGATGATGATTGGACGAACTCAGACTTTGTTCCTTTAGTGCCCACATCAGCCGTTACTGGAGAAGGTGTTCAAGATATCTTGTTGCTGCTTTGTCAAATTTCACAAAGAAAACTATGGGAACAACTAATGTGGTGTGCTAACTTGCAATGTACTGTATTGGAGGTGAAGGCGATTGATGGATTGGGCATGACAGTCGATGTTTTGGTTGTGAATGGGTATTTGAGAGAGGGCGACAAGGCTGTCTTCTGTACACTAGATGGTCCGATTGTTGCTGAAATTCGTGGTCTATTAACTCCACCTCCTAGCCGTGAAATGCGTATCAAATCTGAATACATTCATCACAAGGAGATAAAGGGTGCCTTGGGAGTAAAGGTGATTGGTAATGGGCTAGAGAAAGTCATGGCCGGCACGCCTGTTATGGTTGTTGGGCCTGACGACGAAGTGGAAGATATCAAGGCAGAAGTAATGTCTGACTTGACACGTTTGCAAGAAAAGTTGAGTACTGACAAGAAGGGTGTCATGGTTCAAGCCTCGACATTGGGAGCACTCGAGGCATTGCTTCAATTTCTTCGTGAGGAGACTAAGCCACCCATTCCTGTGAGTGCTATCGGTATCGGTACCATTCATAAGCGTGATGTGACCAAGATTTCCATCATGAATGAAAAAGGCTGTCCTGAATATGCAACAATCTTGGCCTTCGACGTCCCAGTACCCAAAGAAGCTCGAGAGCATGCCGAGGAAGTCAATGTAAGGATATTCACAGCTGATATTATCTACCACCTCTTTGATCAGTTTACTCGATTTATGGAACAACTTCAAGAGAAGCGAAGAGAAGACGCAGCCGCCATTGCTGTCTTCCCAAGTATTGTCAAAATCTTACCCCAACACATCTTCAACCAGAAAGATCCAATCATTATTGGTGTGGAAGTAGTTGAGGGTATCCTCAAGGTTGGTACCCCGCTCTGTGTTCCTGCACTTGGTGGATTACATGTGGGCGTTGTAACATCAATTGAACAGAATGGAAGGGAGCAGGAAACTGCCAGGAAGGGATTATCAGTTGCTATTAAGATTGTGAATGAGAATAATCCAACGATTACATATGGTCGGCAATTCGATGCAAGTCATAGCTTATACTCGTCACTTACCAGAGCATCAATTGATGCACTAAAGTTGCACTTTAAAGACAAACTAGAGAATGAAGACTGGAGACTTGTGGTCAAGCTGAAGAAGGTGTATAACATCATTTAGATGTCTTCGGTGTGGTTGAGGTTTGGTTGACTATGACGTTGTGTGGTAATGGTATCTCTAGGTTAAATATAAAGAGATCCAAGTTTATGTGCAATCATGTGATCTTTAGTAGTATCTATTAGCTTTATATAGCATACTATTAACCGCATGAGAATTACCCACAGTAAGTTATAATTGCATCAACAAACAAGTTCCACCTCGATGCGACGGCTTGGAGTTATTTTGGCGATAGACCATGAATGAGCTGTCATATTTTTCAAACATCGTCATCATGGCTTGTGCTACTAACTAATCATACACACTACCTGCACTATTAGAGTACCTCCACTGTAACATAGCATTGGAAGTATAAAAGAAGTATATGAGATAAATCCTTCATACTTTAATACTTTTGTTGCAATAATAGTCACCTAGAATTATTATGTGTAGAAGAACATCCATGATCGATAGTATCTCCTCATCCATTGAGAATAATGTTGATACTAATGATAACAAACATACCAACAGCAAAGAACAATTATCTACATCCACCACCGCCCTTTTAAATGCGCAACAAAAACTTGCAAAGGGTACTTTATATGCATGTATATCGATAACTTTACTCATTACAGGATTGGCTGTTACATTTCCGTTATTGCAAAGTAGAAGAGATGAACTGCAATGCGATAGTTTATGCTATGGATCTATGACATCTGTACGCTCTGCTTTGACATTGGTAGGTACTGCAATTGTTGGGAAATTATCTGATAAGAATGGAACAATACTAGCCAGAACTCTTGGTACTTTAGGAAAAGGATCAGAAGCAAGCGGCAGAAGAGCATGCTTACATTTAGGCACAATAGCTTCATTAGCAGGCTTGGTTATCTCGGTAACAATGAATTCATTATATGGATTATGGCTTAGTGCTATTCCTAGTGCTTTACTATCACACAACTTTGACATATACAAGAGTCTGCTATCAGAGTTCCACAACGACATCGAGCAAGCTGAAGAGCAAGCAAACAAAGAGGAAGAAGAAGATATCAAGAAGAAAGATAACAAAGATGCTTCTTCTCGATCAGGTTCAGTTGGGAAATTGGGAATGTCAGCGGGTATATCCTTCATGATTGGTCCTTCACTCGCCGCGTTTACATCTCCTACTTTTCAATCAGCTGCATATTTTGGCATCGCTTGTGCACTAGCTTCGTGGGCAGTCATCTTTTACTTACCATTACCAAATTCAGAGCCGAAAGCTAAATCTGACGAGGATAATACACAGAAGAAGCGAAGTGAATTCACAATGATGAACTTGATCAAACTACAAACACCCAAAGCAAAAGCTGCTATGACACTATTGGTAATAAGATTAAACATGGCGCTAGCGTTCCACATCTTCAACACAGTTTGGCCAGCCAGTTTAAAAGCGAGGTTTGCGTTTGGCCCTTCTGACCATGCTCGCTTCATGAGTTATATAGGCGTAGTTTATGCTCTCTCCCAGGGCTTTGTGGCCAAAAGATTAGTTACTCTATTTGGAAAAGAAGGCAAGGTGTATGTCATCATGCTATGTTGTGCCATACTTGGCACAGGTAGATACATTGCCTTCTATACAAACAGTCTAGTGGTCATCTATATATCATTTCTTTTCATTATCAATGCTCTCGGCACACTTAATACTGTGATCACTGCTGGTGAGTCTTTATTGTTTATCTTGTTCTCCTATCATATGCTCATATCAAATGCTTATTACATGCTCTCTTAATACTACAGACACGGGCTCTATTGCTCCACGAGACGAGGTTGGCTCATTATTTGGCATCCTACAGGCTGCCGAAAGTGCCGCTGGAATGGCAGGGCCTTTGCTTGGCGGCATGATATCACGATATCTGGGAAATGATGCACCACTTGTAGCAGTTGTTGCTGTGTACGGCTTCTTGTTTGCCTTTACTTCCTATGGATATGAAAGATATGTCATTTCAGCTGCCAGTAGTCACAATGCAAAGGAAACTACCAAGAAGTCAATGTAGAGCAAGATGAGATACACTTGTCTTAGGTGTGTATACTGTGCATAATGTAAATCATGATGGTCATATACTGATTAGCTTTTGAAGATGTCTCTTCAACTCAACATTGATTTCTGCAGGAACAACAACAAAGCCATTGTCAGCTCGAAACATTATATCCCAAGTATCTCCTTGGAGCGCAATATCTAATGCACCTCTTTCGTTTTGACTTTTCTTTGTAGATGAAGTTGTAACTATTGTTTGCTTACTGTTGCTGTTTGGCCAGAAATATCCACCCTCTGCAATCCAAGCAAACTCAACTCCTTGTTCACCAATCGGCCACACTGAAGCAACTTTTCCCCATTTGGAAGCCTCTTTTGGACATGTAGTACCCATGTGTGAATTACTTGGTTGCATATTTATTCCTTTAGAAATCATATCATCTTCTAGCCTCTGAAAGTATGCAGCTGCTTCATTTGATTCATATGTGCTTGGATCTAGTAAGTCAAATGGCTCATTCTTTAGTAGTATTGCTCTGGGTTGATTGCCATTGGCAACTGCTTTACTTTGTTCTAGCGACAATCCCCTATATAAAAAGTTGTAGTTTGATTTAACAACACTTCTAAGAAACTTAGAGTTGCATTCTTTGATAATATACTCTGCAATTTGCTTCGTATTAGTTGCAACTATTGGGTAGGATACCTCATCATCTGCATATGCTTGATTGCTCAACTGTGGAAGTAGTACTGTTGACACCACACTAGCACTTGCAATTATATACCTCCGTCTGCGTTCGCTACAAATATAATCATCTTCAGTATATTGTATAGGTTTCAAACTACTGTAATGTTTGACTCGAGTATGATGTGATGTGTTGGATATGTCATTTATTATTTCATATCTAATTGATAGTAGCGTCTGAGGAGCGACAAAAGCCGACACCAACGGTGAAAGTAGAACAACTACAATACTAACAAGCATTAACACCATGGAAAGAAGCATACTACCAATAACAAATGGGGAGGAGGGGTACATACCATCATCAAAATCATCACTAGCTCGCTTTACAGATTTTCTCCTCTTCTCTAAAGGCGATCAAACGGTTTCAAGCTTACACACACAAATTATAATAAATAAACCATAACAGCAAACCACAAACGCCGACGATTAATAGATAGTATTCCATACCATGGCTCTATCGGGGATGAGAATGTCGTCCTTATTATCATCTGGTAGGATGTGTAGAATACCATTAGTTTCACAGACTTCCAAGTTGCGTGTTAATGACATAAATAGGTTTCCTATTGCAATGACCACAGCCATAAGAAATTATAATGGGGTAGTATCGAGTAGTTTGTATAAACCTATACAAAGTATATCAGTTGGACGCCGACATACTTGTATATTGTATGCACAGTTATCGAGTGCATCTAATCCTAGGTTCACCTTGCCTACATCATCGGCGAAAGCAGCGACCTCATCTACTTCTAAATCTTCATCAGCTGCAGCAGCAACCAAACTTCAAGAAAGACAAAGATTGAAGTGGAGAATCATTGCAAGAGTGGCATATTACCTCAGGGTAAGTTGGTATATTGTGTACATTATTCGCTTCAAATATATGTATTATCATAATGTGACACATCTTATGTACTAATTAAATCTATGACACATCTTGACTGACTAAATCTTTGACACATCTTATGCTCTAATTTGTAATTATTCCAAAATGCTATCAATCAATACGCTACACGACAAAAATGTACATATACATATATCTACAGATTCCATTTCTAGTATTATCAGTTTATGGTATTGGATATCAACAAGGTATAATGGATTATTCTCGAGATTCAGATAAGATGGAATCAAACTTATTAGATACAACATTAGCCAGTGTCGGATGTACTTCACAAGAGGATAAAGATAATGTGTTGGTTGCATACGAAGGTCAATGGCGAAATCTTCTATCAAACTTTCGTCGTCTACATCATGTTCAAGATGAATTTTATGACGAAGAACACCGTAGAATGGTCATGATGCATAATGCTAGTGCTGTTGGAGAAAAGATTGTCAAGGTTGCACAATCCTATGTCAAGGAACAGTTGAAAGAGGCAGTAACAAATGTAACTAGTCAATTGCCACCTGAAATGTTGGACAATGAACAGATACTGTATGAAGTATTGGAGCATGACGAACAAGTTGATTTATGGACAAGAGCCAAGAAGCATATGAGCGGACCTTGGAGATTCGTTCTCATACCCTCTTCAGTACCAAACGCTTTTGTTTCGGAAATCTTACCCCATCGAATCTTCATTACTACGTCGATGTTTCAAGAATTTGTTGCTAATCAAGATGAGCTTGCATTAGTCTTAGGGCATGAGATTAGTCATTTGATACTTGGTCACAGCACGGCACGAAATTCACTCGAAACGTCCATTAGAACCATTGAAATTTTACTGCTATCACTTGACCCAACCGAAGGTATTCTTTCAATTGCATTTATGAGCATCTTGGCGTCAATGAGATCGGCAGTTGGTATGTTTTATAGCCGTGATAATGAAAGACAAGCCGATGAACTTGGCATCAAGTTGACTGCCATGGCTTGCTTTGACACAAAAGCCGCCTCGAATGTCTTTTATAAAATGCACTTGCAGAATGTTGAATCAGGAAGAGAAAGTTCATCTAATAAAATTGGGTGGGGAGGTTTAGCATCCTTCTTTGACAGTCACCCCCCGACAAATGAACGATACCAAACTTTATTAGAGGAAAGTGGTACTGAAAACAAGAAAAAGTATGAGGATACAACATGTTCTTCCTTAAAGACAACGTTCTTGGACGCTATTACTCCAAGCGAACCTATGTAGTATATGAGGTAAGAAGAACTGTCTATCTTATCTTGATCCTTTTCACCAAGTAACCACCAAACTAATCATTAACCACACAAATCTACCACACCCCCACATTCCACATCTATATGAACAACTTTATGAATCAATAACCACCATTACTTCTTTATGAGCAGTCCATTGCATCATCCACATTTGTATCACAAAGGAGAGAAAGACGGTTATAGATATTCTTCACGTCATGTTTCAACATTATGAGCTCTTCCTGTCCTTTAGCCATGGAGGTTGGGGTATGAGCTACCTTGATTGGAGGAGTTGCTTTGATGGGTGTACCGCCCTGGTTTGCGGTCTTGAAATCGTCTTCATTACTCAATTCATCATCCACTTCATCTTCAGGATAAACGGTTTCAACTTTAATCTGAGTTGGAATGCCTGTTCCTTTGGAAGCACCCTTTGCCTGTCGACTATCGTGCCACTTGGCTGCATTTTCTAAAGCAGCTGCTTTACGCGAGGCACGGCTTGGTGTTTTTCGGGGGGTTGGGTTGGTAGTAGTTTTACTGGTAGCAGCAGATTGCTTCTTTGAAGTCGATTTCTTTGGAGTTGACTTGCCATCGCTCTTTTTGGCAGCATTAGTACTCTTCACATTGGTACCACCACTACCACCACCCTTGCCTTTCAAACTCTCAGACCACAGCTTGGCTTTCGCACATGCCTCCTCTCTGGCTGCCTTCTTAGCAGCCTTGGCCGCCTTATCAACATTAGTAGGCATGATGTAGTTATAAGATATACCAAGAAGACAACAACTAGTTGTAGAGCTATGAATGTCGAGGGAGGAAAGTTTCATACCGACATTGATTTTTGCTATTTTTATGTGAATTCCTTTGCAAAGAAAACCCAACAACGAAAACACCCTTCTGATGAGTCGCACACCTAATCTGCATTCAAACCACCAAGAGCAAACGGTGCCAGGTTAATGATTTGTCAGTCGTTGCAACAAGTTATGATTAAACCGAACCATGAAGAGTCTTCCTAAGTTAGTGCATCAACCTCGTCGAGGTCAACATGATATTGATCGTCTACCCAAGAAGTACAAGAAGTTAACTTTATCATGTGGTCGAACTATGCACCATCATCAGTCTAGATTACTCTTGTATCATCAACCAACAATCTCTTATCATCAACCGGTTGTATATTACTATCCACCGTCGGCGGCTGTACCAACTTCTCCCATTGTAGTCATGCCAAGAAGGACAAATAGAAATTTGTTTATGAATAAGAAGAGGAAGTCATGTAGTATCGGCTTGAATAATCACTCTCGACCGAAAGACAACGGTCGGTTGCTATTTCAGGAAAATAAACCCAAGAAGTCAAATGCCGAGAAGCCAACTAACAGTGATAATAAAGTGTCACCAGGACAGGATTCGATACAAAAGAGTGATAATGATAACACCAAGAAGCTTGCCTCTAAGCTGTCGGTCGACAGCAGTAAAAAGGACGGATTAAAAGAACGCTGTCCTCCTATCAACAATAATAACACAAGTGATGATTCAGAGGAGGATGAAATTGGGGCATGGGTGTACCAACAGAGTCAATTGGCAAAAGCTAAGGCCAAGAAGATACATGTCAACACAAAGGCAAAAAGGAGACAATGCAAGCATGATGGATGTACCAACATTGTTGTCAATAAAGGAGTTTGTATAAGACATGGTGCACAGAGGAGAAAGAGACAAACTTGTGGTCATGATGGCTGCTCAAACTTTGTTCAGAAAGGGGGAGTTTGTTGGAGACACTACGGTGCACGGCGGCCTTGTGGTCATAACGGCTGCTCAAACTTTGTTTTACGGGGAGGAGTTTGCCGGAAACATGGTGCAAAGAACAATGCTAAGCTTTGTATGATAGATGGTTGCACTAAGTATGCAGTTGAGGAAGGGTGTTGTGTTGGGCATAGTACATCTTTTGCGGTTGAG
>Ga0214480_101316_pt1 | contig 10752 bp, 10 predicted proteins | sample M1_20Mar14CPVII9_3_FD_165042 | JGI IMG/M metagenome (GOLD analysis project Ga0214480, IMG submission 165042) | Marine eukaryotic communities from Monterey Bay, California, United States - M1_20Mar14CPVII9sort6BwellE17 | ecosystem: Environmental > Aquatic > Marine > Unclassified | place: USA...
ACCAGGATCAATCTTAATGCCCAAACGAATGAAGGTATTGCAACTTGTCAAGTGTTTACAACGTGATGATGGAGTCTTTTTACCAGGGTATGCCGTGGTTGCCATCAAGTCAAAGTTCTTCACATCAACCAACAATATTTCTGGTGATGCTGTGGAATGCAAGTTGCCATATGAACAGCTCCTCGACTCGTACGGTAGTGAGAACTTATCCAAGCCTCCGGTCGAGTTGGATGAGATTGCCAGTCGTCAATTGACTGTTGGAAAGCGTATCGATGCCGAGGCATTGATTTTGTCAGTACCTCAAGGCTATGATGCGCTACCGGTGGTCACCCTCCGTCCATCTCTCATCGCTACAATCAAGAAGACTCCATCAACAGGCAGTAATGATGATCTATCAATCATTTGTCCCACACCCAAGTCTAATCTGTTCATGAATCAATACATTCAAGGCTATGTCACCCGTATTGATTCTCGTTATGGAGCATTTGTACGCTTCCTCGATGGATTGACTGGACTAATTCCCAAACTCAAGAAGGGTTGTGACGAGCAATTGTATGATACCATCCTATGCAAGGTGACGGCGTTGGATGTTACGGCAAGTCCACCAAAGATCTTGTTAAAGAAGGTCAAGGAGGGTGAGGTGGCAAAGAAGAGGAAGAAGGCCGAAGGTACAACAAAGAACAAGACAGGTCACAGTAGTAGCCTAAGTGGGAATAGTGGTAACCAAATTCAAGTTGGTGATATCGTAGGTGATGTCAAGGTTGTTGATATTAACTTTGCACGTGCAAAGGTATACCTCCTTGATAATCAAGACTCGTCCATTGTGCGTGCTCGAATTCATGTCACAATGGCTGCATCTTTGCCCAAAATCAAGACAAAGCTATCCAAGAAGGAGAAACTTTTCATGGAAGAGCACAAGGTTGGCAAGTGTCATCCATTCTATAATTGGAAGGTTGGTGATGTTGTAACCGATGTGAGGTGTGTGTCAGTGGATATTCGTGAAGGAATATCCTATGTCGAACTTGCGAACTTGACTGAAGGACCTGCTATGTCAAGTGTTGTTAGTGATCCAACTCAGCTACCGCCTGGCTCAATCGTGTCGTCGATTGTAACATCCATCTCTACAACACCAAGCTCTCATCATGGACTGTGGGTTCAAGTTTGTCCAGGTATATCGGGATTTATTCCAGCCCTGGAGCTATCTACAAATGCAGATGAGTTGAATGATTTGCAAGCTAACTTCAAGGTTGGAAGTCGAATCGAGTGCTGTGTCATGGAACCATCAAGTAACAACAAGAAGGCGCATCATCGCCGCCATAGGATGCAAACGGATGAAGATCACGACGATGTTGCGAAGCAAGATCATCAAGCACTGGAACTATCTGTGCTGTTACTTCCAAACAAGGATGACGATAATGCTGATAATAGCAAGCAACAGGCATCCAAGCCAACCAAACCCCAGCGTGGAACAATTGTAGTAGGCCGTATCAATACAAAATCAGCTAGGAAGCTTGGTCCACCCTCTCTAATGCTAAATCTACGTGGTACGGTTGTTGGTAGATGTTGTATTACAGAGTTGGCAGATGTTGATAGTTGGGAGAATATGCCTCTAGGGAAAGAAGTCGTCTCCGCTGCAAAATCTGGGAAGGGACAAGCCCGAGTTGTGTCTTCTGATTCAGATATGGATCATGAAAACGATGACGATGACTCTGATGATGAAGTTGAAGCCAGGTAAGATTTTGTTTCTTCAGAGTTGTTTCTCTAGACGTTGGCCACCTGCATAACACGGAACGGCTTAGAGTTTTAATTCCCCAAGCTGTGAATCGAAAGATTGATTTCGTATCAATTAAACATGTGTATGTGCATACAATACTATATCAGGAGTGTGAAGAGGCGCATCTTCTCTCCACGAAGCGTCACGATGAAATCTTGATTACATTTTCCAATCGATATGTGTACTAACATTCTGTTGTTATATCTATCAACTTCTTTTGTCATGTAGTGTGGGACAAAATAATGACTATCCGGATGGAAAGTATGTCAAATGTATCGTGCTTGGACCTTCCAAGACAAAAGGCACGGTGGAGTTGAGTATGAGGGATACTCGTATTGATAGAGAGGATGGTGTGGATAACAACGATTCTATTCCCAAGCCGAATGATATGGTACATGCCTACGTTGTTTCAACAACCAAGATGGGATGCTTTGTCCGTCTGTCACGTTCAGTAGAGGGTCGTGTGATCTTGAAGGAATTGAGTGATGAGTTCATTCCCAATCCATCGGCCGTATTCCCTCCTGGTCGTTTGGTTGCCGGCAAGGTAAAGAGTGTCAAGGAACCATCTTCCAAGAAAGGTGGACGTCCTGCTGTTACAATGGTGGATATGGATATGCGAGAATCGGTACTCCTCTCTAGCGCTGATCGCATATCTCTTGATGACGTTAAGGTAAACTCAAAGTATACTGGTGTGATTACAAGAGTCGAGAGCTACGGTGTCTTTGTCCGCATCGATAATAGTGATGTTAGTGGACTTGCTCATGTATCGGAATGCAGTGATAGTTATATCAAAAATATATTCGATCTGTACAATCCTGGTGACTTTGTCAAGTTGGTTGTCATCCAAATTGATAAGGATCAAAATCGTTTGGCATTTAGCCTAAAGGCAAGCAATTTTAATGACTCGGACGATGATGATAGTAGTAGCTCGTCGAGTGATGACGAAGAGTCGGATGCTATGGAAGTTGACAGTGATGGTGAAGGAGATGATGACTCAATCGACAGCGACGATGAGAACTTTGCAGCCAAACTGGCTAAGAAGATGGAAGCCGATGGTGATGATGAGGAAGAGAAGATGGAAGTTGACAATGAGGATGAGGATTCAGATGATGATAGTAGTAGTGGTAGCAGTTCTGATAGTGATAGCGAGTCTGCTGATTCAGAAGATGATGATGAAGAGAAGAATCCAAAAGTCACGGCCAAGATCAAGTCGTCTTCAAGTTCAATGGCAATGGATACCAATGTTGGATTTGACTGGGGATCGACTGCCAAGCCTACCAAATCTAGCAAGTCGGCCGAATCTTCAGATGATAGTGACGACTCTTCTTCATCGTCCGAGGAAGAGAGTGATGATGAAGATGCTGATGCTGACATTAAGAGCAGTCACAAATCTCGTAAGAAGGCAGCTGCTAAACGAAGAGAGGAAGAGGAGACATCTCGTAGGGAATCTGCTCTTGCTGATGGAACTGCTGATGAAACACCTGAAACATCTGCCGACTTTGAGCGTCTTGTAGCTTCCTCTCCTAATAGTTCCGAGGTGTGGATTAAGTATATGGCCTTTCATCTTTCGCTTGCAGATATGGATAGTGCTCGGAAAGTTGCAAACCGTGCATTTGAACGAATTGAATTCCGTCAAGAAGGAGAGAAGGTGAGTATGTTTCTCTTATATGTGATCTTGTTTTGCCCATTACACCGTCACACCTCAATCTCATCCTTGAATTCCTACTTCTATGACTTTTTAGCTCAATGTCTGGACAGCTTTGCTCACATTAGAGCTCAAGTATGGAACTGATAAGACGTTAAGTGAAACTGTTGACCGAGCTTGTCAACAAAACAACCCCAAACAAGTGTACCTGCGAGTTTGTGAGCTGCTTGACAAGGAGGTAGACGCTGCTTCATCGGCTAGTGGATCAACAGATATTGATACTGCTACCAAACGGGCAGATGAGATGTTCAAGAAGATGTGCAAGAAGTTCAAGAGCAAGAAACAAGTTTGGATTGCACACTTTCAATATCTTCTAAAGGGATCGAGGCATGAGGAAGCACATGGTCTCCTCAAAAGATCTCTTCAAAGTCTGCCAACATATAAACACGTTGAGGTTATGCAAAAGTTTGCACAAATGGAGTTTGAGTTGGGCTCTCCAGAACGTGGCCGTACTATCTTCAATGCGTTACTCGAGAAGTACCCAAAGCGTATGGATTTGTTGTTTGTTAACATTGATAAGGAGGTGAAGAATGGAGACATTGCCAAAGCTCGTGCTTTGTTTGATAGTGTGGTTAATCCTGTTAATCATGACCGCAAATTCAAGTTCAGTGATAAACAAATGAAGAGCCTGTTCAAGAAGTGGTATCGTATGGAAGATGAACATGGTGATGAAGATAGTCAGGAACGAGTGAAGGAGGAAGCAAGAAAGTTTGTGTCTAAAGACAAGTAAACCTTAAGATATTGTAAAATAGATAGATAGAGATTAATCAAATGAAACAAGTCTTATCCTCCCATTAGCGTAACCTACCCTAATTGGCCAGTGCTCTCCCCCCTCCTACCTTATTCATTTGATACACGTAAGTCCTCAATCTGACGACCTAATTGATCAATCTTTGTCTGTTTGTCAATATTCTCAGCCAAGATCTTGTCAAATACTTTTGCTCTGCAACCATTGCAATTATTTGTACCATTGCAGCAATTCTGAGTTCGACATCTTCCACATCGAGCTGGACAAGTTTCGTAGTAGGAACATAAGCCTACACGGGCATATTCATCCATTTGCACCTCACAATCTTCACAAAATTTCCTCCCACAATCTTCACATCCCCCTCCATTCATTGGGCAGATCATACATTCTATTTGAGCACAACTAGAGCAGGAAATAAACTGCATATCATTACAGTAGCTGCAGCGATGAATCACACCTGTACCCATTGCCCCGCTGTTGATCAGACTCACTACTTCAGCCTCTCCACTTGATCCAAAGTACCAATTGAATGACCAAGTGTTCAGCACTGTATTTGGATTCTCTTCTAGCATTCTTGTAAGTTCATCACATGTTATATCGTTGCACCATGTATGTGGAATTCTAAGACGATTGAATGAGTTGTTCGTAACCCCTTAGTATGCCTATTCGAAGAAGTCGGATGATCACATCTCTATCGAGTTTTGCCGTAGTGAATGACTTCATATATTCAATATGCCTTACAATACCCAAATCCATTGTTATCAAAACCTTAGACCCTCTCATAGGCTCCACTCCGTGTCCAACAATACTAAAACAGTTGGTTAGTAACAAATGTTTCAGCTCATTCTTCGCATCAATACAAATACAAATCAAAATCGCCGCTAGATCATCATCAGTCAATCTTGATGCTAAATCCTTGGGTAGATCAATAAAATCTAGTGTTTCCCAAGCACCCTCCACATTATAATATTCACTAATTTGTCTACCAACTCCCCTCTCATAAATATCTTCAGCTTTTCCATATCCTCTTAGACTTAGAATAATACTGTGATGTCTGCCACCCGCACTAGTTTTAGTTTTAGTTTTAGTTTTAGCTTTATTTTTTTGTATTAGAAGTGGGATCAGAGGGTCCGATTATAAGGTCCTCCCACAATTGTGTCCTCTCCTCACTCCGCCGCATTCGTTTACTACACAGGCCGTGCCCACGACCGCCGCAAGGCGGTGTGGGGTCGTGTAGAACTACTGCTTATCATCAGTGCCTTCCTTTGCAAGACAATCACATCGGGAAAGCTGTCGAACGATCCTAATCGTGTCTGCATACAAGGAATAGGAAAGGCAAGAACTAGATACTGACAATAACTTAGGCATACTCAATTCGGCACCTTCATGCTCTCCTTTGAAAAGCACTTCCTACGAACAATCAATCAGGAAACAGGCCGGCGCTACTCCAAGGAGTAGCTGCTCAATCACCTATTTCCCACTCAATTCCCATCCTCAATGATCCATCGAGTTGACAACTTAACGCCGACATGTGAGGTTCATCCTCGGTAGTATCCGTACATGACAGCATACACATATCGACAGCCGACTCAAGTTTCACAATGAAGATAGTCACCAAGTGTTTTCAATCATATTCATCAAACGGGTCAGGCATGAGAAGTTCTGTGAGGTGATGTATCCCTTCACAGTGAGTTCCGTCGCTAGATGCAACGGGAGAGAGTTCTCAAGTCAGTTTTCACCTAGAAAACTCCTTGAAGGGGGGTGGGGGATCTGCAATAACTGTATTCCCAAATGTGGTTCTACCGAGACACGTGTCTCAAAGTGCTTAAAGATTTTTTCGTGGTACTGAATTCTAGCACCACAAGATAGCTTCAAGGTTGGTGCCACCAAGCGGCTCTAAAAGCAGATGTTGATGTCTCGTGGTGCCAAAGTTGATGGTGCCACCACACGGCTCTAAAAGCAGATGTTTGATGTCATGGATCGGATGGTTTTAATCGATGGTGCCATGAGAGTAGATATGGGATGGTTTTAATCGATGGTGCCAACGTCGATGGTGCCACCACCGGCTCTGAAGCAGATGTTTGATGTCATAGATAAAGCAGATGTTGATGTCATGGATCGGAGATGGTTTTAATCGATGGTGCTATGAGAGTAGATACGGGATGGTTTTAATCGATGGTGCCAACGTCGATGGTGCCACCACCGGCTCTGAAGCAGATGTTTGATGTCATGGATAAAGCAGATGTTGATGTCATGGATCGGAAATGGTTTTAATCGATGGTGCTATGAGAGTAGATACGATTGACTAGAAGCTTCTATCAAGATATTGCAATGGTCGGCTGGTGAATATCGCGTTAATCGTTGAGTAAACTAAAGTTATGCATCATGATCGCGGCTGCCTATTGTGATGATGGTGAGTATTAGTTATTTACTGCTCTCTCGTTCAAAATGTGTCTACATCATCGAATTTATGATTGACAACTCTTCTCTCATCTCATCTTATCTACTTGTGTTAGGTGTTAGTCATGGATAGTTAAGAGGTCAGCGTATTCTATAGTTGATATTGGTAGTTTTAGATTGGTAGATGTTTGGAGACAACCTAATGAACGGCCGAATCTTTTCTCTCTCAGTATGTAAACACAACAAATAAAGATCAAGTGGGTGATTCTCAAGTTTCATTAACAATAACAATATGATTTAAAGGTATATGATTAACTTTTAAACTAGATTGACCCATTAAGCAGATACTGATACTCTAGAGATACGAATAGAAATAGAAGTAGAATCATCATTCTAGTTTGTTTATGTACTACAGTGAACATCTAATGAGGTAGACAAGAGAGCATTTAGTCGTTATCATTTCATCATACCATGTGACCTCAGCGGCACCTGTGATTTAAGTATTGGCTAGAGACCGATATATAGGTACACTAACAGTCGATGGTGAACGATACTATCGTCGAGGTACATAATAATAATACACCAAACGCTATTGTTGTAGTATTCTCTAGTTTATTCTATACATCTATGATATCAACCGAGCAAATGATATGACACTTGCAACTACTGCAAGTGTCATAGTACCAGTGATAGTTGCATATCCGGCACTTGCTTTGACCATTGCATTCATCTTTTACGTCGTATACTGTCTACATAACGTGATAGTATATCTCAAACAAGAATCTTTTTACAAAGTGTATTGGAAGTGGATGAGTATCCTCATTGATATGTTCATATACTATCGATGTATGCTGATATCTAAGCATATGCCTCGTGATCTTGGGACTGTATTTATATTATACACTGTGTACTGGCTACTGTATCTCAAACAACGAGCTATTAGCAAAGTCAAAGGGCACATATCAAAGACTGATCATGGAGACTTTGATACCCCGTCGTGCACAAGCTCTTCTTGTGATGAAGAATGCTCAAACACAAATACCACCGATGGTACCTCAACAAGCGAGTGGCAGTGCAATGATGGAGAATCGGGCGATGATAGTATTCCGTTAGGTCCCTATCCATCTCCACTCTACTATGAAGAAGAGAATACAAATCTAAATCCCAGAAGTGGCTTGGATAGAGTCGATAGTAGTAGTGCATGTGAGGTAAGATGTTCGTTTATTTTTCTTAAGTTTATCAATACTCTATCTAAGCTTCGATCGTCGTTTTGTACAACCACAGACTTCAACTTTCGCTCTTGATATTGATACTCTCTCGTGTATTGATAGTTCATCCAGCGAAGAAGAAAAAGAAGAAGTTAGTGATATATCAAGTACAAGCTCATCAAGTGATGACGAATATCCGAAGGTGTCTCAAGTATCTCTCGACCGATACATATTCATCAGATCTCCACCGCCATCTTACAAGATAATTAGAGTTGCAGGCCAATTATCAAGGAAAATAAGTGAAGTGAAGAGCGATATATATGCTCAGCTCGGTCTGCATCCAACCGAATCATTTTGAAAATATCGGGACAGCTTTGGCCAAGCCCTAACTTGGCTAAAGACAATTGCTCACTTGCAGACTATAACATTCAAAAGAATGCAACGCTTGATATCAAACTTATATGTTGATACTAGATATAATACATCTACACTAAGAGCCAAGATAAGCGTAGATATATATATAACTAGGCTTCTGCTGTGCGCAATGTGGATCGATCTATCACTTTCTTGTGCTGGCAAAGCAGACTTTGCCACCGGTATCTAGGATCGCAGTAATGAGTATCGGAATGGGGACCACCAACACTGTCATCAAGGTCACCAGACCAGCATTATTCAATTTTGAAAGGTGATGTGAAAACTGCCAGCCGGAGGGCCTTATGTCTCCCAACTTCTCGCCGGGGCAGGGAATGTGATCTTCGGTCTGCATAATGCTCCCTTGACATCACTCTACCACTTCATCAATGTCCATACTCGCCCCCAGATTGTGGGTTATGACTTTCACTCGACTAGCCTCTTTTAATGCGTTTTGCCGACTCAGAGTACGGCGGGTGCTTTAGACCTGAAAGAATAGCAACGCGACGCCGTACTCATAGTGTCTCAACGCCATCGTTTATATATTGATATAGAATTATTAATATACTAAAGCTTGAAACTTGAAACCTCAACTAATCTTCCACTCTCGATGTGTGTTGTATAGGATACAGTCAGTCTTACATAGAATCCACGGCTGCCATTGACTATCGTGCCACCTTTGCTGCCTTTTGGCTTAACGTGGTCCACAGTTGTCATGGTAGGGTATACATTTCCTTTCCGAATGGATGATGGAGCCCATATATTTGTTGCCAGCCCCGCTGGTTCAGCCGAGTCGGGCCCAACTCGTACCATCATCCATACAAGTGGTAGTCTCAAAGAGAGGAGAGACAAACTTCTAAGCTTGACTGACACACACGCTCAACATATCTTAAACTTGAACTTGATCAACTTGTTATCTGTTTAATAATTGAATAGTGACTCGTAAATAAAATGAATGGTTAGTAGCAACTGAATAGAATGAAATGTAGAGCAATGACAAAAGAGAACACATCTTGTGTTCATTTCTTGGTGATGTTTACAAACAGATTAGTTACGCTAGCAGCACACGTAGAAAATCAAGAATTGTCATTTCTTAGTCAATTTTGCTCTAATCAAAACAGGAGAAGATGCTGCGATGATCGCACGATTATTTTAGAGCATTGTGGACTATAATTACCATTGTTTACCGTCTCCATTGTCATTTATTTATTCGTTATTGATTTTGCTCTATTTCGTCGTCATCGAAAAAAAAAGATTTTTGTCTGCCACCCGCACTATTCTTTAAATGACCTACAAGCTTCACTAATTCCAACCTCTCCTTCATAATTTCTTCCAACAGACTTTTGTATGGAGTACTATGTTTAATGGAAGATATAATCGCCTTACTTTTTGTATTGGGTATGATTTCCCTTTGATACTTTTTCCATGATGACAAAGGAGCTGTCAATGCTACGGCTAGTAAAGCACAAGAAGTTTTTGGTAGGAATTCACAGACGGAGCAGACAAGCTTATCTGGCAAATCATTTATATTTATACTTGCAATTGTATTGGAAGAAGACTTCTTGATTTGGTGGGTTTGTAGTTGTAGTAACTTGTTAGATGCACTGTGTGGTCAACTGGAGGTCAAGTGTATCACCCCAAAGAATTGTCCCGTAGTTTGACTGCCGTTATTATTAAACTATACCTCCCTGTTCCTTCTTTCTTATGGATTATGCTACTCCTTCCGCTTGATCTGATGTTGTTATGAACAGTACCTACAGTGTATGTGTGCTTACTACTTCAAGGCCTATCGGCAGCAGTTTTCACAGACTATTGGCTTGTGATTTTTAATCTTATGCGAGAAATCCAATGTCTTCCAATGAAATGGTCAAAGAAAGACAACCACCAAGCGGCCTCCAATAAAACGCTCTTAACGCTATCATTGCTTGTGAGAAAGTTGCCGCCCGCTAGCCGCAATCCAACTGCCACCATCGCCACAGATCATCGATGCCCTATAATATTATTGCAATAGTATTGGTGGTTTATTTCGCCGCCGTTACGTGTATTTGCTAACAATAGTGAATATTATATTACAAAAGATTCATTACAATTACAACCACACAATAATAATAAGCCTTTATTGCACATTACGTGTGTATGACGACTCACTCCACCAATTGCATATCTCGGTGATTAGACGGAATAGGCAATTTAGATGTTATTAATGATGCACAGCCGGGTGCTGCATATAAATCTATCAGGCAATCAGTTTAATATGTCTCGATAATAGTATAGTAGAGCGTGGGGGAATGATAGTGATAGAGTTATGATTAGTATCTATTGCAATAGAAAACACCTTCAGTTTACCCTACCAGGTAACTCCTATCAGTTTTAATTGTGCTTAGTTCGGTCAGTTTAAGAAAAAAATTTGGCGATATACTGGAAGCAATTTTCGGCGACGGATGCGAAATGAGAAAGGATACCATTGGCTAAGCTAAGAGCTTTATCCGGTACTCAGAAGCAATGC
>Ga0214480_101318_pt1 | contig 10744 bp, 13 predicted proteins | sample M1_20Mar14CPVII9_3_FD_165042 | JGI IMG/M metagenome (GOLD analysis project Ga0214480, IMG submission 165042) | Marine eukaryotic communities from Monterey Bay, California, United States - M1_20Mar14CPVII9sort6BwellE17 | ecosystem: Environmental > Aquatic > Marine > Unclassified | place: USA...
GATGGATCTATTGCAAAAGTTAAGTGCTGTATAAACCACCTACATTTTTGCAATTATGAGACTTCTAGGCAAAATATTGGCTCCTATGCTTAATTTGGTGGAATGAGACTACCATCATTGGATTCAGCATGGAATTCTGGTTCAGATAGGTGTTGTCCAACATTCTGCTCGACAATATTGGCCGCTAGTAGCCGATCGATGGCCGAAAGAGTCCCAATCGGAGTAACATTTTTGAGGGTACCGCTCCGGAACAGTTTAAACTTCCATAAATATCTCTCAACAAATAAATAATACATAACTCTGCCGTGGCTCGTCTCACAGAGTGTAGCTCAAAGAACGATACACTACATAATCGATTGGTATAGGTTGGGTGTTCATTACTGGAGGAAACGAAAAGATACAGTATCTTCTATTTCATCCTGCCTACCTACACAATACGTACACATCATACATCACTTTTGTGCAATTCTTCGTATTACTCATAATAAGATAGAGCTAGTAAAGTATCATGGAGGTGTTGAAAAGTGGAGAATCACCTTCTCTTATATCAAACTTGGAGGTAATGCAATTACTACAAGAACGAAAGGATGCGAGATCACAGGGTGAAACCAATAGCATTAGCAATACAAAAACATTCCAAAATAGAGATTGGATAGAAAAGTCTGTACTGGAATATGTTAAAACATCACCAGTTGGTGGATCTGACGTCAAAGCTAAAGATATCTCGAAATTAGTAGAGAGATTACGAGCAGAATACGGTCTAACAAATGCAGAAACATTACAAATACTTAACCATCTACCTACTAGTCTTGTTGAGGTACATTTATTAATTGAGGATATAGAAAAGAGAGAACAACTTGATACAGAAGAGAAACAATTGGAGTTTTTAAGAACAATTGCCGAATTCTCAGGCAGAATAGTAGAGGAGGGTGGAGTTGAAGATGATGCTGAGATAGAATAATAGTATGCTTAAACTTTAGTTATACGAAAGTCTACGCATACTCTGAATTGTCTCTTTGCAACACTACCAACTCTAGCAACATGAATGACTTCCATCTCCAGTCCAAGACTCTGACATGCTGTTTGGATTGAATCTCTTGTGCGTTGACATGTTGGAAGCTCGTGATCTGCTGCAAAGTCATACCAATGGCATTCACCCTTGAGCTTTAATAAAGGCAACATGGCTAAAAGAAACTCTTTACCTGAATCCCCTGTCCCAATGTCCCCATCTAGAGTACCACCTTCCTTTGGACGAGGTGCCAATATTCTATCAAAACTAGACCTTTCCAATGTTGGCAAGATCTCTAATGCATCTCCTTCCATAATCGTCAAACGCTCCTCCGCGCCTTTTCCTCCTCCGGGACAGGTTACTGTTTTATTCCTTTCCAACATTCTTTTGGATCTTCGTAGACATTCGGTTGCAATCTCATTCTTTTCAATAGTTATAACTTCTTTAGCTTCGGTCCTACAAACAATTTGAAGTGCTTCCATGCCTACTCCTGCAAATACTACTAGTACTCGTTCTCCCCTAGCAACTTGCTGAGACAAACGAAGTCGTTCTGGTGCCATTCGAGGGGAGAAGAATGTATTTTGAAGATCCTAGATACACAAAAGGTAGACGTGTGTGTGTGTGTGTTAGATTGCAAAAGGATCATTGGGATTATATGAAACAAGGAACAGTACACTCACAATAACTGATTTGACACCATATTCATAGTGAGATGTTATAATAGGATTGCGTGGTGGTCCTGCAAGTTGCACGAGGCCACCATCGCCAGGTGAACAATTCGATGTCGAAAGTGATCTTGTTCGTGCTACACATATCTTCATTGCTTTGTTCTTACTCATTATGTACTCGGCTACCTTTCGCTGAGTATTTTCGTCGCCATCCGGAAGAGAATTCAATATAGCAACGTCTCCAACAACTATGAAAGACAGATACAAGTATCAACATAAGTAAAGAACGATATGGTGGCAACAGAAATATGATACACTATGATATTCTCTCACCATCATATGATCTCGGTATAGGAAGTCCTGTTGTTGTAGATCTATTTGATTGAGATCCGTTGCCAATGTTGACATCTAAATCAACTCTGCTTATACCATGCACGACACCATCAATGGTATTTTCTACAACAACATCAACATATCCTTCAACTAAAGACCTCACTTCCTCGACAAATCTATCAATCTTTTTCCAGTTTCTCTGATGCCGTTCATTAACAAGCTGTGCTAACCAATCGGCATTACAAGCAGTTGAAGCTTCATTTTTGGGGTCATAATACAATCCTACCCCCGGTGAAGTTGGCAGTGATATAGGCATATCAACTCCTTCATCTCCCCAGATAGCAACAAGATACCGAGGTCCTCCTCCTTTACATTGTTGATTGTTCACTATGATATTATTAACTTCATCTTCATCATCATGGCCTTTGCTATCACTATTCCACGACGTCAATCCTACATTCTTAAATGATGGTCGTGCCAATGTCATTAGTACTGATGCAGCTTTCAAGCTACGACACATAACGTGTAATATGAATGGTTCATATCTCAGCCAAATAGGTGTTGTGAATGACAATGAGTCATCTTCTAGTTTCTCCTTGAAATTAGCATTATTTTGATGTCCTTCAAATTGCCCAATTGTTGGTATAGTATCACCACCACCAGTTAGATCTTGTCCTCCTATCAATGTTGTCAAATTGAAATATCGTTGGGGTTCATTAACTAAATCATGATTGACACGATATCGTTGAAAGAAACCTAATTTTTTACCACTTTCATTATTGTTATTGCCAACATCTCCATTCTCTCCTTCTGTAGTATTACCATAATTATGCCAACTCTTTATACCATCACCGCAGTATAGGAAGCAACGTCCCGCACAACTATACGATACGAGGAGAAACAATAATATTGGCATTAGCCTTTGGAGGAGAGCAAAGAGAAGAACACAATATCGAGACTCTCCTCTTCCATATCAAAGCAACCTACCTACTCGTAGTATAATATTCATCCCGTGCATTAATTTCTGCACATATATCGACTGCTTTTGGGTCTATCCTTCCTGCTGATGATTTATCTATTTGATAGTATAAAGAAGCATCAGATATGAGGTATGATTATAAAACAGATACCAAAAATAAAAGCTAAACTAAAACAGTGCTTCAATAGTACGTCGGACACAATCTTACCTCGCTTAGATAGGCAGTTCAGTTTGCGTGTTTGGAAGTGTGTAGTATGATGATTCATCTTCTTCAGCTTGATGATATTGGTTGTGATGTGTGTGTACGCGTGGGAGATAGATGTCCAATTCTTTTTTGTGATTTGAATGGTGGGTAGGATACCTGCTCCCCTCTACCACTTTCAGCAACTACTAGACTAGAGGTGGTATTAATTCTCTGCTTCAAAACTCTACTTAATAATAAATATAGATTGAAGAAGTGTTGATACTAAGTAGGCTCATTCGATATATCTAGTACTATATCCAAATATCATATCTTTTCTGCTCTATCTGTCAACTTGGGTATCCTCTTATCTAAAATCAATGTACCTAATCAACACAGAACCTCAAGCCGATCAGCATCAATGAAATCTGCATCACTTCCACCAGTAATTTCTTGACCTATCTTTTCCATTTGTGGCTTTTCAACTGTTGATAAGAACAACGCCAATAAGCATTCGGCTCTATTCATTCGAAAGAGGGGATTGATTTTGATTGTCTCGGCCAATTGCTTATCATTATTCAGTATATCTTCTTCATCTGCAATAAGTTGGCATTCCTTCTTTAACAAACCAAAGCTTTCTTCTTCACTATATTTTGTTACCCATTCTACTCCATTCACCTTTTGTATCATGTTGCTTTCTAGATCTCTCATACGCATTACTACACCAACTACTCGACCTGATATCGTTTGTGCTTCCTCTGTTGTAAATACATCCGTTGTTTCATCTTTTTCCGCAGCTTCTTTTCGTTGATCTATAGCCGACATTGCTATTCCAGCTGCAGTGATGGCTATATTTATTGCCTCACTTTCTTTATTTGCAGTATCTATTGCAATATCTTGTCCATCATCTTGAGTCTTTCCTATCGAATGTCAATGTATCGTGGTTTGTTTGAGGGAAGTGATTTATATGTTGATAAAAGTAGGTGTGTAATACATTGCGTTAGAGAAGATAACAGTACCAAACTGCAAACATATAATACAATGTGTAGGTACATCAAATACACACATCAAAGAATCAACTCACCAAGAATACACTGACTCCTAAGCAATAATGCCTCGGCGATGCAATTAATAGTAGTAGGATGAAGAGATGGACGTATGCCCGTTGCATCTCGGAGAGAGTCTCCCTTCTTTTTAGTATTACCATCATTGGAATTAGCACTCAAGTTATGGGGTATGATATCATTACATCTTCGTCGATCAATTATTGAGATCTTTGTTCGAGAAGACAATTGAACTGTAGAAAACGCAGTCGTCGTTGGATAATAATACAATGCTACAGACAGATGTAGAATAAATAGCCTAACCGAGGTAAACATAATGAAGAGATGGGTGGTGCAGAAGTTCGCGGCGTCCTGTCTATTGCATGGCAAGTAGCCTAAGAGGCAAATGAACGTTTGCTCGCCATTTATACCCCACTAAAAATCCAGGGTGGGGTGGTTGAATGACGGCTAAGATGACGGCTGGTCAGGCCTGCGGCTGGCTAGATTGTGACTTTTTGGTGTTGGCTTAAGCTGCGGTATTTGGCTTTGGCATTCTATGCAACAACTTATAACTCATTAGAAAAACTTTACGAGAGGCGCTAAGTAGACACCGGCAACCAATTACTAAGATAGAAGTGTCATCAAACAACATTTATGTCTTAATACTACCCCTCTTAAGTTGGATTGATTCCCCATGAAAACCTCAGACAAACTGTGCTTCTAACTCGGTTAACTTGGCCTTACCTAATAACCTCTCAAGTGCTTGCCTCTCGCTTGCGTCGCCGAAGCAAGATTTGACTGCTTCAGTTCCATATTCCTTTTGAATTGACTTCATGGCACCATCAATCACCTTGGGCTTGCAACTCTCCTCCATGACCTTACTTGTGCAGTCAGCAAGCCAAGCAACTGTAAGTGCCTGCATATTTGCAAATGAGCAGAACATGTCACCAACATAATCATAGATGCGAGGATTATCACAAGCAAATGAATCAATAAACTCCACTAAATCAGCCATTGCAGATTCAATGTCAGACTTGGTAACCTTGCCGCTCCTGTAGAGATGCTCAAGCATTTCAATTACAGTCTTGAGCTCGGTGGCCTTGCAATCGGCAGCATAGTCAACATTGGTCGCAACAATAATCTTTGATGCATTAGGAGATGATAGTACCTCTTCAATAGACATTTCAAGTTCCTTCTTGTCCTTGGACTGCATGAACTCTTGACGCATATTGTTGGCCCTAATCTTGAGCTTTTCTTCCGAGAGAACTTGTCCACCAGCACCGCGAACAGGTAAGATTCCTCCGGCTCCCATGCCAGGAGCAACAGGGGGTGCCCTAGAAGATGAAGCTCCGCCTCTTGATGAGTTTCCATATCCACGGCCACCATCCCGACTTGAGCGATTATTGTCATATCCTCGATTGTCATCACGGTAATTTCCTCTGCCGCCTGATCCGCGTCCTCCATCACGACGATTGTTGTTGTCATAACCTCTGTAAATATGCAAGAAGTATGATTATAATGTATTGAGAATTCTGTATTCGACAAAGAAAGGACGAATATGAATAGACAAACTTACCTTCCTCCACCTCTGCCTCGTCCTCCACCGCCTCGTCCTCCATATCCTGCACTCTGTGCCTGAGCCTGCCGCTCTTCCCTTTCTGCATCCTTACGGATCTCCTCCAAAGTCTTGGCTGTTTCAACCTTACGCCTCAACTTCCATCGGTTGGCACGCATGTCAATCAAATCCTTGTAGGCAAAACGAGAGCGTTGAGTGATGGTAGTATCTTCACTCAGCTTGGCAATTTTGTTGAAGTAAAATGTCATGTAGGGTTGAGCCTTGGGGTTGTCAATGTTCTTTCCGATGGCAATGAACAAGTGACATAGAGCCTCGTGATCCTCGGCATCCATCTCACCATCCTCTCCGGTTTTGGAGCGTAGGCCACCATCAACCTCTTCGATCTTGAGAAGACTGTGAATACAGAACCTCATGATCTTCTCCTTAAGCATTGCTAATTTGTAAAGCTCGCCAATAAATTTGATGTTACCAAGCATCTGTTTCTTGAGTTTCATTCGACGGAACTCCAGCTCTTCTTCTATTTCGTTTTGTTTCTTTTCAGAGAGAGTTGACTTCTTCTTCTCGTACTCCTTCTTCTCTTTCTTCCACTCATCATAGATATCTTGCTTGTTAAACTCATCCTCGCACTTGTTCAATAATGATCGCTTGAAGGTGCTCATTTTGACAGCATGATTCTGTGCTTCAATCTCACTGGTAAATATTTCAAGACTGATTTGTTGTCCACACTCTTCTGCCTGTGCCATTGGGAAGAAGACAGTGTAGTACTTGTCATCTTCGCTTTTCATAATCTTGATGAATGTGCCACGTTGAATGAGAAGACGATGAAGTGTCAATTCCATATCTTCACGCTTAATAGGATCATTCTCGTCATTATTGGCAATAGCCACATCAATACACTTTTGGTCAGTCTCGAAGGGTCCAACAATTTCAGCATCACTTGTGCTAACATCATGACTCCAACGATATGATACTGATCCACTCCCTCCCTCGCTGTAATCGACTTCGGCGCCAGGTTCCGCAGAAGGATCTTCATCACTCTCAATAACTTGAATGAATGCACCGCCCTTTTTCACAGTCTGAGACAATCGGTAACATAGATTCGCATACATATCGTTAAGATAGGGCTCTCCGATAGCTTTTTCATATACCAACTTAATTATCAAGGTAAGCATCTCATACGATTTGATTGGAATCTCACACATTTGACTGGAGAGTTTGTCAAACTTCTCCTTCGTCATCTTGTTGAGAATACTCTTAACCTGTTTCTCGATCTTCACCATAACTGAAGTGTCCTTTGCTGGACGCCAATGATTCTCGGTAACAACAAGGGGCGCAAAATCATCATCAGGGAATGGTTCGTTATTGTTACGGCTGGACTGACGACGATTACCTTGATGACCACCTCTTCCGCCCCTATTCGGAGGTGGAGCTTGTCCTGTGTTTGTGATGTATGAAAGTGAAAACAAGTTAATGAGTATTTCTATCAAAAATGTTGTCATAACATTTCATTTTGTATGAAGATACGCACCGCGATTCCATTCAGAACCTCCACCACCTCTGCCCCCTCCACGCCCAGGCGATTGGCCTTGTGGTGGTCTAGGCATTTCACGGCCTATTTTAGAGAAAAAGCAAGAGCATAACAATTAATATATACATCAATGTGAAACAAAAATAGAGATAATTGCACATACCTCTAGACCAATCACCACCTCCCTGGCGTCCATCTTGACCACCACGGTTATAATTACCCTGTCCCTGTCCACCATAATTCCCCCTACCACTTGATTGTCTACGTCCCATCGTCCCTCCTCCCCCGCCACCTGCGGGCTTGACAGTCATGTCTGTTATGTTTGTGTGGCAAAAATACGACGAGAGCAAATAGCAGACAAATTAGAGATATGATCAATAATAAGACATTCAAAAAAACAAAGAACGATAAATAGTACTTACCAATCAAATCATCGGGCCTGCAGACACAATAATCCTCATCTCTCAAACTTAACAACATTTGTTTACTGTAGATTAATGGTTTCCTTGCCGAATCGCCACCATTGGCAGTATTCACGTTCTCTGCCGAACTGTCGGATGCAGCAGCCGCGGGTGCAGCACCAGGACGTAGTCCACCACCAGGTCGTGCTCCACCAGGACGAAATCCACCCTTTAGATAGGTAAAGATAATAGTAGTTTAAAAAGTTAGAAAAGTGACACATGATATGCACAAAATCAAAAAAAAAATATACACACATCAGACTATACACACACAAGATATGTACAAAATAACTTACAGGACGGAAATTCCCAGAAGATGGAGATGGTGAGATGTTCGCCTTTGGCGCTGCAGCTGGAGTGCTCTCCTTCTTTTCCTCAGAACTAGATGCCGACTGTTCCTTTGCCTGTTGCAATTTTGCTTTCAATTCCTCTTCGGCTTTAATCCGTGCCTCCTTTTCTTCAGCCTCGAGACGTTGACGATCTTCAAATTCCTTTCGGGCACGTTCTTCCGCTTCCTTACGTGCACGAGCTTCTGCCTCTGCTAATCTTTCCCGTTCCTCAGCTTCTAACTTTTCTCTAGCAACACGTTCGGCTTCCTCCTTTGCTGCTTTCTCAGCCTCTTCTTTAGCTTTGATTTCAGCTTCTTCCTTTGCCTTCTTATCAGCAGCCTCCTTTGCCTTCTTAGCTGATCCCGCTGCAATTGCCTCTTGTGCAGCTTTTAACATTGCATTACCAGCTTCTTCAGATTTTTTAGCAGTGGCCAATTGCAATGATGACATTTTATCTGTTGCAGCATCTACTCCTCCTCCTTCAACATCCTTCTTATCTTCATCTTTTTTAGCCGCATCATCAGTTGGTACTGGTGAAATGGAAGAATTGGCAGCGGGTGTACTAGATTTATTACTTTTGTCATCCTTCTTCTCAAAAGTAATTGGATTGCCATCTTTATCAGTAATATTCAATACCTTCTTAACACGGGGACTTGGTGCAGGTCTAGTAGATGGCACATTAGGTCCTCCCAAAACACCCGCTGCTGCAGCGCCGAGAGACGAAGGTGGGGCACTACGATTCATAGGGGCAGCATTGGCATTCATAGGATAACGAACACCTTGCCCATATTGTGGTGGGGGATATTGTTGCGGTGGCATACTACCATAAGGTGGGCCACGTTGAGCACCGGGCGGCATAGGACCACGATACATTGGCATACCTTGGGGCGGCATCATCATTGCACCCTGAGGATGCATTTGATATTGTTGAGGATGACCATAGGGTGAACCTTGAATTGGGTATCCTGGTGTTTGAATATGTGGGGGTAATGGCCCAGTTCCTGGCCTCGCACCGCCTGGTCCCATTGATGCCATTTGTTGCATTGCAGCTGCGGTTTGTGTAGTAGGTGGTGGACCTTGTTGCTGCTGTTGCCATCCGCCTCTTCCACTTTGGTTGTATGATCCTCTACCACTTTGATTATATGAACCCCTTCCTCTTCCTCCGCCGCCTCTTCCCGATTGTGGGTGGCCACGACCAGAAGCTGCAGCTTGCAATGAGGAGTTACCCTGTCCAGTCGACATACCAGTATTTATTGTATTTATATTATATTAATGTTAGAGATGAAGGTTCACCTCTCAAAATTATAAGTGTGTGATCGTGATTGTGATTAATAGGTTATGAGCTTAATAAATGCTACAATACTGACCATACTTCTACAATACCTATTTATTGAATACATAGTTAACTAGCATAGGTAGACATAATCGCGTGAAAGAGACCTGGCAGCCATACATATCTGATACATATTGAGTAACCTCGTGTAGTGGCACTCGCTCGAGGCATTCAATTATTTGGCAGGCATGTACCATACCTAAGAGAGGAAGGAAACCGATTGAGTTTTTAGCGTTAGTGGAGTTGGATACATGATACAACAATAATCGACAATCGAGATCCAAAGAAGAAGATACCATAAGAGGTAGAAAAGATACGATATAGAAGTGTTGGCAATGGTGAACATGAGAAATGATATCAATCAAACAGCACAATGGGATATAATCATACCAAGTTCTTTATTTCTAGCTTCGGCAATATGTTGGCTTGATCCATCCATTGCACCATCAATCATATTTGCAATACTTGGATTTTCTACTGTCTATATTACACCAGTAATGCAATACTTTACAAAACCGGCAACACAAGGATTAACGACAACTCTCACAGATGCCTTAAACACAATATCAGACAAGAAGCATAGTGAACAGCGAGAGAAGTTATTCTCTGCGGTATCAGATTTGTTAGTTGTTACTTTACAGAGTGAAACATTAACAACTACATTGAAAAAATCCTTGCTTAGTTCATTAATGGATGATGACTTGCACGAAGCTACATTAAATACATTGCAACAAGCATTAATAAAAGCATCTGAAAATGAAGGATTTAGAACAACAGCACTATTTGTAGTGAAAGATGCATTTGTGGGCGCTCTAAATGATGAGGAATTTGTAAGAGATTTAATGTCAAGTTTGGTTGGTGCAATTGTCCAGGCTTCAAAAGAAGAGGAACTTACACAGAGCATACTCGATGTTGTCACACGAGCGGTATCACAAGCTTTGGCGGATGAAAGCTTTGTCTCTGAGATACGAGGTGCAGTGAAAGATACATTGTCTGATGGTGATATATACAAAGCCGGTGCTAAGGGTATGCTTAGTGCAGGCTTGGGCTGGGGACACGAAATCAAGAAGAGTCTTGGAGGAGGAGGAAGTAGAGGAGGTTCCAATATATCTAAAGATGATGATGATGATGATATCCCGAATATTTAATATAATAATGATATTCATAAGATGAGATGACGATACCGAAGTAACTATTCTACAACATATTATTATAAAACTTATAGATTCTTCCTAATTCTTCTCCCTCATAAGATGATGATAAACACACCCAAATATACTACAGAATGTTCCTTCTTATTATTC
>Ga0214480_101320_pt1 | contig 10714 bp, 8 predicted proteins | sample M1_20Mar14CPVII9_3_FD_165042 | JGI IMG/M metagenome (GOLD analysis project Ga0214480, IMG submission 165042) | Marine eukaryotic communities from Monterey Bay, California, United States - M1_20Mar14CPVII9sort6BwellE17 | ecosystem: Environmental > Aquatic > Marine > Unclassified | place: USA...
CAGAAGACGATACATTAATGTTTGCTGCAGGTGACACTGATTGATCACTACTACTCTTTGCTGGTGTTGACGATTTTCCTTTTTCTTTATCACCTTCCTTCACTATCCGAACAACACTAAATCCAGGCGGTACAAATTCATTTCTGTCTGGATAGATGATACACAAGGCAGTCACACAGGGCCGTTGAGCAGCTCGATCCCAACTCTGTTCCTTCTTTACATTCAAATAGAGACGTTGTCGTTTTCTCCCTGGTACCATATTCTTAGTAGATTCTTCCCCAAGTAAAAAAGCTCTGTAATATCCTCGTGGTGGAATATCTGACCCTGATGTAACAATAACATCGGTAATGGCAGCTGTTGCAACTGAGTTTGGACTTTCATCCAAAGTTAGTAATACGCTACCACCTGATTCTACACTTTCTTTATTTGGTGGTGTTGAACTATTATTATTGATAGTATAGCTGCTTTGAGATACAACCGACGACTTGGAAGAAGATGAGCCAAATCGAGCCTTTAATTTGTTCTTTACCTTGCTTGCACTAGAAGTTGTTTGGCTAGTATGGTTGTAGCCAGTTGACAGAGGTTTCGACGTTGACAATATTTTTGCATATTCGCTTCCAAACATTGTCATACGACGTTTCTGACCAGATGCTGATTCTGGAGTTTCAAATGATGATGCAGCAGGCGATTGCTGCTGTACAGAATCAACAGGTGATGTGACAGTCGAATTTTGCTGCTGTTCTTCACCACCAAACTTGTCTTCAAAACTAAAGGTACCAGTTTCAGTATTCCAACTTGATTCTGTATTAATAGTATCAACTCTGACAATATCATCATTATTGATATTGTTATCTTTTGGAAAGCCATGACTATCAGTAGATTCAGATTTTTCAATATTAAAGTCTAAATCAAATGGAGTAGACTTAATCTCATCTTTAACACTATTATTTGAAACTTTTGGTGTATTCACAGGAGGAGTTGTTGTTAATGGTAATGGTGGAGGGGGTACTACTGTACTCTCTTTATCACTAATAACTGAAGTAGAAGATGTTTCAACAGTTCGTGAACATAAATCTGCGAGTGCCACTGTGCCCATTAATTTCGCACCAATACTATAATATGAAGACTTGGTATTATTAACCCCACCACCTCCAATTGATGAATGGATACTACCGCTACCATCCGAGATATCACGCTTTAATGATGAGGAAGAATTTGGAGGACGTGGAGGAAATCGAGAAGTTAATGTTGGTTTAGGTGTTGAAAATGGCGATGCGCCGCTTGACATTGACCGTTCCGATGCCGTAATACTTGTGGTATCATTATTATTATCACCAGTTGATATAATTTTGCCTGATGGCAACCGTGGACCAGTTATACTACGTGAAGTTGTTGTAAATTATTATTAAACTCAAAATTACTAGACGGTGCATCACCTTCGGTAATTTGATTAAATATGGATTGTACGAGACGATTGGCTTGTTCAAGGCCGTGTGTAGTGGAGGTGGTATTATCACCAGTACTTGAACTGATTTTTAATGGCATAGAAAGATGGTGCACGTGAGTTGATAAATTGTGTGGCGTGTATTTATATAATTCTTATGATTTGTTTTTCGGCCTGCTTTGCAATTTCTAACGGTATCAAAGCACTAATCCGATATATTACATATCAAATGACTGTATGTTAGTGATGAGGAAGGTTAGTTATAGTGAAAGTTGGCTAATAGCCAATTACCCTTCTACTTTTCCGTACCTTTGTCATCATTTTCGGTGCTTTGTATCCAGGCTTCGTAGAAGGCTAGAGCTTATCTTGGGCGGCTAATTTTTGATTTGCATTTTGTTTTGTCTCACTCACTCACTTTATTGCAATTGGGAGTCTTTGATAACTAAACGGGAAAGTTTGAGATTGTTTGTTAGGAGGTGTGTTAGATATAGAGGTAACAGATAGGTGCAATCAAGAAGCCTGCAGCTGCCGCGTAACAATAGAAAAATATTATCCTGAAATAGCGGTCTCTCTAGTGTCCATGACATATTTTTACACTGCTCAACTGCCTCATTCCTTCGCGTGTCTGATCACAACTGCCCCTCTTCATTTTCTTTTGCAACAAATAGAAAGAGATCAATCACAAATCAATAATAGGTAGAGAGGGGGCTAGTACATATATCATTCATAAATTCAATACAACTTCATTCCAAGGGGATAGAGAGGTAAATATAGAATATCTATCTAGGTTATAGAAGGTTATAGAATCAATCAATACATCAACAATGAAGTGTACTGCAATCGTACTCTTCCTATCGATCATCTCTCAAGTCGATAAGACCCTTGGACAATGGCGTTGTGGCGACCAAAACAATGGTGCTACTTGTGCTGATGGTGGCTTTGATGGGTGGTGTTGTTCATCCTCGGGATATTGTGGTACATCCGACGCTTGTAAGTTTTACTATTGTGTATTATCACTATCTCTATAAATATATATGCATATCATATCTCATAATATTATGTATCATATTCATATCACGAATCATATCACTATCATATCATATGCTCTTCTTCTTCCATTTCATTCATATTATTTGCAATAGATTGTGGTGCCGGATGTCAGAACGGATGTAGTGGAGATCCAACACCTCCGCCAACACCTCCACCAACCCCTAGTATCTCGACCTCATGTGGTGGCGGTAATGTAGGCAATGGTATTTGTGCAAATACTAGCCTATGCTGTAGTCAGTATGGCTATTGTGATATCACAGCTGAACATTGTGGAGCTGGATGTAACTCTGGACCATGTACGGCTCCAACAACGCCAGGACCGACTCCTCCCGTTACACCCAATCCTACACGTTCACCTAATAACGATCCACCTCCTGATATTGCTGGCGGAGACTCAAGAGTCATTGCCTATGTTGGTAACTGGGAAGCATGCCCAACAGCTCAGCAACTAGATGGTTATACCCATCTCGTTGTAGCTTTTGCAGTGAGTTATACCTACAACGCAGCAAAGAATAATTGTAATGCTCAATGTGACCCAGGAACTTCAGTACCTCTCTGCACTACTCAGACAGGAAATCAGATTGATGATTGGCAAGCAATGGGAATCAAGGTCATTCTAAGCTTCGGAGGTGCCGGGATGGGAGGCTCTTGGAACGGAGACCCTAACAACTGCTGGGATAATTGCTTTGGAAAGGAGGATACAGTCTCTGATGCACTAGTTGACATTGTGCAAAGCCAGGGATTTGACGGTGTCGACATTGACTATGAGTACTGCTATGATTCAGGAGGTTGTGCACAATCTACATCATTATATTCCGATACTGCTGCTCAGTACTTCTTGGAAGAGATGACGATCCAATTGAGGCAAAAGATGGATGCCATTGTGCCCGCCAAAGATTATGAGCTTACTCATGCTCCAATGGACAGTGACATGGTCCCTAGCTCACCATACTTTCAGTTATTACAGAGGCAGCACGACAAGCTCAACTACATTATGCCGCAATTCTACAATGGGTACAACAATCTCAATAATGGTTTCGTTGGATCTGGTGCTCATGTCGTCTATAATGACATTGCCAACATTATGTTCCCACAGCAGCCCGAGAAGGTTGTATTTGGATTTTGCATTGGTGCCTGCGGTGTTTTCAATCAAAATGGTAATCAAGCCGTTTCAGTAATGCAAGAAATCAAAACTCATTCAGGAGGAGAGTATGCATGCAATGGTACGTATTTGCTGATATAAGAGTGGCTGCCATATGTCTATATGATTACTCACATCTTACTCTTTTCATTCCACAATCAAGGCGGTGCCTTCTTTTGGGTAGCATCTGCTGACGTGAATGGAGCTTGGAGCGATCTTGCGCATCCAGAAGTGACTCAAACGGCTGGCTGTTCTGCGTCAGGAACAACAGGGCCAACAAAGTCGCCCTCAAATAGCCCTTCTTCAAAGCCCACACCTCAACCTACAGTGAGTTATCATTTTGGTGATATAAATTGTGGGATTTATGTACATATCTGTCTCACTTTGCACCTTAAATCTTTTACCACACACTTTAGACCCCACAACCCACACCTGCACCATCCCCACCACCGACCTTAGCTCTTCCTGGACAGTGTTCAAACAATCCAACGATTGCTTGTGCAGTAGCCACAGTATCAGAAGATTGTAACTGTGGAGCCCGAAAACTACTGAAGGGCGGAGAACAGAAACCTCTCAAGCAGAATAACCTTAGGAGATTGGCAAAGAAGACACCTTCTCCAACTCCCCCTGCAACTCCAAACCCCACATCTAATCCGACTGTCAAAGCAACACCCAATCCTACCTTTGCTTCTACACCAAACCCGAGCAAGGCGGTAAGTCTTAACTTTTTTGATACACATTCAATCTTACAGACCTATGAACTGACATTCTTCTTTCCTCTATATACAGCCCACCGATGCACCCTCTTTGCCACCAGTAGACTCGTGTACCTGTATTCTTCCCACACCTGAGCCTAGCCCACCTCCAACTCAGCCGCCTATGACTACTGCTCCAGTAACTCCGAATCCAACAACTGCAAACCCTACCAATCCCCAAGGACCGTGCGTCTGCAAAGACTTCAACAAGAATCTATGTCCGGGTGCATGTGGAGGAAGTTCGTGCCAGTGGATTGGCGGTAGAACTAAGGAATGTCAACCAATTCCTTTCTAGAGGAGCAAACAGTCATATATTCGTTGTGATATGAAGAGAAATTTATTTGTCGATGTGATCTATATTCAGGCTCAAGTAATGATGATTCATGCGAGCTTTTAGATTATACCCTTGTAATGTAAGGTAACAGAAGCTTTGAGGTTTATAATATACTATATCTTAGCTAGTTTTGTCGTTCTCTGCAGTATCATATACATTACTCATCCAAAAGCTGTTAGCACATTCTTACTCTTTGGAATTATAACGATATTCTTCCTGCACACGATATGGCTCAGTAAGTATCCAATTCTTCTTCTTCTTTAATTCTCTATCACAACATCGTTTATAATATGCAATTAATGTCCGACATTCATCCAATGGGTTATCATTAGGTGATGGTAATTGTTTCTTATCAGTATCTGCAGCTGATATTACCGCTGGCTTCTTTTCTTCATTAACCTTTAACTTCTTTAATCGTTCTGCCTCAACATCTGGGTAATAACTCTTTGAATATCCAGCCTTTTCTATATCCCTTGCTTTGTCAGTAGCATCCTTTGCTAAACATTCAAAGAGACGTTGTGCATGTTTCTCACAACCACTTGGTTCTACTGGGAAGTAGTCGGGTAACTTGGATTCTCCCTCGAGTGTTGGTGTACCAGAGAGAGCATCACGAATTCTATTGAATACCATCTTTTCTATATTATGTTTGTTGTTACAATAGTATCGTATATTTATAGTTGTTGCAAAGTGATATAGATAGATTTGTCACGTCGTGAGTTGTCTTATGAACTCTTCCCAAATCCACTAATGATTACAGCTCTTTGCAAAGGTATTCCCCAGGATAGTCACGTATATAATTGAAGGTATGGTTGCTGGTATAAAATAGTCAATATGCTATGTAGTATGTTGTTTATTTATGCCGTCAGTCGTCAGCTAGCCTAGAGCCGTCAGCACGATTTTTATGGCGCTGGGCGCTGAGGGTCCCAGTCAAAAATTTGTCAGGATACCGACCAAATTTCGCCAGCCTCTCACCAAAATTGCAATACAATGGCCTCCAATATTTGCTGGCCTAAAATTGTGAGAACAAAGTTGGACAAGGCCTATATATACCAAAATTAGCTGCTGAATCGATTGCTGATATCCATTTGCAATAAAAATGTACGTAGGAACAAGTATTATTGCAATAAAGTTACTGTTATGGGACCACCAATATGTGAAATTGCAACTTCATTATTGCAATGATCAGTCTCCACATATTTACTCTACATATATATTTAAGTCATATTGCACTGTATAGATTGTTGTCTATTATAGTTATATCTAATTGCAGTGGCAAACATTTTTTATTTTGAAAGGTATTTTATGTAAAATGATAACCTTAGATACCTTTAGAAGTCAAAATTCACTTCTAGCTTGGCGAAATTTGAACGGTATCCTGACAATTTTCACTAAGAAAAATCCCCAAAGGCTCAGCGCTCCTTTACAAAATCAAAAGTAGAAGGTTGGATGGTGTTGAATGAGAGAGAGAGGCAGATAGATGGTATAAAGATTGATCAAAACCACAGCCTAATATAATTATAATTAATATACTTTATATAGATTTTATTTCCTCAATATACGGTGGCCTTAATTATTTGAGAGCGGTACCACAGACCACAATTCTCAACAAACCAACCAACCAAAATAATTTTCAATAAATAACAATACTACCCCAATACCCCAACAATCAATATAATAATAAAAAATAAACATGGTACGAGTATTCATTAAAGGTGGGGTATGGAAAAACTCCGAGGATGAAATCCTCAAGGCAGCAATAATGAAATATGGTAAACAACAATGGGCACGTGTGGCATCATTATTAAATCGTAAATCTGCCAAACAATGTAAGGCTCGATGGAATGAATGGTTAGACCCCTCGGTACGTAAAGTGGAATGGTCACGAGCCGAGGATGAGAAGTTATTACATTTGGCTAAGTTAATGCCGGCACAGTGGCGTACTATTGGTCCGTTGGTTGGTAGAACTGCTGGACAATGTCAAGAACGGTATGAACGATTACTAGATGAAGCAGCCATGGCAGCTGGCGGCGGTGGTGGCAGTGGTGGAGATGGCATTGAAGAGGGAATGGAGGCTGCATCAGCACGTAAACTCCGTCCAGGTGAGATTGATCCACATCCCGAAACGAAACCAGCACGTCCAGACCCGATTGATATGGATGAGGATGAGATTGAAATGTTACAAGAGGCACGTGCACGATTAGCAAACACACAGGGTAAGAAGGCAAAACGTAAGGCACGTGAAAAGATGTTAGGTGAAGCTAAACGTATGGCAGACTTACAAAAACGACGTGAGTTAAAGGCTGCGGGATTATTAGATGGGAGTATGCGTACGAAACCACGGAAGAAGATACGTGATATTGATTTAGGTGTTGAAATTCCATTTCATAAACCAGCACCATCGGGATTTCATTCAACACAGGATGAGGATTCAAAAGCCGAGTCGATACGTAATCAACGATTGAAGGATGTGGATTATAGACGTATTACCGAAAGACAATACCGAGCACGTGATCGTGAAGCGAAAGAACGACAGAAACGGGAAGAGAATCGTTTACGGAGTTTAGAAAGGAGTAATATGCAATATGTGGTGGCTGAAGTATCAAAACGGAATGATCCAATAGCAGCCCGTAAAAGGGGCGTGTTGACAATGCCTGAACCAACAATTGGTGATGAGGAATTACGTAGAGTTGCCAAGGCGGGGGAAGAAGAACGTGAGGCTATTGCAACTTTATCGGGGGAAGGGAATCTTAAAATGGGAGATTCAGGTGCAACTGATGCTTTATTGGGGGATTACAGCGATCGACCATTACCAACGCCTATGCGCACTCCTGCTGCTAGTGCACAGGCTTCAAAGTTATCGAGCACAGAGGTTATTCAACGTGAGGCGATGAATTTACGTGCACTATCCACTGGACAAACACCTCTATTGGGGGATGAGAATGCCGAATTGTTGGATGGAGGTGCAGGTACTGGTGCTACATTGAAGAATGATGGGGAAGCAGCAGCTGCTGCCGCTTATGGCTCAACACCCATGGTTGATAGGATGAATATGGATGATGCTGCAACTGCCGGGGGACGTAGTGCAAAGACCAACGCTACTCCACTTACATTTGCTTCATCTCATCGTGATGAACTTGGATTGAATGCTGCTGCAAATAATAACAATTTACGACCCCCATCAGAACTACGATCTGTTACTGATCATGAAGATGATGTGCACTCTGTTGGTGCATCATCCTTTGGGGCATCTACATTCGCCTCCAAGGGCCTGTCCTTACGAGAATTGGCACGCGAGGAGCGTAAGCGTGCCAAACGTGCACGGAAAGAGTTGGAGGATGCATTAGCAAACCTCCCCGCACCTCAGTTTGAGTATGAATTAGGTGCACCTGAGGATGTTGATATGGAGGAAGCAGATGAAGGCGAGAGAGCTGCAATGATGGTAAAGGATAAGGCAGATGAAGATGCCGAGGAATTAGAGCGTCTAAGGAAGGAGGCTGAGAGATTGTATGAAGAGCAAAGTTCAGTGATGAAAAGAGCAGAATTGCCCAGACCTAGGGGTGGGGCAGTATTGGAGCGTCTCAATGACGCAGTGGAAGGCACATCAGACATAGATGCAGCAACAAGATTACTCAATGAGGAGATGGCTACACTCATCAATCACGATGCACTTTCTCAGCCCATTATGCCAGACAAGTCCGATCCTGTTGTTGCGGCATCTTTGAGTGGAGGAAAGAAGGATAAAAAAGACAAGAAGAAACGAAAGCATGCTGCAATGATGGAGGAGAATATTCCTGAGGTATCACTAGATTACTTCCCTGAAGAGGCATTGGATACTGCCAAAAACATTCTTGCCGAGGAATTCAAAAGTATTATTCAAGAGAAACGAGAAATACTTCAATCTGCAAAAGGCGTTTACTATGAAGAGGATGATGATGTGCTCAACGCGCTTACCGAAGAGACTATAGCGGCCACATCTAATAATGTCTCTAGTGTTACATCTCTCCAATCAGAGTACACACCACTTCAAAGTGCTACCAAAGCACTGACCAAAACATGCTCTAAGCTTGAACAGAAGCTGAACATTCAAACAGGAGGGTATTCACAACGTTCGACTGCACTCATTGATTCAACATTGCACTCCTTTGCCGAATTGCAACACTCTCGGATTGAGCAGGCAGTGTACACTCGTCTACGTGCTCACGAAACTAAGGGAGTATCACTTCGATTAGAGAAGCTTGCAGATGAGGTAGAACAATTGGAAAAAGAAGAGATGAATAAGCAAAGGAGATATGGTGACCTTCAGCACGAGAAGAACCGACTATTGCTGAAGATGAAGGGAAGCAAACCGTCAACTTAAATTTATCTGTTCCAGCATATAATAATATCCGTTTATTTAACTTTGAAGTTATCAACAAGGGGGTGACTACTTCGCTTTCCCTGAAAATCTCACACCAAACAAGAAGATTCATCATTATGAAGTTATCCCATCTAATTGAGAGACAGTTCATGTCTATGGTCTTCACGCCTTACAATCAGATCCAGCACTTGGCCATACCCATAGCAGTCTCCAACTTGATGGGAAAGAGATGCTCTTGGGATTCTTCTTGAGGCGTTCGAGCTCGGTATCCTGAGCTTGGGGAACATTTGCCCCTCGCCATCCCAACGCCAAGCGTGGTATGAACACATGAAGAGTACCATCTTCTTCCGCACGTCCTTCACTCAATGGTGCAGCGAGATGAGGCTATTGAAGCAGAGATGTATGAAAACACAACATGATATGATAAGTATGTTGAGTTGGTATCCTAGTAGATGAGGTTCATCTTGCCTTCGTGAAGCTAGGATAAGTTTGACATCGTCATACCTTGATGATAAGTGTAACGCAAGGGCACGGCCCTAGAAACATATATCAGTTTGGTATATAATCTCAAGGTTAGATGCAAAAGTAGGATACCGCACAACATACAAACATTGCAATAATAAGAAACTCACAATACCAGACGAAGCACCTGTGATCAAAACAACCTTGTTCGCATATGCATCTCTCGGAGGTGTAGAAAGGGTAGCAGATGCAAAGTTAGTCTTCTTCTTGAGCGCTATTAAAAGCTTGCTAATGAAGATGGTTAATAAGAGACTTGTTAAGCCTCCAATTGCAGCAAAGACGGTAGTGGTGGTGGTCTGTTGTGATCGTAGAAATGCTGGTAGAGCTAGAGGAAGGAAGAGTAGACGACTAAGGAGACGTGACCCTGATGACGATGAAGTTGTTACGATATCATTCAACTTTGTTGAGTATAAGTCTTCTGAAGGCTTGCGGTATCCCAACTTCATGTTCGTATTACTCAACTTGTTGTTCAATGTTTTAGTTGGATGATGACGAGATGGAGAAAGCTGATGACGGAGATGAATGTAGAAACGCAACAAGAGATATGGGAAGAAAGAAGAGTAGATTATCCTTGGATATGAAGTTGTTTATATTGTTGTTAGAGTGAGAGCATGTAGTGAAAGAGGATTCCAATCGAACAAACTCTCACTATTCACCAAAGTTGTGTACCGGTATCCTGATGATCACTTCTTGGGATAAAAGGGCTTGTCCTCGTACTCTGGTATCCTAAAAGCACACAACGCACACTCTCCACACTCAAAATTGAGCTCATAATTTTCATCTTTGGATCGAGCACACATCTCTCCTATTGCACGTCTACTACTGCTACAAAGTATCGACTACTACACCTCTTCTTCGTATAAGGTAAGTCACACTCAATGATATGAAAACTACGGGATGATTTGCTTTGTTGTTGTTGTCGGTGTTATCCTTGAGTTATGTTGATATCGTATGTTTAGTTAGTGCTGGTATCCTAAATGATGAAGGGGTTTCTGCTTTGTTGCCGACGTGCGTCCATTCTCTTGGTTATAATCAGTGTTGGGTGAGCGATGCCGATATCATCTTTGGTTGTGCATGTGATGTAAACATATCCTCAGAGGAAACATTGTTC
>Ga0214480_101321_pt1 | contig 10714 bp, 6 predicted proteins | sample M1_20Mar14CPVII9_3_FD_165042 | JGI IMG/M metagenome (GOLD analysis project Ga0214480, IMG submission 165042) | Marine eukaryotic communities from Monterey Bay, California, United States - M1_20Mar14CPVII9sort6BwellE17 | ecosystem: Environmental > Aquatic > Marine > Unclassified | place: USA...
CAGTGCAGCAAATCTTGGATGTGGATTAATAATACCATCACCAATATATTCACTTTCAGTTACATTCCCACCTACAGTAGTGGGTGGTACTGATCCATCATTACCCAACGCACCGAGTAGTGGAAAAACTGCCACGGTTGGTGCTATTTCATTATCTTTCAATTCTGTTAAGAGACGTTTCCGACGTAGACGCATATTCCTTTCAACTCGGAGTAAATCTGAGCTGTACCCAGTGTATGCTAACATATTGTTGATGAATTGCAATTGCATGACAAGTATAAGAAGATTATTAGATTAAAGGAGGGTACTGACATAATATAGATACCATAAACATAGACACTTACGCCGGGAGGGAGTTGCCTCAATCATCCAGGCACCATATTCAGGTACCCAATTGCAACCCTCATTTTCATAGGAATGTATCTCCTCATTTCTATTGAGATTGTCCATAATCTGGGAAATAAAGAAAGATGGATTGAGTATATGTCAAATTTATGTATGTTGCAATAAAACATTGCAATGTGTTGCAAATCATCAAATCAATCAACAACACATAAAAAAATACATATACTTACCTCCTTGGCACGTAAACTTAATCGTATCTTCTTATTCTCATCATCCAAAACAAATATACCATACTCAACTTCATCGCCCCATAATAATTCATCACCTTTTAAATTTTTCACACGATTATAAGTTGATATGAATTGTCGCACGCCAGCCTCACGGACATAGTTTAAGTTTTGTTTTGATTTTGGCCATGGTTGTGGTACTCCTACTTTTAGTAAACCTATGTGTATGTGTATGGTATGTATATGTGTAGAGAGAGTACCAATGAGAGAACAATTTATTGGAAGAAAAAAAAACATCAAATTGAACACATCATAGTCATATGTCATTTAACTTACCCATTTGCAATGTAAATGCCGAAACAACAACGGCGGTACACTGCAAGAAGAAGACTGCTAATATCAACTGTATCAGCATATCATCTGCTTTTCAACAGAACATAGGAGTGGTAAAGAGCGATGTCGTTAATAGGAGGAGTTGAGAGAAAAAATTAAAAATGAGCCTGAGCAAAATGGATTTCGGCGAGTCAACGTAGATAATGAGCAAATGTATTGTCGATTAATAGAATCAACGGAGCATCTTAAATCTTTACCGGCAATACTAGTACATCAGTTTTAACGCTCATTCGAATAAAAGTTTTATGGCATCGGCAGGATACACTCAGTGGTATCTTTAGTCGAAGTCTTTAGTGAAAATTTACAATTGTATGTATGGTGGCAGCCGCGTAATATAGTATAGACGCAGAGCATTGATCCTTGTTGCTTTATTGCTTTGGTAAGCGTTTTTAAATGGAAGTCTGATTTCGTATTGTATACAAAAGAAAGAAACACAATCAACATACCAAACCTTTAAACCAAACTGATTAACATACAATGCAAAAGGTTGATAATATGAGTTTGAATTTGAGTAGTAACAGGGCGGCTAAACGTCCTCATATTGGTATTAATGGCGGTGATGATGACCCACCGCTTGACCTACTTTCACTGTATCAAAGTGATATCGGAGGGAGAATCTTATCTTATGCATCAGGTGCTGACTTATGCACATTAGATATACTCAATAAGCAATTTCAAAGTCTAACTACCAATCAATGGAATGTAGTGACAAAAGATAGGTTTGGTATGAATAACGGTAAAGAGGGGTGGAAGATTGGTACCTCTTTTCTACGGCCGCCAGTGTTTGTACATAACGTATCAATGTTTGTAGAAGAAGGAGATCTAGGAACTCCACAAGTTGCTGCAAATGAATCAATAGTTGTAGACGTATCGGATATGGCAAGTAATAATGGAATTCAAATAAGAGATGCATCAAACCTTGTCAAAATACGTTCTATATCTACACCAATGAATAACTGGAAAGTTAGCGTTTGTGGTCGAATAGGATCAGAGGTTATAGTCACCTCAAATAAAAAGAAAATCTGTGCTCTCTGGGGAGACTTTACACACGCAACGCAGTTGGAGTTTGCTTCTAGAAGCGGTTATGGAATAGAAACAATTGGTTGCGATACACATTTAGTTGTTGTTCATAACGGTAGGATCCAACTTTATGGAGTGAGGCAAGGCGATATTAACAACAACAACAACAACAACAACACAGAGCTACTCTCATTAAAGAAGGATATTAGAGTAGAGGAAGGTCCCGCAGATGAATATGAGGTGATGGATAAAAAACTTGCATGGGGTCCAAATAATACACACTTTGTTGCTGGCTATCCGCATAAAATATGCGTCTGGAAGCTTGATGCAACAAACAATGAGATAACTTTGGTTATGACTATCGATGTACCTAATTGGGATGTCACTAATGTAGCACTGGCTGAAGATTACATTGTTGCATCATCTAAAAACAAGAAAGTACACATCTGGAACCGTAGTACTGGTGATAAAATGTTATACCGCAAGGCAGACGAATTTTGGGGAGTGGTATCATCTGGACACTTATGTGATGTTGGAATATCCCAACAGCTCCCTCACGATGAAGAGTTTGTCTGGCCACTCTTTTTATCATGTCATGGAAATATCTTAGTTAGTACAAGTCATATTGGTTGCGCAATATGTATTTGGGATATGAAGACGGGAGAGTTGATCAAAAGACATAACGAAGCAGATGAACAAGGAGTTGTTGAAATGCTCCCTGTTGGATTTGCGGCTGTTACAGATATAGCTCATTTGAAGAGGTTGAATGCATTCTTATGTGCCGGAGAGTACGAGAACATGTGGGCATTCCCTACTAATCAAGTACAGAGTGAATCCGCCTTATCTATTCGAAATCGAGTAGATGCAGCACGTCTTGAAAGGGAGAATGTTTCAGATTCAGAGAGTGAATCAGAGAGTGACTGGTGAACCCTACTACTAAGTGAAAGTAGGACTAATATATTGCTCATAGTAATTCTCCCCTTATTTACTATCTTTTCTTTTGTGCTTCTTGGCTGAGCTCGACTCGGGGGAAAAGAGATTTTCATCTCTCAATGCGTTATGATGCCGTTGTCTCAAATGCAACTCCTCCGATAACCAAAGGTATACCCAGATACAGTCTAACGAAATCAAGTAATGTCAAAATCATCATCCCATGACCACAAGCAGTAGTGAACGTGTCCATAAGTGATACCGACGACGATGATATCCTCTCATCGATATACTGATCAAAGTAATAAAATCCAGGAAAGCTAACAATAAAGTATATCCCACTGTGCATATGATAATATGATTTGTAAAGATGAGAGATATGATGATGATCCGTGTTAGTCAAAACCATTTGAGAACAAACGACAACACACACAATCAAGTCATAATTTCAAAGACAAATACATTACATCACTTACTAGAATGCACTACCCCAAATGTATGCAACAGTCCGATCTTCAAATGTATAATACGGAAAACTTGATATTGTTAATGTTTCCATAAATGCAGTAAAGTAACTTAGAAATAATATAGTATAAACAAACAGCATAGTCTTCTTCCATCCTCTTGCATATGTAACATCAACATATCGCAACAAGCCATTACTAATACATACATGATATGTACAAAAGTAGAAATGTGTTGCTAGGTACATTGCAATTGGTACATTATTAAATCGATGTGATGGCATTGTATACCTTGCTTTTAATACTGAATAGAAGTAATGTGTATACCAATAATTACCAATGAATGAATACGTAAGTAGGTAGAGTGTTGCCTTTGTTGAGTATCGTTGATACCATGGTCTATTAATATCTGGATTTATAATGACTGTTCCTTCTTCTTCATTTGTTGTTGTAGTACTACTACCCTGAGGATACACAAACGGTTGCAATAATAAAGGTAATGCCAATCCACCACAAACAATCAAATAACTATATGCAGTAAAATTTTCATAACATTGTGAAATAACGATATATCCAAAGATTGCTATCCATATAATTGTATAATACCAATTATATACTTCATAATAATACTTTGATGGTTGAGTTTGTATTGATGGTAGGAGTATTGGTATGCTTTGAAGTAGTAACTTGTTGTTTGTTGGTGCGTTACTAACATTGGATTGTATATTTGATTCGCGAGTGCGTTCCTCTACAACTGCACTGCTGTTTCTTTTTCCACCTTTCCAACTTTTACAATTCGGGCAGCGTTTTGCTGTGGTGTTTATCTTATTGCATTTGCTACATTCCCATTCTAATTCGTTGTTACCACTACCCTCTTTAGAACAAGACTTTGTTTCTTGTTGTTGTATGAAATGCATACCAACGAGGACTGCGAAACCAGTTGCCAATATAATTGACATTGTTGCCTCGATGGATTGTGATGAGTTACTTATATTGCTCATGGTTCACCTAACTGATATCGAAGTATATCGTCTACTGGCACATATTATATTAGCATGTATCATAGCATCTCATAGCTAGCATCATGTATAGTGGTAGGATACCAAGTGCAGATAAGATGTATTTTGTAAGAGATGAGTCTATCCAAACAACTTTATCTATATCTGTTCCCATTGCATATATACGCAATGTAGATTACGACGTTTTAGTCGATTGGTATTACAGTCTGTATTGATTGGCGGTGCTTGATATCAAATGGTGATGGTCTGGGGAGATTCTCAAAGTCACATTTCACGGCTCTAGAGCTTTCACGTCACGAAATTTATCACGCTCCTCTCCCATAAAATGACTTTTGACACGATACGAAGTCGGGTAGGCCGCCTATTGCAACGATATACCAAACAAATAATCAATAATGAAGCGTCCAAGATCATCTATAACAACTCTATCACTATTTGCAACAATCGCTTTATCACCATATACACTCGACATAACATTAGCATCCCTACATCGGAATGGAGTTGAATATGATGATGAAAATGACTCTTCTCTTCTATCATCAGCTACATTGCATAATAATCCAGATGGCAACACACCAAAGAGTAAGAAGACATCACTAATTGTTAATTTATCAACATCGACACATCCTCGTGCTTCTTCTTCATCATCATCAACATCAAATAATAACAATAAATTAAAACATAGAACAGTCGACACATCCTACACACCCCAAATACCACTAATCGGTATAGGCGTGGGTAATATACCGCATAATCGCATTCCCTACATATTAGCCTCGGCCACATTACCACCATCTAAAAAGAAGGGCGAGTTAAACTTCCATGGTGAGGCGTTGAATTATCGATTAATTGATACTAGTCATACCGATTCGGCGTTGGAGGTATTAGTTGGACGGTCATTAAGTCGTCTCTCCAGTAGTAGTAGCCCGTCTAAGAATAGTTCACCTTCAAGTAGTATTGGAGACGATAGTGGTTCTAGCAATGTATATCATGTAATGATTAAGATATGGCATACCCATCTGGGTTATGAACGAACTATGCTATCTGTACAAGATTCTCTATCGGATATATTACCCGAGAAGAAGGATACTACTCATAATAATAAGAAGGGTCTACCATCCTCCAGTAGCAAGTTGAATGATTCAGAAGGAGGACCAGATATACGTATCCATGCCATACTGCAATATCCACGATGTTATAATGAATTATTCACATCCAATTCTTATTTATCATCACCAAATTTTCCAATTAAATATACATCCTGTCAAGAAGAGGAAGATGCGTTAGATGAAAACACAAAACAAATCTCAGGAACTAGTCCATTATTAGATAAAGAAAATGCATGGAAAAGGAGTTATCGTGCCCTCGAAGAATTATACCATCACGGCACCATAGAATCAATAGGCATTAGTAACTTTGGTCCATCCGACCTAGAACAATTATTTGACTTAGCAACCGTAGGTCCACACATCTATCAGGGCTCATTACGTACATTACTAAGTCAAAATGAAATGATTGAAATGTTAGTTAAGCATGGTGTACATTATCAATGTTATGATGTTGCCTCAACAATCATGAATGGTAAGGATAAGGCCCATGGTGCGTATCAAAAGTTGGAACGATTGGGTGCGAAACATAATGGTGGTAGTAGTGATGAAAGTTCATATGGGTATTCACCTGTTCAGGTTGTATTGGGTTGGTTGGTACATCATCGTGGTGTGGGTGTTATACCTGGTACTACTGGTAAGTCTTGAGAACTGGCTATTGCTTTGCAACTTTTGAACACATGATATGCTCACTCTTCAATTCATACACCCTTTCAAAATAGATGCAAGTCACTTAGCTGAGAATTCTCCAAGTGTTATTGGTGACATGCCAAGATTTACTCCGAGGGAAGTATTGGAAGTTGAAATGGCCGTCCTATCTCTAGTGAAGGATGTTGAAATGAATGTCCTATCATTGGTAGACGAAGAAGATTTTGATATAAGTACAAGTGATGTAGAAGAAGCAAGTATTGAATCAGGAAGTGGTATAGTAGCAACATTCTTCAACTCATTACCTTCCTCAAGATCTGTTAAGATATTTCAAATCCATCCAACTACTGGTGAACAGATTCAAATATCACATGCTATACCCAGTGGACGGAGTGGAAGGATGATTGTGAATGTGAATGATGTATTAGTGGCGTATGATGGACATGGTGTAGCTGTTAAGAAGTTTTTGGTTGAGGATGATAGTAAGGATGGTGAAGGAAAGGGTAGTGTAGACTTTACTGTCATGAATTGAGGGGATGAGGTTAAGCTGTAGAATTTGTATGGGAAAGTCAAGAGGGAGGGGATTACCTCCCCATCATATATTAGGTAGGCAGTACATGTATAGTAGCACAAAAGATCTTACTTATATCCTACGAAGTAGAGCTCGCCTTTGAGGCCACAATGGTACCCATTTCCTTTGCAATCAGTACAGCTTCTTCCAACGATATTCTCCTTGATCCCTGTTCTGATGACAACAAAAAGGCATGCTGCCTATCGTCCGAGTATCGAACAGTATCTCCAACCCTTGTATCGTCGACATACCTGCTCAAATCACATTCTCCATCATCATAATGATAGACGCCAACACCATTCTTCAGGTTACCCTTGAATTGTCCTTCAAAGACGTCTCCCTGTCCAATCTTCACCACTCCAAGCCCTTCACGTTGATCATGTTGCCACTCTCCCCGATATTGGTTACCATTCTTACTCGTATAGATACCGTAACCATGCCGCTGTCCTTCCTCATTGTACTCCCCTTGATACTTCTTCCTTTTCTTGTTCTTACTTGCCTTGTTGGCTCCGTCGGCAACTTGATTAGTTGTAACTGTCTCCCTGGTTTCAAGTAGCTCTTCGAGTACACCATCTATTTGTTTCTTGGTCAATGTAGGAATGAAGAAGGTCAGCGTTTGAGTTTGGTTTGAAGATGAAGATGATCCAATTCGGCTCGAGCGGCGACTAATCACACTAATAGAGATACCCTTTCTCTCTCTTGTAGATTGGCTACCCAAAGATGGACGGCTTGTATTCGTATTGTCGTCTGAGGTAGCTGATAATGCACAAGACAAGTCTGGTGCTGTCTCTTGTTCTTCGTTCTTGACTTGCGGTTGCTTAGTCATGATATCTTGAATTGATTTGAGGTGCTTATCAATAGCACTTGACAATTGCTCTTCTCTTTTGGCAATTTCTACCACATTATCTTCTTTAGTATTAGTACTTGGTCTCTCATCTGATGAAGCTGAATTAGTAGCACGACCCTGATTAGTTTGTGGCAAAGTATCTTGCTCTTTTTCAGCTTTCAAGGTATCCTCTTGATTTTCATCCTTGGCCTCTGATGCCTTGATGTTCTCAACAGGCGGTGAGCTGGAAGAACCTGGCTTGGATGTACAACGTTTGCCACGGCTACTACCCTTTTTGCTTGATGTAGATCTTGTCTTGGGTGTGCTTCTTTTGTAAGAAGAGCTCTTGAACTTCTTTGGTGTACTACTCTTACTCGAAGAAGACATATTTGATCTACTACCAACATATCTACTTGAAGAACTTCTTGACTTGGAAGCACTACGACTACGTGAGCGGTGTCTGCTTCGACTTGGACTTGGAGAGTATCTATGATATCCTCGTGGCGGCATATCGACATGCTCACTAGCTGATGTATATCTACTTCGTTGGTAGGATGACGATGATGAAGTGCCACGGCTTTCATCACTACTCCAGTCTGAATAGTACTCGTATACAATCTCAAGAGTTGATTCAGAGTCTTCGAAGTCAAACTTTCGTTGACGACCTTTGGATAATTCTTGATTATAAATTGAAGGGGAACTATCGAACAGGCTGTTAGAAGACATTTCATTGATCATCTTGCTGACAATGTATGGAGTGGAAGCAGAGGAGGTACTCCTATCTTGTTCAGGAGAGACGACACTGCTTGCAACACTACAGTCCGAGCTTGAACGTCTAGGAGGAGAAGTCTTCACATCTTCAAAATCTTCTTCAGATGGTGGCGGATCGACCTTGCTATCATTAACATCATTTACTTGCGGAGGATCGATGTTACTTTGAGGAGGTGCGGTGTCAGGTGAAACTCCTACCACACGTTGACTCAAAATCTTGGACACAAGTTTGAGGATCTCGTCTCCCATGGTATCCTTCTGCTCTTTAATGATATCTTTAGCCTTGGTGTTCATTGATACACATGTTGACGACGACGAGGAGGATGGTAATATACCAATACCATTGATCAATGTGGCTATCTCATCAAGACACTTGGTATGTGAATCAGCCACATGTTCATCTGTTAGCAGACGCGTACTTGAGGTATCATTCTCGTCAGCAGTGAGGAGGTTAACTTGACTGTCTTCTTCGTCCTTATCCTTGTCTTCAAGTACCAGAGCCTTGTTGATATCTTCTTCTTCTCTGTCCTTGTCAGTATCTTCAAGCACCAGAGCCTGCTTGTCATCATTATCTTCCTCTGTAGGGGCCTTGTCATCCTCTTTCTCCACTAGAGTATTACTTGTTGAGCTTTGTACAATCTCTTGAGTATTCGTACCAGAGGCACGCTCTTCACGTTCAGAAAGCAACATGGCAATCTTCTTGTCTGTGTAGACAAAACAGAAAGAGAGATACCAAGTAATGTGAGCAGTTAGTATATAGAGTCATGAGCAAGTAAAAGCACATATCCTCACAGAAACAATGAAGCAAATGACTTACAAAGACGTTCATTCTCATGGAGCAACTCTTCAATGATACACTCTTCTTCAATATTCAGCTTCTGTTGAATCATACTACTGCTCTCATCTGCATCATCATTCTTAATCTTTTCAGCTACATCTTCTTCTTGTTCAGCATATTCAACTTGTTCTACATTATTGTACCGATCACTACCTGAACATACCTCATTCTCCTCCCTCACCTCAGAGTTATAACTGTCACCATCTTTCCCTTCTCCTTCTTCATCTTCTCCTCCATCCTCGACATCACACGATATCCTACCATCTGATGATGAACAATATGTCATTGAACCATCCGTATAGCCATCATCATTAGGTGCTATAGTAGATTGATGTTGCTCAAGACTTTTCTTTGTCTTTGATAGATAATTGGATAGATTCATATCATTAAAGCTACCTTCATAACTATCATGTAACAGACTCTGTTTCTTCATCATCATCTTTTTACAGGATGAACCACTAATCAACATTGGTATCTTAACATTGGATAATACCTTCTTACATTGATTACTTGTTGTTCCAATCTTTTTCATACTAGAACGGAGGAAGGATGGTTTACTTTCATATTGGGTTGTGGAGATGTTACTTCCGATACTACTTTCGTCACTGCTGGTAGCGTAGCTTCCTTGACTTTCTTCATTAATACTGCTGTGGATACTCTCTCCTTCATCGTCATAGTTGCTACCCTCTCCACTTTCAACACTTCCGTCTTCTTCACTATTCTCCTCATAAACACTACCTTCATCTCCGCTGCCACCACTATCACTAGTACTGTGTTTACTGCTACCAAAGCTAAACTTCTTCTTCTTCTTTGCAATAAGATTCTTCCTTTTACTAAGCATGTCAAATCCCAACCATTTCTTAGCAGCAATTGTCCTCCCACTATTTTCTTTACCATTACCATTGTTCAACTCATTATAATGATTTGATTTGTGTACAAACGATGATGATATTGATCGATTATTGCTGTTGTTGGTGGTGGCGGTGTGTGGATGAGACGTTTTGCCATTCCATGTTAGACTTCGTTTATATCCAATTGATGCAGAGTACGATGATGATGATGTGGCGGTAGTATCCTGATCAATGGTTGGTGAGGTATGATATGATTTAGATGAGTATGAGCCTTCTTCCTCGCTGCCATTGCTGTATATACTATCATCTTCTGAATAAACGGACGAGCCGAAGGAGTCACTATTATAAGATGACTGATTACTACTGCTACAACCACTGCATGATGTTGATTGAAGAGTGGGAGATGTCGACGACGATGATACATATGAATCTCGTAAACTAGATGATACTGTGGCGGGCGACGCAGACCGATGTCTAGTAGGCTGTCTACTACTACTATTGTCATTGTCATCGGTAATAACTGTAGGTGGATCACCATCCTTTGCTACTGTCCTAACATGTTGTCCCCAACTTGACGCCAACATCTCTTTTTGATTTTTATTCTTCTTCTTCTCGGCATTGTCACTACTACTACTCTGCTTTGAGGCTACCCGACGAGCTGACTTCTCATATGAGGTAGCTTTAGTATTTACATTATTCTTACGA
>Ga0214480_101323_pt1 | contig 10701 bp, 10 predicted proteins | sample M1_20Mar14CPVII9_3_FD_165042 | JGI IMG/M metagenome (GOLD analysis project Ga0214480, IMG submission 165042) | Marine eukaryotic communities from Monterey Bay, California, United States - M1_20Mar14CPVII9sort6BwellE17 | ecosystem: Environmental > Aquatic > Marine > Unclassified | place: USA...
TTGGTTGCGTTTATGTATGTCCCCGTCTACTCTTCAACAAGTGTGGGGGGCATATCATATGTTCGTATGCCTCAATCACCATATCTATCTCCTCCCCTCTTTTAATGTTTTGAATATATTCTTCTTCTTCATCATCACAGCCGTCTCGAAAACTAATACCATGTATCATACTAACATCAAACGAGCAGTCGATTCGGAAATGTGAGAATGAGTAGTGATGGCGGCAAAGAGTAAATAAACAACACTTACCACTCTTCCCTAGCACTTATGTTTGTTGTTATCGTATCATATCTCATATATTACGAACGCCCCTGGTTGATTGTTGTATATTGCAATGCCTCTTTCACTTGGATGTTATCCAAACTATCGTCCATCGATTACTTGTCTTTGCAAATCAATATGACATCATCATACTTGTTTCTCATATCGTGTCATCATTTCTGATGCATTGGCTAGAGCACAACACATTGCAATATCTACACTACCTCCTCAGATATGGCCGATGTACATCTATACCTATCTATACTATGATTGTAATTGCAATATTCATTTATCTTCGGCAGGAAGAGAACATCATTTTGCAATTCGAAGGTGATGTTGATGGGTGACGGATCTACCCACCTCATCCTATCCATATCTCAGACCCTCGAATAGACGCTGCAAGCCATAACCACACAATATTCGTCTTTACTGGCACCTATCCCAAAGTTAACTGAGTAGACGTAGTGCCGCCGCCGCCGCTTAGTAGAAGAGAGATCAGATATATATATATATATATAGTATATTACAAATTTTGTATCTATTGGGGAGAAATCACTTGACAATCAAAAATTCGGCGAGACATATATAATGCAAATTGCAATTTAACAGAACTGTTAGACCATACCAGCGCTTTGCGAGCTAAGGGGGACAATCATACTTTTTATTGAATTGAAGCTAGTGATGCCGTCTGAAGAAATTATGAAGATTGCATTCATGAGCTTTTTTTGAAGATACCGTCTGTAAATGAAGATGTTGTTCGTGTTGGTCTTGGTATCGTGCGTATTTGTCACGCAATTAAACAAAAAGGGGTCCATCTATCCTACCAAAATGCAGTTTTTTTCAAACCTCAGGTTTTAAACATGAAAACTGATTGTTGTTAAAGGAGCAAGAGATGCAACAGAAAGAGGCTATAGACCCTTCTGATCCTGAAGTTATTCTGTGGAAGGAGCGAGAAACAACGTTTATTAAATACGAACAAGAGTATCTTGATAAGATTGCACAACACGGGACGGATAATGTGAACAAGGAACGAGTCATACAGTGGACCATGTTTGTAATCAAGAAGATGGTGGCTGAGCATGGAGAGGGAGTTTCTGGATATGGATTGAAGGCAATGCCAGGAAAAGATGGTACTCCCTTAAGAAATGAAGAGATGATGTATATCATTGATACAAGGCGCAATCCTACCGCTTGCAAGACTACACACATTGTTCAAGCAGGTGATTCTACTGTTGCTATCGGAAGACACTACAATCATAGTGAATGTCGCCGTTATGATGAGGAGGCCATGGAAGATGTCACTGGTAGTAATCAGCCTATACACCGATACATTCAATACCCAGCGACTATTCAAGGTGATTGTGGAGCATACCATGGAGAACTAATTGAAACGAAGGTACTCTTTGTCGTGATGGGGAATGTGCTCAACAGAACCTACTTTGGCACAGCTATTGATCCTTTTGGTCTAAAGGAGCACTGCTTTGGATTGTCATTCATTATCAACTTTAGTGAATTGCTAGATAACAATGCAATGGGGATATGTACAGCCCAGACATCAGATGTCATCCGTCATTTTCGGCAAAACTTCACTACCAGCTTCATGTCGGTTAAGGTTGCAGGAAGAGCTCGTACTATGACACAGCAGGAGAAAGGCCAGAAGTCTGGCAAGGTAAATCGTGATAAGCAACAACTCGATCTATTGGAGGCTGGATCGAGAGATAAAGAGACCGTGTATGTAGCCAGTTGTGATAAATGTGAAGACGCTGGTGTAAAGACAACAAAGTTTGTTAACAAAGTAAACCCACATGTTCGTTGCAAACTTTGCAAAGAAACTGATAGGGCCAAGAATCAACATGGTAATTGGACCGTTGATGAAGAACCATTACCTCAAGAGGATTGTAAGAGGTTACATGCAGAGATGAAGCAATGTAAGTATCATCGTGTGTCATACTCCTCCTATATACTTAATCTTTACTCATCTATATCTGCTTCTCCACATATGTCTCAACAGCTTCTACTACCCAGGTCGTGTCTAGTAGTGTCGAGTCGAGCTCAAGTGATGATGATAGAGCTCCCAAACGCCAGAAGGTCACCATCAATGACGGCAACATCTTCCTCAGCTCTCAAGATGGAGACGGATGGGTATGTGACTATTGGAGGTGTGGTACTTGTTGCTATAAGAATGATATGACAACTGTGTTATGTCTCTTCTGTACTGAAGACGATGAGACTGAATCATTTGATGTCTAAATGTACTCACAAAAAAGATAATCCATTGTTACTACTACTACATGCTGTATATCACTTTTTACATTCGTATAGGTTTGTTAGCAAAATGCAAAATTCAAAATTGTTAGTCGGTGTTGTACAAGAAGAAGTCGAGGATAATGTTATTCTTGAAGAACATCCTGGCTTGTTGGATGTATTGTAGTCCATATTGGTTGGTACAGTGTCGTCAACAACTTAAAGATAATTTACATATTGATATTGTAACAACATTGAGCAGGGCCAAATATACATTGGTACGAGTCAATGACTTATAAAGACCTTCAAAATATTATTACGGCTTGTCCTTTTTGTATATCATATCATACCGGCGGTACTGGATATCGACAGTAAACATATATCATATGTCTACATACTTATTTTTTTATTTTCAATGACAACACCTCTCAAACTAACAACTCGAACTACACCAAAACAAGCAAAGACGAACAAACAAACACTGCCATGAACACCATTCTAATTCTCGTAGCATTGCTACTAATCAACCTATCCGCTGGGTTACGATTTCTACCCGAGGTGAGTTTGGTTAAGAGTAGATTGTACTCGTGTCATTTTCCCTCGAACATCAACATCTCTGTCAACAATTATAAAAGAGGAAGAAACCAAAGAAGGAAAAGAAGAAGACAAGAGAAGGCTGGCACAAGACTCGATTCGAAGGCTGGCAAAAGGATGATCTCCCTCCCGATGCACCACTACGAATCGGAGTGACACACAGGCCCAAAGAATGTACTGAAAAGTCTAAATCTGGAGACATCCTAATGGTTCATTACAATGCCACCCTCTGGTCTGATCCCAAAGGAGAGAAGCTCTTCGACTCGTCAATCATGAGGGAAGAACCATTTGTTTTTCAGATTGGCAGGAAGAAAATGATTGAAGGCTGGGAGAGGGGACTGTTGAACATGTGCGTTGAAGAAAAAAGGAAGTTGGTAGTCCCATCTGATTTAGCATTCGGTTCTATCGGTGGCTGGGGCTCTGAAACTGAGAATAGAATCAAACCCAACGCCACGTTGGTTTATAAGGTAGAGCTACTGGAGATATTGAACGAGGAAGAGGCAGCGCCATACTTTGTTTGGAATGAGATTTGAGAAGAAGCTTCTTGCTCAGACGAGGAGAAACAAGATGGGGTTGACACAGCATATCACAATAGTTCTATCTCTAATTTGATATCCAGCACTAACTACCATCTCAAACCCCTCTATTATGGCAGCTCATAGTTTGTCTTTCCAGAAGCTTTACTCCACAACCATCTCTCTTTTATATTGCACCATTCGAAATCTTCAGGAATAGAATTGTACTTCTGTATATTAGCTTGCCATTCCAATGGCTGAAGATTGCTCCAGCGATTGATCTTCTTCACTTCTTCCTCATCAGATAAATCAAAGCTTGACACTGGCATGATATGATCTAATTCCCAAGACTGTTTAATGTGACAACGCCCACCTCCCCAATTCTTCCAGTTCATCCACTGTTTCTCTTCTTCTTGAAAGTGATTGTATTCAAAGTATTGACGCAGTTGAGTCACTGTACAGCCAAGATACTTTAGCTTACCAGTGTCTGATTTGCCAACCCTTTTCAGTGCTTGTGTAACACATCTCTTTATTGTTAATACCAACTTGTAATCAACATCATTATTGTATCGATATCTGAGTATCTTATTCCTTCGATGGACAAAGGCACGGTATTCTGCTAGTGCATACTGCTGGGCATGTTTCAAACAATATCCTTTTGTTCTGCCTTGTTTTAGACAACCCTCAACTTTACAGCTTTGGGTCCTTTATCACAGCCTTCAACTACACAATAGTATCGATATTTATTGTGTAATTGAAGCAGCTTCTCATAAGCTGCCGGAGCATGTTCTTTTGCATGAGATCTACAATACCCACCTGCTTGGGACTTTTTACTGCATCCATTAATTCTACAGTGTTTGAATTGAGAGATTTTCTTCTTGTAAGCTCGAGGAGCATGCTCTTTGGAATGAACTAAACAATACCCTTTTACGCTGCGTCCCTTTTCACAACCATCAACTGAACAAGGATAAGCATGTTTAGTACACAACCCCCGGGTGAAAACTTTGCTTAAACAGCTTGGATGAGAACATATTGGCCTGTCGATGGTATCAGATTTACTCTTCACCGTAGGAGATACAAATATCTCAATTTCCTCATTAATATCAGGTCGAAGTAGGTCTCTCCTTAAGACATCACTTTGTGGTTGATAAATGTAACGTGATGATGATAATATATTGCCGATGAAAAATAGTGGAGCTACCAACATCATTTTGTGGACATCGCTGTGCTGCGTGTCGAGAATTTTGGGTGAACTTCTTCCTCCGGCCGTTTGTAACTGTTTCTATAACATATACTAAACTACTTGTAACATGGATCCAATCTTAATCACTAGCACCACTTATAACCGTCCAAGAAATATACTATCCTGTCCCAATGATACAAATTCACAATCTTTGAATGTTATCATTCTATTGAGCATTTGATCACTAAAACTTTCACTAACGTCAGTATCTTTATCATCTTTCTTATTCTTCTTTGAAGTATCGTATGTTCTGTCAGTACGACCAGATAATATATCTAACCCTCTAAAGATAGGAAGGCCCCATTTACCACCAATTACCTTTGGTGTAGTAGTAACACATACACAATCTACAATCTTACTACTCTTCTTCATTCCATCTACAATACATTCATTTAGAAAGGATGATAATATACCTGACCCACCCTCAACCATTATACTCAATATATCAAATTGATTATATAACTGATGTAATACATGCCGTAAATCAAGTTTGTGTGTATGTATCTGACACGGTAATAATGTTACTATAAGTTCCTCAACAATATCATCTTCCTTCTTATTATATGTAGTAACCTGTAACGTAATCTTAATAGGTAGATATAATTCATTTTCAATATCACCATTCTCATCAATCTTTTTAGTAACAATTATATTATAACTCTTCTTATTCCTCTTCTTGCGTTTAGTTACTTCATGCTGATCTTGGAATAGTTCAAGTAAGTCTAGAAATGATTTAGCAGCGTTGGAGGAACAACATATTATTGGATTATGTGCTTTGATTTTATCAATTGTAATATCTTCGGGTATATCAACATTTTCTTCTTGTATTGATATTATATCATCAAATAGTAATCGTTGTAGATTGTTCAAATGGGTGTCTAATACAATGGGCATTGGATCTTCAATTGAATAAGAGGATGTTGATGTTGGAGAGAGACGACAGTTCAACCTAGGCTGATCTAATAGGAATGTCGATCCACCTACTAATATCCCATCATGCATATTTCGTAAATGATGTGTAAGTTTTATAGATTCAGGACAACTAAGGAGCATATTAGATGTAGATTTAGTCAGTGCATCAGTCTGATCGCTTGTGGTAGCGGCTAACATGCCGTCTAAAGTTTGTGCATATGCAAATGTAACAAACGGACGCGATAATATATCAGCTGCCTGTTGATGCATATCATCCTCATTGTCATTCTGTTGATACTTTCGTTTATCAATCCTTCGTTTATCTTTCATCATTGATGATAGTTGAGTTGTGATGGATTTGATTTTTATGGTTGTTTCATCGTCTATACTACTGCTCGTTGCGAGTCCATTCTGCACAACTGCATTATCCGGACCTGCACTGGCATGACATGTGCATAGCAACATGCAAAGGAAGAGGCGATAGGCGGTCGTCATGATATGGTTTTACTACCTATCGTAGAGCAATGATAAGCCATATAACTTATGATTGACTACGATTGACCCGGACCGATGGCTAAGGATACCAAGGATACCCTTTGAAGCTGAAAAAGAGATGCATGCGGAGAGATGAGAGGGTATGGATTTATAATATGATCTCTCAGAGCTAGGCTAATGTTTAGATTGTTATATGCTTTATGGACTTCTCTGAAGTGCACGCAGATTAGCTCACAACCATAAGGTAATTATACAGTCTAGTGATGAGGTCTCAATCACCTCCCCTGAATCAGTGTTAGACTCTTTATGGACTACTCTGAGGTGCACACAGATCGGCTCGACATCCATATACAGTTTGCTTCAAGATGTCCTCTCTGGTTACATCGCCACCAGGTAGAGGAGGAACTCTTGCCACAGCTCCACTCTCCAACAAGCCTACCTCTGCATCTCTTAATGATTGCATGTCAATGTCGAGCGGTTTCGGTAAGCCTTTCGGAACTCCCTTTGCTTCCAAAAATGAAAATGCAGCCCTGTAATCCTTCCCTGTATATTGTAGATTGTTCTTTAAATGAGCTGGTATTATACGCTGAATATCCCATTTGGCTACCTCATCGGCAAAGTCTAAAACTTCGATTGGTTCTCGATTCAATATCAATTGTTGTAGAATTGGTGCTACTAATAGCCCTCCTTGTAATGCTTTGAAACTTGCAATATCATCACCTACCCAATCCCATGGATAGATTCCGGCAAAGTCAGAATTGATATCCGGTCTGCGTTCCTTTAGAGCCACATCAGCATCTTTGATATTCAATGCTCCGGGTGTAAAGAATAAACCAAACAATACTACTCGTCTCCATCCTTGTTCTCTAATTTCAGGCGTATCCTCTAAAACATCCGTAACTGTAGTTCGAGCATGATATAATAATGGCTTTGGGTCGTCTTCGAATATCTTGGGTACTTCTTTTGTAACCTCCACAACTGTATCTGTTACTAATAATGTCTTTGTTGATTTATGATAGAACACAGTCTCGCCGAATGCGCCGTCTTTGGAGATTAATGGACCCAACGTACGATATTCAAAGTCCTTCCAATCGGACGGTGCATCTTCTTGTTTAGATGGAATTACATTTGTCCTACCCGCTGGAAATCCCAGAAATGGAATTGGAAGATTAGATGGAAAACTGTATTGACCAGGTTGTACCCAAACTTGTGCATCTTTAAACTTTTGTGCAAACACTCCTGCATATGTCTTATGTTCAATTGCAACAGATCCCAAAACTATGTGTTTAACAGGTCCGTGTACTTTCTCAAGCTCTTTCATATATCCCAATAACTCCGGTGTTGCGGCAATTGGATCATAAACGAATAATCCCCCACCATCTAACTTAATAACAGTCATACGTAATGGTACCTGTACATTTAATATACCAAATTTCTGATCAAATGTCCATACTTTATCTGGAACTATTGTCTCCATTATCGTCTTTTTTCTTTTGTAGGGTCCAACAGGTAATATACCCCATAATCCATACTCTTGGGGTGTTCTCTCTCGTGTGCCCAAGTAGGATGTTGTTAATCCCAATGTTGCTATTGATAATTCACCTATTTGACGTCGTGATAATTGTGGATTGGTAGATGCCTCGGAGTGTAGTGCAGTTGTGGATATTGTTGTTTTTGGTGTTGCAATATTATGTGGTATTTGAAATCCTTGTACAACAATTGCAATACCTCCGCACAAGACAAGCAGAGTAGACAGTATTGAAGTGAACAGTCTCATGTTATGTGAAATCCCAAAAAAATGAGTGGAAGTTGTTATATTACTCGGCACCTAGGGGGGGACGAGCGCGCTATACTTTTCAGATCTTTGCAACCAGACTGTGCAGAGATATCAATGCTGTCAGCCTTATCCAATAGGACTAGGTAGTAAATCAACTCAAGCAATGAGTCAACATATCTTATCCGCTAAATTATTGAGAGTCATATGGCGAGTAAACGCAATCTAAATCGACCACAACTTGCTAAATCTCCTCCCACTACTCATTATTGACTATGTCTGCCGAAGAGTGCCCTACTACTTCCCCCGATGGCGTAGATGCTACCGCCGAAGAGTTATCTAAATCAGCTCTTAGAGACAATATATCGCGGAAAGGAAAAAATGCATATTATTAGTGAGTTGTGTGCACAACTTGTGTCATTGCAAAATGTATCTCGAAGTATGTTTGTTTGTAAGATACGATTCGTATGCATTGATCTCACATTTACTTTCATTTATATATTTCTGTTACTTTCATAGTGCACATGCACATAAAGCCGATGGACCGAAGGTATGTTAAATTAAGATTATTTATTATGACCTCTTGTTTGGTATAAACAATAAATGTTACCTCTATATAATATGAATAACCTGATATCTCTACAACTCACAGCAACTCTATCTTATATTCCTTTCTTTCGTTTATCATACAGTGGAATGGTAAAATAGAACCTAAATTACTAAGTACATCGTCAAGTAACCTCTCGACAACAACATCAATTGCAAGTAGCAAAGCAACACTAATGGCTAAAAGCAATATAACAAATTACGCATTCTTGGACGAGGATAGCAAGGTAAAGATTTATGTCAATTTACCAGCAGTCGGAGAATGTCCTGATGAGAATATCAATTTAGAATTTACCGAAAGATCATTATGCTTGACTATTACAAATTATGTAGCGCCATTATCATCAGCAAAGAAGGAGAAAGAAGCGGATGACGAATTGTTGGTATCAGACACAGCTCCTACTGAAGAGAAGGATGACAAAGAAGAAGAAGATACTAATGTTGTAGAGACAAATTTACCAGGAGAAGACCGATGCCTATCATTTGGTAAACTATACGGGGATATCGAGAAGGCTACTTATAAAAAGAAAGCTGACAAGTTGATTCTCGTTTTGAAGAAGAAGGATGATAAGACTTGGAGTTCAGTGTGCGCATGATGATGCTCTTTGTACATAGATAAGTAGGAGGGAACTCAACTTTTAGTAGAAGCATATGAAGGGTATGAAAATCAAACTAACTCATTTCTTATATGTTTATTATCGTTATTCAATCATTAACACCAAAGTTCATATCCCTCTGACTCGGCGACATCAAATACCCCACTGAACCATCAACTCGTCTTAAAGATCCTTCCTAAGTACTCATGTAAGCAGAGGAATCAATCGCATCAGGAAGCTCAGGAATGTTAACCTCAAAACGAGATTGAACCTTGTCCAAAATCTCCTGATCAGGCTCACTTGAAATGAAACTAATGGCCAAACCCTTGGTACCGAAACGACCGGCACGTCCAACACGGTGGAGGAACTGATCTGAGTCATCAGGGAAGTCGTAGTTGATGACAACATTAACACGCTCAATATCAATACCACGGCCAAACAAGTCAGTGGAAACAAGGATGCGAGCATTGAATTCCTTGAAAGACTTGTACTTGGCAATACGCTCCTCCTGCTTCTGGCCAGCATGGATGCAGATGGAAGGGAAGTTACACTCTGTCAAGAGACGGTTCAATTCATTAGCACGGGCAACCTTTGACACGAAGATGACAACTTGATTAAATTCAAGTGCATCAAGCAAGTCATTCAACTTTCGGTTCTTCTCGGCCTCGGCAAGCTTGACATAGTACAACTGAAGACCATGAAGAGTCAACTTGGTATCATCATCGACATAAATTTCCATAGGATCCTGGCAAAACTTCTTACAAACAGGACGGATCTCCTTGCTCAAGGTAGCACTGAACATCATAACCTGCTTCTCGTGTGGGGTCATACGGAAGATCTCCTGAATATCACGACGCATATCGAGAGACTCCAAGATGCGATCACACTCATCCAATACAAAGTGCTTGATGTGGTCCAACTTGAGTGTCTTCTCCCTCGCTAATCCCAAGACACGTCCGGGAGTTCCTACCACAATGTGAGGACAGTCATTCTTGAGCACATCTCTGTTAGTCTTGATAGCCACACCTCCGTAGAAAACAGCAGTCTTCACCTCGGGTAAATACTTGGAGAAACGCTCATACTCATGCGCAATCTGGAATGCCAACTCACGTGTATGACATAGAACCAATACACTAACCTGATTCTCTCCCGCGGGGAAGGCACTGGGGTCCAATTGATGCAACGTGGCCAAAACAAACACGGCAGTCTTACCCATACCAGACTTGGCCTGACAGACAATATCCATACCAAGTACGGCCTGGGGGATACACTCATGTTGAACCTCCGAGGGATGCTCAAAACCACAATCAACTACCGCACGTAAACACTCAGGCTTGAGAATAAAATCCTTGAAACCAGATGCATGAATTCCTACATAATGTCCCCTGATGGATAAATAATTTTAGAGAGTAAATATTAACATCGTGTGAATTTGATGGTAGAGTAATTGGGTTGTTGGAT
>Ga0214480_101324_pt1 | contig 10699 bp, 9 predicted proteins | sample M1_20Mar14CPVII9_3_FD_165042 | JGI IMG/M metagenome (GOLD analysis project Ga0214480, IMG submission 165042) | Marine eukaryotic communities from Monterey Bay, California, United States - M1_20Mar14CPVII9sort6BwellE17 | ecosystem: Environmental > Aquatic > Marine > Unclassified | place: USA...
GAAAGGTACAAATGAAGTACAAATGCATGTACTCAGTACATTTGTACATGGGCAAATGATTTATACCAATACGTTTGTACTGCGAAAGCATGGTACAAATCATTTGTACCTTTTCTGGCGTTGAGTTCAATTCATCGAAAGGTATCGCTATATGTGCGCATTTTAGGGGGCTATCTGCGGATCTGCCCCCAATCCACTTTCCTCCAGCTCTCTAAGACAATTTTTCAACCATGTGATGCTCCGTCTTTAGGAGGCCGCTCCTCCAAAAGCACAATAGTTGATAATAAACTACTTTGGGTATATCATAACGATGTATCATTGTATAATATCCGCCAGAGATATACACTGCAACTGCTTTAGTTATTACACAATCTATACATACATCAGCGAGTCCAAAAATGAGAGTAGCGATGATACATCGACCGGCCTACTCCATTTGTGAATGCTATGGGCTACTTGATACTCAATCTACGTGATGCCCTTAAGAATATGTATTAGAGAAGCGTCAAAGGATCGTATCATACCTCCTATACTCGAGATGGAGCGCTGTATCGATACCATACGCTACCTCCTCAAATTTTCGAATGATTCTTATATGTTGGATCTACTGACAACTCTAGACGGAACAATACTGGTAGAATAACAGAGATAACACGCAACGATCATCATTAGATACATGAGATCGAATACTGCTATATATCCAGTATGGTTTGGCCGTATGAGGGTATATGGATACAATATTGATAGATCATATAAAAAGCACACATGATATGCACAAATGTTTGTTGCATCATAATGCTATACATACATGATGATAGGGAACGATAGAGCATCACTTGTGGGGTAAATGAAGACTATATAAATCGAACTGTAGCTCAAAACAATGGATATTGGATGCAGATCCTTCGTATGATATATACAACAACATATGCAATAAAAAATGCATGAAACCCATCAATCAACACACCCGAACCTATACACACCATAATAAAGTAAATACTAAGCATTATTAGATACTTAAATGATGAAAACATACCCTAGATATGAATATTATACATATGTAGAAGTAATATAATGCTGAAGTGATAAAATATGTGCTATATCTAGTATGAAAAAAGAAGTATCATCGTTTCACTATAGAAAAATGCAATGGCTATATACTCAATGATGTAATATGTGTAGAGATGAAGTAAAATCCCACTCAACATGCTTGTAGACTCGTTAAAAGCAGCTAAAGCGACAAATCGACTCGGCGGCGGACAGACTCATACGCAAAATGTACGGCAGAAACGTGGGAGATCAAGATCAAGAGTAGGCCTACATAGGAACTCGTAGGAATATGGTGAGAGTGAGATTGGCGATCGCTCATCTGCCGTACATTTTTGCGTACAGCTCTCGTTAAAAACACGCTATCGGAAAGATGTAGTATCGTAGGTAGAAGTTGGATGAGGTATTTGTATTGTCTGTGATGATCTGTATTGATATAGAGATATTGAGCGGATCTGTCATATAATTATTCGAGGAGACGGGATTTTATAATAATGTCTAGTGAGCTCCGTCAACGAAGTGTTGCAAAACAACAATCATCACAATCTGCCACATCAGAAGAAATGATGATGACAAAGAATTACGAAGAAGCACATCTATCAGCACAGGCCCTACACGCAGCATCTCAAATACATTGTGGTACCGTTATAAAGATACATATACCTGCTATATATTCATTTCTTCCCGCAACAATACAATGGTTTATATCAAGATGTTGCCCAAAAGCATGGTCTCCAGCATGGAAGAGAAGACATCTAATTGCAATTGGCGGATATTTATATAGATTCAAGGATGAGAACAGCTCATCACCAAAGGGAGCTCCAATTGCAGTATCATTAACAGAAGCACAAATAATATCAAATGATAGTACTCTTGATAGTGGCGGTGAATTTAATGTAATGTTTGATCAATTACCAGATGGATATAATGCTGTATTTGAATTGTCATCAATAGGGAAAACACAATACTTTGCAGTTGAAAGTAAAGAGGAGGCTAATGTATGGGTGAATAGTATCAAACAAATGAGACAAGAGGCGATATCGAGAGCAATGGGGCATACAAACATACCCTATCCTAAGGAATGGACTACTTTTGACGCATCAGCCAAAAGATTATGTGCTCAGAAGCAACGGATTAAGAATAAACTTGACGTAATGAATAAAAAAGAGCAAGAGATGCAAGCATTGGGAGGTGGCGTTGGTGGCCCAATGAGTATGGGTTATTATAGTTGAAAAAGCATAAAAATATGTATGAGATGCTGCAAAATTGAGACAACTATACGTAATATCTGATCACATCTCTCAACATTGAGGTTATCTATATAACTCTCCCAATGCTTTCAGCTTGAACATATAGCAAAGTGGGGAGACAGCTAGTATTCGTATTCAATGATCTCCTCTGGCCAAAACGAGACCACTGACTACGAGTCCTAGCGATTGTTGGTAATTGTCCAGAGAAGTTTATTCCACGTGTAGTATTTCTCCATATCATAATTTGAAATTTGAAGTTGTACTGTCCAAAGTCCAAGTCCAAACAATATTAAAAGCAGCAAACGGCAGAGTATTGCTAGAAGTAGTAGAAGTTGCAAATTATCTCATTACTTTGTTAAAGTTGTGTATTTTATCATCTGCGGTCTGTAGTAACGAAAATGAGAGCTTATCTCTTCAGTATCTTAATCTTAGTATCTTTACTTGATGTGCAAACATCATCTGCATTCACTACCATACCAAACCAACAATCAATACAACCACTCCATACGAGATTAAATGCTCGAGATGATGATGAAGATGATTTTGTATACGCCGGTAGACGTCGATCGGGTAGACGTGAGATGGAAGAAGGAGGATTTGATCGACAATCAACATCATCATACTCTTCATCATCGCGTTATCAAGATAATGTTGAATTCTTTGATCTAGATGATGACGATGACGATGAATTATTTGATGATGAATTTGATAGCAAGTTGGATGAAATTGATACATACAATGGTATCATTCCTAATCCTCTACTAGATGCTATGGGTGAGTTATATTTGTACATATCATGTGATATTTTTATTATCATGTATTTGTGAATGTGTATATGTTGCAATTTATCTAATATTTGATGTTTGATGTCTATTCAATGATAATATAGATCCAGACGGAGTTTATGAAAGATTGGGTCCAGAATTATTCAAAGATTGGACATTCTTTAGAGATATGGCATTATTTGCAGCGTTCCTTGCATTTTTCACTTCAGACACTCATCATTATGGGACGTTTGATTCAGTAATAGAAGGGATGGAGAGATTACCTGCTGATTTTATCAAATGATGTCGAGAAAAAGATGAGAGTGAAGTAAGCATTGAACAACAGTTGAACTTGGAGAGCATAGGCATTGCATTCAAAAAAGATATGTTTTGCATGTACTAGTAGTGTGAGAAAGAAAACAGTGAATACATGTCTAATACGTAGGTAATAGAAGAAACTGTGAGTTGATTGGTATTTTTAAGAACTCTTATATATCTACAACTGCACATTTTTATCTGGAGGTAGCTGCGTCATCCCCTAATTTGCTAATTTGTACCAATCAATCAACTGTTCTTCATTGTTGTTTATTTGGAGTCAGCCATTGACTCACTATCCAAAGCCATACCCATAGCATGTAAACCATTATCAACATAAAGAGTAACACCGGTAACACACCTTCCTAATCCTGAGCATAAGAACATGGCCGAGTTACCAACGTCATCATTGTACAAATCCTGTGCTAACGGAGCATTGGCATTGGAATAATCAATAGCATACTCAATAAAAGTCTTTTGTCCAGGTTCTTTACCAATTGCTGAGGCAGCACGAGACTTTAATGGTCCAGCAGAAATAGTATTCACACGAACATTCCATTTACGTCCAGCCTCATAGGCCAGAGTGCGTGTATCAGATTCAAGTTGTGCCTTAGCGGAACTCATTCCACCACCGTATCCTGGAATAACCTTCTCGGATGCAATGTATGTAAGTGAAAGCATATTACCACCCTCATTCATGATTGGGCCAAACTTTTGTAATAACGATACAGCGGAGTAGGCACTTGCCGAGGATGCAGCGAGGTATCCCTTACGTGAAGTTTCAAGTAATGGCTTCGTAACCTCGGGACCATTGGCCAATGAATGAACAAGGATATCAATCTTGCCATAATCAGCCTCAACTGCCTTGGCAACTTCCTCAATAGTATATCCATCAAGTCCAGCATAACGTTTATTATTCTTAATTTCATCTGGTACATCCTCGGGTGTGTCGAATACTGCATCAAGAGGATACACTTTCTCAATAACCATCTTACTACCATCGGGTAAAGTAGAATCATCCTCGAATGATCCCTTCTTTAATCCCATTTGAAAGATTTTAAGTACTGGTGGCCAAGTTCCGACAATGATTGTGGCACCGGCACTAGCAAGGGAGCGTGCAATGGCCCATCCGTATCCAGATGAATCGGCAACTCCAGCAACGAAGCATACTTTGCCTGTCAAATCAACTTGGGCAGGTCCAGCCATTTGAAGTTGAGTGGACTTGCTGTATTGGCGAGATTGTTGTTGCTGCATAAGAGCAGGAGATGATCTAGAGATGGCATTTCCAACAGCTATAAATGAGAAATGAGTAAAGTTGTGAGAGAAGAGTAAATTTGTTAGCATTACATTTATTGAGGAGATTGAGATAGAAAGAAACAAGGAGATTTGAGATAACCCATTGCGCTGCTTCTTTTATATTTTCTTTGCAGTATAACATATACTCTCAGTTGTGTTATATATATGCGTACAGATTCCAATGCGGCATATATCATAATAATTATATATATGCATGAATCTCAACGACACATTGTTATAGTGTTTTTGCAGCCCTAATTATCAATCCAAATGCATACACAGCCAATGTACTCATTTGATTCAGAATTATTCCATAAACCACCAACGTATGCTTCCAACCAACCACAGTACATAGTGTAGACAATTATACAAACTCACATGAACTAGGAGCAAAGGCAGAAGTGGAAGAAGCACTGGCAACAAATGCCACAGCTGCTCCAACGATTGATCGATTAAACATCATGGTATTCTTATTTATTATATTTCTACTATTGCAATGAATTATGGTAACGGCTCTTAGCATGAACTCTCCGAGTAGTGGTGTTTTTGTTAGTTGGTTGGTTGTCGTCTATGACGTCACACCAATTCATTTTAACAAGGATACCCCCCGTATCCTTTGGTTATCTGGCTGCGTGCGAGTGGCGAGTGAGTCGAGACCGGTAGTCGCATCTGAGACTATTTGCCTATACAATATACTTCATTGTCAAACGACGAATACATCAATTAGTTTTATAAATTATGAATCTAAGAGGATAGTACAGGATTTCATCCTCTAAAACAATGGCAAAACAACAATACTTCGATGTCGATACTCTAGTACCTTCATATATTCTAACAACTTTCTTCTTTTCTCTGTTTTCAAAATCGACATTCAACTTCACAATCACAGTGCTTGGAACTTTCTGCTTACTCAACAATGGCAAAACCTAAACAAGACATATTCTACTTTCAATTTTGATACTCTACTGCTTCTCCACCATTCCATATTTTAACTCTAATCTTCTCCCTCAACGTGATAGTAATTCTTGCAGTATCACATACTGAAAGTGTATTTGGAATACAAACTGTATATTCACAAATGACATTATTTGCTACCCTGACATCATCACCAGGAGTGTACACTACAACGTCTCGATTTCCACTACTACCAATAAGACAGCTCCCAAAGCCAGCTGGTGGTTGTGTTTGAACCGTTTTAATATAAAGAGAATCTCTTATGGCTGAGGGTTCATCATTGTTCAATACGTCTAGCCGGCCCCCGTTATTACACACGGGGAACCTACCCAACGTCCAGTCACAAGTAACAGTAAATCGATCATCATTTGCCACAACAGTTGGATCAGGTACGACGAAAGCAACAGGACTTTTAGTTGATGGCGAAGTACTTGGTGCTCTTGTAGGATTAGGCGTGGCTCGAACTGGACTATTGGACGGTGCTCGCGATGGCGAACTACTCGGTGCTCTTGTTGGCGGAGATGTCGGTGGAATCGGGCTAGTCGTTGGCTCTTGAGATGGCGAATTACTTGGTGCTCTTGTTGGCGAAGAAGTCGGAGGCACTGGGCTACTCGTGGGTTCTCGTGTGGGCGAATTTGAAGGCTCAGGTGGAACGGTTGGCCTGGGCGTTGATGTGGTTGGCTATGTACATGTATTATACGATATGGAGAGATGTAAAAAAGGGAAAGATACGCTTGTGTTAGCGAGGAGAGAGCTTTAGACAATGCACAAATTGGCAACTATCAAACCTTACCGACTGAGTTGGGTTCTCCTTGAGATCATTGGAAAAAAGAACAAAGAAGAGAATAGAAGTTTAGTATTTTAGACATGATATATATACACAAACTATAACCAATATGATCACTCACCGTTGGCTGATCTGTTGGACTTATTGTGGGAGGTAGCGTTGTTGGAGGAGGACTCGGGGGAGGCTGATTGATATCAAGAAAGTTAGTATTAATCATAGAAATAGAAACAATATATCTCGTCTTTGTCTACTTACTGTGGGAGGTAGTGTAGTTGGAGGAGGACTCGGGGGAGGCTGATTGATATCAAGAAAGTTAGTATTAATCATAGAGAAATAGAAACAATATATCTCGTCTTTGTCTACTTACTGTAGGGCTTTTTGTTGGCGGAGGTTGTGGAGTCGGTACCGAGGGACAAAGTGATCTATTTCGACTGTAACGACAATGATACATTGTTAAGAGAACTTGGTTAGATAAGTCAAATCAAGAAGAAGGGATACATCTGCAATATAATATGTACTTACCAAGCGCCTGGTGTATTTGCAATATAATCAACAGCTTCTTTTGCCTGAACAATACCATAACCACAAAAGTTATTTTTAGTCGTTGACCGACCAGTACATGGTATCGCGGTCTCTTGTAGGACATTACGAATCTCTACGTTGGTACATTGAGGATAGGTCGACCAAACTACCGCAGCCACACCAGCTACAACTGGGCTTGCCATACTTGTACCGGTTTTAGTACCATATCTGTTGTTTGGTAGAGTTGATAATGACGATCTTCCAAAAGCAGCCAACTCAACCCGATTATTTGTTTGACTAAAGGATGAATGTCTGTTGTTGGCATCAGTTGAAGCTACACTAATAACACTTGACTCTGATGCAGGCCAGGAAAGGTTGGAGTTACCTGAGTTACCAGCAGCTGCGACTAGAAGCATTCCTTCATTATACGCTCTCTGGAAAGCATTGCTTCCAAATCTGCCACCACCTCCTAGAGACATGTTTACAATATCGGCATTATTATCTCGACACCTACTAAGCCCGGCTAAGATTGCAGAGGTTGAGCCAGATCGGTTTTGAAAGACTCTTACAATATATAGTGAAGCACCCTTTTCAACAATGCCAACAACACCCGTTCCGACCGACCCATTCGGATTTCTTCCGAATTGCTGAACGGCAGCAACTGTACCAGCGACATGAGTACCTTAAATGGAATGACAAAGTAAGATGAGTTGATTTTGATCATTTTAATACATGATATGAGAACCATATAAGAAGGAACAAACTGCATAGACATAGGACGTACCATGAGAGTTACTATCTCGATTCCAAGGACAATTATTACATGTCCCTCCCCCACTAACTTCAGAAGTTGTATCAGGATTATTGACTCCTCCTGGCAAGTCTACATGGTTGATATCATATCCAGTATCCAAAATGCATACCTTCTTTCTACATTGAGTTTGAGTTTGATTTGGCACTAAATTTCCTTGAGATTGACGGGTAGATTTTTGTACACATGGAGTCCTGTTGTCGCCATCGCAAGCTTCAGTTTGGAGATTACGGTGATTGTGATTTCCACTAAAGCCATTACGAAGTAATCTTGATGTTGAATCCGTGATATCATCATCAGGATAATAACTATCATCTATAGGGTCAAGAACAATAGTTTCATCTTCCTCGATAGAATCAATATTAGAATCATCTTCTAGTATTGCAATTGCCACTGGGGTATATGATCCCGAAACGAAACTAAAATCAGGTACGTCGTGGGATACCTCTGTGGCTTGTTCAATTGCAGTAAGTCTACCCTCCTCTGACGAGTAATAGACAATCAACTCTTGAGTTTTAGCGGATGGAGAAGTAGTAGGGCTATCGGTATGACAAATCGTGGGAGATGACCAACCTGCTCTGTTGGTCTTGTTCATACTCCATCGGCCGGACTTGCCAGACTTGCCTCCTAATGAACCTGTTGTTAAGTAGGTACCTGACTTGCCACTCTTTCCGTAATTGCTGCCAGACTTGCCACTCTTTCCCGATGAAGAAGAAGAAGAAGTCCACGATCCCCATGTCGAAATATTACCCCATCCATTTGGATTATCATAACTACTACTGCTTGAAGAAGAACTCTTGGATCCACTCTTCCCACTTTTGCCATGATGAGAATTGCTCTTACCGCTCTTGCCTGATGAGCTAGACGAACTAGACCAAGACGAAGACGACCATTCGTTGTCGATAGTATGCAACTTCGAAGAGGATTCAATATCCCAACTTGACGATGATGAGCTCCAACGCTGTGATAGTAGTAAAGTAGTAAAGATAGTAGTAAAGGAGTGTGTGAGCATCATATCATAAGATAATAGTCAGAACAAAGATACTTTATGTACACAAGATATGAACATTTATGTGTGTATCTCACCTTGTGTGGCTTATGTGTACACTTCCAACTATCATCATCATCATGTTGTTTCTTTTCCCATCCATCACTATGCCACTTCTTACTACGACTCTCCCACCCATCAGCAGTCCACTTATCATGTGCCGCATCCCCGACTTTCACAACGTCGTGATGATGCGTAGGTTTATTAGTTTTATCATGATAACTGTTGTCGGTATCGGTATCGGCATGATTTGACGACGACTTGGGTTTATGATGATGATGACTACCATATGTTCCACCAAATGGATCGCTATACTTCTCCTTGTCATCTTCGAGATATGCATCATTGTTGCCACCATATCGATAGTAAGATACTTTACGTTGTTTCTGTTGTTGTGTAGTAGACGATATAGATTCTTCATTATTATCATTTTGCTGCCGTAAGTTCTGATGTTGCTGTTCAACAAGTTCAGTAGCATTTACTGTTGCAATACCTATGGTAATTGCAAGCAATGCGGTGGCACCAATGGTGTAGTTTACCATTCTATTGTATTTTATATCTTTGGAAGCAGATAGAGATAGAGGATATGTTCGGTGGTGCTTAGCTTTATTAGTTTGTTCAGCTACAACTATATTACTAGCTATTCGGTTGTTTTGTTTTTTACGAGATTGAGACTATGGAGAGATTACTTCCCCAACGTTGATAGATGAAAGGCGTAAACACAGAATGATTATCATTGTTCAATTTTTCATTTTCTTCAAGACAAATTTTCTAAAGGATACCGCATGGATGGTATCCTGAACATGCTTTTATGAGTTATGAGACTCTCAGAGTAGTGATAAAATTTCAACTGAGTGTATCGTATTAGTGGCCGATTAGCCGATTATTAGAGAGCAGATGACGACAGCTATCGGTATGAATATCGGCAATATGAAAACAGTAGATGAAATATCTGCATCAGTTGATGTCACCTTGTCTAATTGGCGATCGGCATTTGACAAGGAGAGGGCTGATGACACAACAACTACTAACAATATTGATAAAAAGTCAACACAGATATGGAAGGATAGCGATGAATATCATAGACGGCTGGTTACATTTAACCCTGAAAAATACTTTGCAAAACCATTGGAAATATCACCACTAGTCTGTGCTGCATTTGGGTGAGTAGATTATAGGTTACATGTTAATATGTTAATATGTTAGGTTGTGATATTGATAGTTGTGTGGTTGCTCTAAATGGAGGGGTTAACATGCAATTACTACTCGATATTCTCTTTGAGATTACATTTCAACGAGTAGTATGTGATGTAAATATCATAGATTTATCTATGTAATGGCCCTCTCCATAAATTGATGTTGTGTCCAAAACAGACTTGATGTACTTATCAAAGGTTATTGATATATCAAGCTACACACGGACATACATATTTGTTTTTACAAAGGGTACACTATATGAATTGCAGATTAAAAAATTCCAACTAATACTTACCCATTCTAACCTTACTTTTATAGATGGGAAAATACATCCAGGGATATCATTCAATGTACTCAATGTGGAGGAACAATCTGTGTTGCATTCCATCCAAGTCTAAACGAAGAATCACGAACAATTGTATGTCAAAAGTATATGGAAATGTTGGTAACATCACATTGTAATTCGTGTCCATTCAAATCATATGCAGCTCGTTGGTCAAAGATAATGCAGCATAAACAACAAACATGTGAAGAAGGAGATGGCGACAATTCAATACATTCACAATCCGGAGCCACAAAAACAATTAGTGAGAATAATGATGCATCAAATAGATTGAATAAAGTTTCTGAAGCATTGTTGGGTAATTCCAAAACAAACTTTTACGCTCCTCCATACCTGTTGCCTCTTTCAAATGACTTGTTGAGATT
>Ga0214480_101325_pt1 | contig 10699 bp, 13 predicted proteins | sample M1_20Mar14CPVII9_3_FD_165042 | JGI IMG/M metagenome (GOLD analysis project Ga0214480, IMG submission 165042) | Marine eukaryotic communities from Monterey Bay, California, United States - M1_20Mar14CPVII9sort6BwellE17 | ecosystem: Environmental > Aquatic > Marine > Unclassified | place: USA...
GAATAGCCATTTCATATCCAGAGTTGAAGACTGCAACTGGTATATCATTATCGAGGCATGGTTGTAAGCTCTTGAGTACTTGTTCATTCGGAAGGGAGACTAAGATTGCATCAACTTGACCATTAGTGCAATACTCTTCAATCTCTTTCATCATTTGATCATTGATCTCGTCTTGAGATGCCCCTTCGCTAATTGGGTCCTCTCTTATGACAAGGTTGATACCCATGTCTTTAGCTCCTTGCTCAATTGCTACATCCATAGAGTCCCAATATGGATCATCGAGATGACCGTGATGAACTACTCCGATTGAAACTTGAGATCTATCAATACAAGGGAGACAAGAAGTAGAAGATGCTGTAGATGATGATAAGATGGCGGCAATGCCAAGTGTTCGTAGTTTAATGCTGTTGTTCATTTTGCAGATATGTAAATGTAATAGTAATAGTAGTCTTTTCTAAGGTTTGTTGATTTTAGATATTATGAGTAAGAGACTGACTCTGACTAACTGTGTACAAGATACTTTGAGCATAGTGGGAATCATTGCAAGACAAAGACAATATAAAGCCGAAATATAGTATCTTGAGGTTTGACAAAAGAGTGCATATTTATGTAATTACCAAATTATAGTATATATTTTGAAGGAAGGATAGTATACACACAGTCTTACAAAGTATCGTACACATGATACCTATGATAATAAGATGAGAGAAGTACCAGATGAAATACAAAACAATACTAATAACAATCAACAACAACGAACAATAGCCACGGTATTATACCTCTTAACTACATCCTTACTATTTGCTGATCAGAATCTACTTTCTCCAAACTTGTCTGCGATTGCCGAAGAATTTGGATTTAATGATATCGAGAGAGATAAACTTTTGGGGGGAGATATTGCAATTGCCTTCTTTATGGTTGGTGTACCAGCTTCATTTCTAGTTGGGTGCTTAGCTGACGTAGTAAACAGAAGCTTGTTGTTTCTATGGGTTATATTAGTGGGTGAAGGATCATGCCTGGCTACATATTGGGTTAAAACGTATCAACAGTTGTATTGGTGCCGAGCATTAACAGGATGCAGTGTAGGTGGTGCTCTACCCTTGATTTATTCAGTGTTAGGAGACTACTACGAGCCAAAGGAACGAGGTTGGGTGTCTGGAGTGATATCCATGGCGTGTGGATTCGGGATAAGTTTAGGACAAGGTGCTGCTGGTTTCCTAGGTCCAAAGTATGGATGGCGACTGCCGTTTCTAGTTGTTAGTTTGCCTGCAATAGTTTGTGCAATACTTGTATGGCTACTCGTTCCAGAAGTTGAGCGAGGTGGTAGTGAAAAGAAACAGATAATAAATAGAAGAGCACTGAATGGTCAAAACGATGATAGAATTGAGGATGAAGATAGAAATAGAGAAGTTGAAATGGCAGGAAGGGTAGATAATGGAGATACAGGAATGAGGAAATCACCCCAAGCAACTTCAAGAACAACGCTAGTCGGAGATTCGCCTGAGCAAGGTCTTTATGTACATCTTGACAACGAGGAGGAGTCGAGCAACTTGACAGATAACCCAACAAACACAAGATACATCAGCCGAATTGAACTGTATTACAATGAGACAATCAAACAACATGTACATACACTCAAGACTCTATTAAAATGTCCTTCGGTTGTGCTAGCAATACTCCAAGGTGCTCCACAGGTTGTATACCTTGGGGAATCATCAACATTATTTGAATGATTACTTATCATCAGATCGTGGCTTGTCGGTTGAAGGAGCTACTCTCTTTGTACTCGTTTTTGGTTTAGGAAATTTCGTTGGTGTATTTATAGGGGGAATCGGTAGCTCCTATTTATATGAACATCATGGTGCACGATACCCAGAGCCATCTTATCATCAACCTCTGCCATTGCAGGATGTTTGCCACTATGGGGATTGATAAACTACGACTTTAATTCGAGTGATGGTACAACACATTTCTTCGTGCTTGGTCTAATATCAGTTCTGGCAGGGCTATTATCCGGCATCACGGGGCCTATTGTCAAATCTACGCTCCAAAATGTTTGTATGCCTAACAGAAGAGGTCAAGCCTTTGCTTTACTCAATATATTGGACGATTTCGGACGAGGGCTCGGCCCGGCCTTTGTGGCCATATTGATAGAAAAGATGGGTGGAAGAAGACAAGCATTCAATGTTGGCATACGTGGTTGGATTCTTTGTGGTATTTTGAATGGTTTACTCTTCTTCACAGTTGAAACCGACGAGGAGAAGGTTAGATTAGGAATAGAACAATTGGTATCATCAGTGAATGAGACAGAAGAAAATAATAGACTTGATGTTAGGAGTATAGATTGAGTAAATGGAAGAGTGTATATCTTAAAGCATGTATAGTAATATGGGCAACTAATGTAAAATAGAGTAGATTGCTTCATTCACTGTCTCCAAACTTCTCCTTCAGTTGAGATACCGATGCTCTTAATGCTGCCAATGCAACTATATTAATCTCATGTTGATCAGCTGATGTTGATCTAACTAACCCATTTGCATACAATATACCACATTCAGTTGATGTTTGCATCATTACTGTTCGTATAACTCTTTCACTCAATTGAATATGATTTGAGAATGCTTCTATTTTAGGGATATTGCTGTCGGTATCCTTACACGTTTTATTATCATTCTCCTGTATAGATATAAGCTGTTTCTTTAATGAAGAATGTGTCTTTCTAACTGCATCAATCTCTTTATAATAGTTGGCTAATTGTTCTTGTAAACTCTGTTGTTGCAATTGTGCAGATAATTTCTTTGGATCTAAATCATTACCATTATCATGAATACCAGTAGAGGTTGAAGACGAAGAAGAGGACATAACTGTATTACTCAATGTAGACTGAGCATTGCATAACGATGCTATTTGTCCGTATTCATGTAAAGCTGTTTGAATCCAATCCATATTATTATGATACAATGATGTAAGAGTAAAGAGTAATGAACTTCTTTGAAAACAGATGATGGAGATGTGGACATATAATATGTATAAATCAACGCCGGCCGCCGTCACCCCGACCGAAGATATATATGTTAATAATCACTGCACACCAACAATTCCTCTCTAGGTGTCCAAGTAAAGGCGGATTCCCACAATTAGATAGGATACGACAATTGATTATTGATTGTTGTTCGTGTGGCTTTTGTTGGGTATGTATTAGGTAAGCTCGTACCTCATACTCAAAGTACGATATCAAAACGTGCTACTCGCTCGAGAGACCACAGAGTCCATACTCTAGAGAGAGAGCTAATAATATTGTAGTTTGGAATGTTGTAGTAAAGAAGTAGGTGGCGCCGCCATCAGCCAGGGGGGAGATTTATACTCTTTTCAGGGATATTAATACCCGAGCTCCCCTTGAAAATTGGTGTGGATTTGCTATGAGAACACCGAGGCATACTATCCGTTGCATGTTTGGAACAGAACGCCTATTGCAATGGAATCTCTTAACAAACGCCACATAAAAAAAAAGTATTAATATACTACAAAAATACAACAGAAAATAGATAGTATCAACGAGAACATAATATAACAATGAGAGAGACGAAGAACGATGGCAGTAATGTTGCATCAAAAGATAAAAAAATCGTTGATGGTTGCTGGGTAAGATTATAATTCATATAAGTTATGTATCTCATATGTACCTCAATTATATTGTATATCCCTTCTTATTAATAATTATTGCAGGCGATAGCTAGTGCTTCTTATCGAATGAATGATATTGCATACATATATCCCATCACTCCGTCAAGTGTAATGGGTGAACTTGTAGATAATTGGTCTGCTACTGAGGATGAACAAGGTGATAAGAAGTATAAAAACTTGTGGAATCAGGAATTGAAGGTGTGTGAGATGCAGTCGGAAGGTGGTGCCGCAGGGGCATTGCATGGCGCGCTTGTTTCTGGAAGTTTAGCAACAACCTATACAGCTAGTCAAGGTCTATTGCTGTATATACCAAACATGTATAAGATTTCTGGTGAGCTGTTACCTACAGTTATACATGTGGCTGCAAGGGCTCTGGCAGGAGAGGCGTTGTCTATATATGGTGACCATTCCGATGTGATGATGGTTCGATCAACTGGGTTTGCTATGGTATCATCATTCAGTGTGCAAGAGGCGCATGATATGGCTGTTGTATCTCAGATTGTCACATTGATTAGCAGAGTACCATTCCTGCATTTTATGGACGGCTTCCGTACGAGCCATGAAATCAATAAAATTGAAATACTGGATGATGATGAATTGAAACAACTCATGCCCTGGGATAAAGTCGATGAACATCGTCAGCGTGCTCTTTCTCCATTACACCCAAGGTTAGTATAAAATTTCAGTATGCTTTAATGTTATTTTAGTACTTACATGTATCTGTCTCGGTTTCTAATTGTTGTAGCCAACGAGGAACTGCACAAGCTCCAGATGTATTCATGCAAATGGTAGAGAGTAGTAACTCACAGTATCAAATGGTAAGTATTGGTGCTGGTGTCATGAAATGATTCGAGCATTGACGAGCAACTAATACTTCTTCTTTGTGCCAGGTCAACCCAATTTTTGAACAAACATTGGCTCACTTTTACCGTGTAACAGGAAGAAAGTATAGTTCATTTGAGTATCATTATTTTGGTTCTACTCAGCCTACGATTGCAATTATCACAATGGGGAGTAGTGTTGAAGTTGTCAGAGGTCTACTGAAACATTTACAATCTGAACAAGTGTGTCTCGTTGGAGTGAGACTATTCCGTCCTTGGAGTCCAAAGTCATTCTGTGACAGTTTACCTAAAAGTGTCAAGCGTATAGCCACACTTGACAGAACTAAAGAAAGTGGTTCACAAGGAGAGCCGCTATATTTGGATGTATGCACTTCTCTTATGTCTGTTAAGCGTGATGTATTTGTAGCTGGAGGAAGATATGGACTTGGGTCAAAGGATTTCTCTCCACGAATGGTGATGAGTGTGATCAACAATATGATGAGGAAAAATGTTGATACCATACAGCATCCTTTCACTGTTGGTATCATTGATGATGTAACTCATCTTTCTCTTCCTTTGGGGAAAGAAGTCACTCCTCTCTCATCAGATATAACCCAGTGCGTGTTTTGGGGTTTTGGATCGGACGGAACTGTTGGGGCCTGCAAAGAAGCTGTTAAGATTATTGGTGATTATCAACAGGACACGGCAGTCCAAGCTTACTTTGAGTATGATTCGAAAAAATCTAGTGGATGGACCATATCGCATCTAAGATTCTCAAACTTAGACTATCTCAGTGCTCCATATAGGTGAGAGCTGTCTTTGCTATGTGTTGCTCATCCAATCAACTTACTCACATCTTTATCCTCTACAGAATTCAAGATGGTGCTGCTTATTATGTTGCATGCCATAATGAGTCATATACTGAAGCGAATAAGTTTGATGTTGTCAGATTTATTCGACGAGGTGGCACATTTTTTCTCAATACAAAGATTGCTTCGATGCCCCCTGAGAGAAGATTGAGAGCTCTCGAAGCCAAGATATCAACAAAGATACTTCGAACTTTAGCATTGAGGAAAGTCAAGTTTTATATATTGGATGCTGATAATCTTGCGTCACAATATGGCCTCAACGGTAAGTGTCATATGACTAATTCAATTATTTTTGATCAATTGTATATCTGACATGATGAAATGTACGTGTTCCTTGCCACAGGAAAGATCAATATGATTTGTTTGAGTGCCTTCTTTCGTTTGTCGGGAGTTCTACCAATTAATGAAGCAACACCATTGCTCAAGGCTGCAATCACCAAGTCGTATTCATATAAAGGAGAAGATGTTGTAAAGAAGAATCATGATTTGTTAGATGCATGCTCTGATCCACAGTACATGATAGAAATAGGTATTCCCAATCGGTGGAAGAGGGTAACCCTTACTGAAGAGAAGAGGGCGTACTCAAAGCGCCATATTACCTTTGACGATGAAAAGACTCGAAAGTTTATGGAGGAGATTGCAACTCCTGTCACTGCCATGGAAGGTGATAATATTCCCATCTCCAAATTTCTACAAAACCACATGTTAGGTGGCATTATGACTCCTGGAACAACTCGTTATGAAAAGAGATCTCCTAATGCGTCTTCGTTGATACCAAAGTGGGTGAGTTACGCCGTGCCGTATCAAATTGAAACAATATGTATGTTGTTATTTCCTCTAATCAATATAATGTGTTTTCTTCGACATTACAAACTTCAGAATGCCACCGCATGTACTCAGTGCAATCAATGTGTTGCTGTGTGTCCTCATGCTGCGATTAGACCATTTATCGTCACGCGTGATGAGTCGGCGAATGCCCCTCATCAAAATCAGTTTACTTCTACTAAAGCTCTTGGTGTTGAGCTAGCAGGCAACCGGTACACTCTTCAGATATCTCCATTGGATTGCACAGGCTGCACCGCATGTGTTGATGCTTGCCCAGAGTCTCCAAAGGCTCTTGAAATGACAGACCTTGAAGATATCCTTGCATCAGGAGGAGAAGAGACTTGGAACTATGCCATGACCCTTCCGGAAAGAGGGGATATGGTGGATAAGTATACATTGAAGGGCTCTCAATTTCAGACACCTCTAATGGAGTTTTCGGGTGCATGTTCCGGCTGTGGTAAGTCCTTGTCGTATAGTGTGTCCGTGAAAACAAAGTGTACTAATAATATTTCTATCACTCTTTCCATCTTCAGGCGAAACACCTTATATGAAGATGCTCACACAACTCTTTGGTCAACGGATGGTTATTGCCAATGCGACAGGCTGTTCTTCAATCTGGGGAGGTTCATTTCCATCCAATCCATACACTGTATCAAAGAAAACTCAACGCGGACCGGCTTGGGGTAATTCATTGTTTGAAGACAATGCAGAGTATGGCTTTGGTATGTTCAGTGCAATGAGACATCGTAGAGAGAAACTAATAAAGATGGTTCAGGATGTTGTGCACGAATATGATGTAACCAATGTTTGTAAAGCCAAAGAGGAATTGGAGTTGGTAGCTTTACTTCAGGAATGGTTGGAAGTTCGTGACGTTAAGACGGACAAACCAACGCTTGTGTTTGATAAGATGAAACCGTTATTTGAATTCCTCTTGTTCAATGAGTGTTTAGATAAACACTCTAAATTGTGGCAGATATGGCTAGAGAGAGACATGTTTCCAAAGTTATCGCAGTGGATTGTGGGAGGTGACGGCTGGGCCTACGACATAGGGGTGAGTGTGGCTTTCTATGCTGTTTCATTATAACTTTACTCATTGATTGCTCTTTTTACAGTATGGCGGACTTGATCAAATAGAAGCATTCGAAGCCAATGATGTGAATGTTCTAGTGTTGGATACAGAAATGTATAGCAACACTGGAGGTCAACAATCTAAGGCAACTCCAGCTGGTGCAACAGTTAAGTTTGCAGTGGGCGGTAAAAAACAAAGCAAGAAGAACATGGGAGAGATCTTCATGACATATGAGCATGGTGAGTGTTTTGTGGAATGAGTGCACAAGATATACACACACACCATCGACAAATGTGCATAACCCTAACCCTTGCATGTGCAGTATATGTAGCTTCCGTCTGTTTGTCAAATCAATCGCAATTGCTACAGGCCTTGGTCGAAGCTGACAAACACCATGGCCCGAGCTTTGTCTGTGCTTATGCTCCCTGCATTCAGCAACAAGTTCGACCCGAAGGACTTATGGATATGTTTGCTGAATGTCGAATTGCCGTAGAAAGTGGATATTGGCCATTATATCGATACAATCCTGCTTTGATTGATGAGGGAAAGAATGTGAGTGTACTTGTTTGCTGTATTTGCCATCGTATACATGAAGAGAGATTAACCCAGGCCTCGCCAATCCCTAGCCATTTATACTAGATAGCAAGAAACTTAGGAAAGAAGTTACTTCCTTCCTCAAGCGTGAAGGTCGCTTCATTAATATAAGTATACATGAAACAAGTCTCGACACAAACTGAACCTCACGTTGATATCAACTCTTTCTCAGCTCAAGAAAGCTCATCCAGAAGTAGCAGACGATTTGTTTCGGAAGATGATTAAGGACGTACAGCATCGAATGGAACTGATGAGAGATCGTGCAGATGGATACAAGAAGTTAACGTCTAAAGAAGAGGCGTTTCAAGTGTTGTTTGCCTCAGAAACTGGCACTGCCGAGAGTCTCGCTCGAGACTTTTCAGATGCATGTACCAAGAGTCATTCTGCAGATTCTCTGAATGATATGGAACCTGAAGATCTTGATGGCAAGACAAACATCTTCTTTGTTTCAACAACTGGTCAAGGCGCGATGCCACAGAATGGAATTGAGTTCTTCAAACTTCTATGCTCTCGTATCGAACCCTTTCCTCTAGGTACTCAATACACAATCATGGGGTTAGGAGATTCATCCTACTATCATTACCTCAAGGCTGCTAAAGATATAGATTATCAAATGCAAAGACTAGGGGCCAAGTGTATCTCACCAATGGGCCTCGGTGATGATTCGGATGAAGGTGGGTACGAGGATGGTTTGCAACTATGGGTAGAGGCCATTTGGCCAGCTTTGGGACTCAATGCACCAACAGAGGTGCCCTACATCAGTCCAGTTGATTGTAACTTCTCAAAGCGTGCAATTCTACCCGAATATGAAGACAATCAAATTGTTGGTCAGTATCATAACTCGATCGGCCTAACATCTGTGACAATTTTAAAGAAGAAGTTATTAAGTGAAGAAGGGCATAACAGAGACTTCTATTCTTTCACTCTTGATTCAAAGGAGTTGGCGTATGAGCCGGGAGATACGTTGGAGATACTCCCGTGCAACGATTACGAACGTGTTGTGTCATTCTTGGACGAATATACAGATGATATGGACGAGAGGACTGTAATCAAACTCAATCATTTTTTCGGTATTTCTGGTGAGATTTCGTTGGGAGCTCTATTCACCAATATCTTAGATATCTTTGGCAAACCAACCAAGCACTTCTTACAACAACTTGCAACCTTTGAGGATGATATTGAAACTCGACAAAATATGCTTGATGTTAATACATTGAAGAAGATGTCATCGGAATCTGGTGCCACATTTGCAGATGTACTGTTGAGATTTAGCTCAGCTCGTGTCCCACTTCCTGCCTTGTTATCTATGGTACCACCAATTAAAGTTCGTGGTTATAGTATTGCAAGTACTCCTTCAGTCTCACCCAACAATATTGAGCTTTGCGTCTTGATTGACACTTTTTGGGTAGATGAAGGAATTCGATACGGACTCACGTGCGATATGTTACGCAAGTTGCATATAGGCGACAATATATGCTGCCGTGTAAAGCAGGGTCATATGGAACCACCATTTCATCAACAACCAGGTAAGTGTCTTGAAACTTCTGTTCGTTTATTTGACGGTTCCTACTCATAGTTTGTGCTTGCTTTCGTTTAGTTGTCTGTGTTGGTATTGGAAGTGGGTTGTCGCCGCACATGAGCTTTCTCCGAGATCGTGTTCATGCTGCAAAACAAGGAGTTGAAGTTGCTCCTTTCTCTCTCTATTTTGGTAATAGGCATCAGCGCACTGAGTTTTTATATCGAGATGAGCTTGAACAAATAGTTGAAGAACATAGTTGGTTTAAGCTGCATACTGCCTTTAGTAGAGATATTGTGGGAAAGAGGATACATGTACAAGATATTGTTGCCGTCTCTGATGATGCTCGCAAGTATCTACTTGATAAGAAAGGCATGCTGTACATATGTGGCAATAGGAATTTGCCCAAACCATTGCAGGAGAGCCTAAAATTGTGCTTTGCTAAGGATAGGTCTGATGAAGCGTCAGTTGAGGAGGCTACTAAAGCTGTTGAAGATTTGTTTGTGCATGGCAGAGCTTTCCAGGAGGTGTGGTGAGCAGTAGGTATATTTATATATGTAATGTCTAGCTTTCAATTACATATTCATTTGCTGATAAATGATAATCATTACAGTATCAATCTCCTCTTAGCACAAGCTAATTCTAACAAGTCACACAATCCAAACAGCATGTTGAACAGTCACCATCCAATCATCAACTTTTGTAATTCCGGGTACCATGATGAAACATTAGTATTAGGTGGTGTATGCGTATGCATGATCCTCCTGAGTCGCATCAATATGTATATACGCTGATCAGAAGCTTGTGTTTTGCAAATAGCAGGGAAATAAAGAATAACAAAGAGGACATATAGAACTGGTGATTACATTGTTGTACTCGAATGAAGAATGATATGCGTACGTGTATTACTTGCTCCAAATTAATTAGATGGCAGAATTCTTTTTAAAGTCGTATCTTATAAGCGTATCAACAACTATGCAGTCAAAGGTACAATTTATAGTTCATATAATTTTATTCATTATCAAGCAGCAAGCAAATCAAAAGTTCATTGCAATTAATATGGGCTGGTACGGCGGACAAGAAGGAGCTGCACGCTCCCGCTGGCATGAGCACCTAACGACAACAGCGGTTGGGCGGTGGCTATTCTTGCATCTGAAGATCTATCTGATCTCAGCCTATTGAATGATGTCGCTAAAAAGTAAGTGCACATATGATATGTACATATATATATATATATGATATGTACATATCACATGCACCATAATCTCATACTTTTATCTCTACAGGATCACTGGACTCTTCCTATATGGATGTGGCAACA
>Ga0214480_101326_pt1 | contig 10697 bp, 10 predicted proteins | sample M1_20Mar14CPVII9_3_FD_165042 | JGI IMG/M metagenome (GOLD analysis project Ga0214480, IMG submission 165042) | Marine eukaryotic communities from Monterey Bay, California, United States - M1_20Mar14CPVII9sort6BwellE17 | ecosystem: Environmental > Aquatic > Marine > Unclassified | place: USA...
ATCTCTCATATAACGTTTTTCGTCCTAATCTTATTATTGATATGTAATATCTCAGTTTTACACTGCGTCCCTAACCCCGACCTCATAAACCTTTCTTAAATCCTCCTCATCTCAGGATAGTATACTATTTTCTTCACCACTTCGTGAACTAATACCAAGTGCCTCCATATCTTTCGCCTGCTTTTCTAAATATCTATCCACAGTATTCTTTGATTGTCTACTTCGTTTACTATGTCTTTGATGTACCACTTTTTCTTGATTGGTTAGTCCTTGACCCGCCGCCTCTGCTGCTATTCCTTGACCCACTGTTTCTTGATGAGCCTGATGATGATGGTGGATTTAAGAAAGGTTTATGAGGTCGGGGTTAGGGACGCAGTGTAAAACTGAGATATTACATATCAATAATAAGATTAGGACGAAAAACGTTATATGAGAGATACACAATTACTCTAATATCCTAAAATCTATACATTCTTATGACATTGCTCTATACATTCTTGGAGACCACCGTCGAGTATTAACATTACTCTAACTTCTCCTCAAGAGCCTGAAGTAACAAACTCATCTTGTTAGGACGAGCAGCAGTAGAAGGATCGGAGGAGCTACTTTGTGGTATCTTCCTCTTCCTTGTGTCATGACATGGTACTTGGGAAGTACTCATCTTGTTAGGACGAGCAGCAGTAGAAGGATCGGAGCTACTTTGTGATATCTTCCTCTTTTTTGTGGCATGACATGCTGATACTTGAGGGGTATCTTCCTCTACTGTTAGGTCAACAACAGGGGGTGGATCGACAGGGGAAGGATCCCTACACTCCTCTATACATTGATCATAATCAGCACGTGGTCGAACTGTTTCATCTCTTCTATCCCTACTAGCTGGTGGTATGCTCCTTTGCTGCTCACCCATACGATTGGCATTCTTGTACACAGGGATTTGATACTGTTGAAATTGACGTAATAAACGTAACTCAGTTTCAAGCTGTTGTAGACTGTGCTTATTAGCATTTGAAGAAGGAGAAGGATGATCCCTAATACATTCCTTCATGACACTATTAGTACGTTGATCATAATCATACGTGGCACTTCGAACAGTAGTCGCGGCCTCAACAACATCATCTTGTTGTAATAGATGTTGTAACCGTAACGTATCGAGTTGTTGTTTGTGTACCAATTGTAACATTTCCATCTCTTGTTCTCGTGATTGCTTATGTTGTAGGCTGCTTATGGATTCACTTCTACTTCTAGGCACTGGCTGTATCGGCTTGGTCTGTTTTTTAGCCTCACGATATAAAGTGAAAGCAACCTGATCGTTTGTATTAGCAGGCGGAGGAACTCTTTTACAACTGTCTCCTACTGCAACACTTCGTTCACGATGGGTCGTCAGTTGTTGTTGAACTTCTTGTGGCGTTGGTGGTACAAGCTTGGTCAAGTCCGGAGCCGCACCATCGTGAACAACCTTGAAACTATGTTTAAAACAATACTCTCCCTTCTTTTGTTTTAATTTACATCCCTCTTGTTTGCAATACTTTCGTTTTCGTGTTAACTTTTTAGCTGGTATAACTGTAACGTTGAAAGGATTGGTAGTAGCAGTTGTAGGAGCTTGTTGTTGATGCTGTATCGGCGGCATCGGTGTTCGATGATGTTGTATCGGCGGCATCATCATCAGCTGATGATGATGATGATGTTGCATATTGTATGGCGGCATATTATATGGATAGCCATTATAGGCAGTAGGATGATAAGGAGGAGGCGGAGGATGATGATGATGATGATATGTTGTCGGCATCGACGACGACGTCTTCTTCATTTGCTGTTTGTTATCCATCGTCGACTTATGTTTGGCTATTGCAATAATAATTCTTGAACTGTCAATTCTGCCTATGGTCTCTTACTTCGTTCCTATTACAATTGTTGCTTTCTCAGTTGCATCAATCATGGAAAAGTAACATCAACGTGGGTTGCAATATTGTCTGTTTGGACTAGTTTAGTTAGCCGTCGGTAGCATTATTTTCCAGAAAGTTGGCGATTCGAGGCAATAGTGTTTCTGTTTCTCTAAATCATAAGAAAGCAGGCATTGTGGTATCCTCGGTACAGCGTACGCAGTACTCGAATGCATATCCAATTGACACTCTTATCACTCTCTAAACCCCTCCCTCATGCCATAGTCTAGTTGAAGAATCAAACCCTGCCTAAATAGATCATCATGTGTACATATAAAAAGAAATACGTTATGTACATGTTGTCTGAGAGAGGTAAGGCGGGTATCTTTCGGTTGGTATCCTCCTCTCTCGATCGAGATATCAGATGGATAGATACGAATGTATGAGCGGGTTGGTTGATTCTATGGTAATGTTTGGTTACTTATTATTGATGACTAGTATGCATCTTAAACTTATGATACTAGTATCTTTTCATATCAGATCAGATCATCTGACATCTGGACTTGTCAAAGTTGACAAGACTAGACAAACATCTCTAGAGCTTCCCCTTCGATACCCCCCTCCAACGACTCGAGCTCTCTTCTATTCACTAGCTGAGTATATGATCGTTATCATCTCCCCTTTGACTTTCCAAATCATCTCTAAACTCATTCATGAATGCTACAAGCTGATCATCTTCACTACCGAGACTCTCAATCTGAGATATGTTTGCAATCTCGACATGCTTCGGAACATTCTTGGGGGTAGTAGAACGAGCAGAACGCTCAGAACTATCAATACCAAGTATCTCTCGTGCCATCAATTTACTTGATACACTTGATGTTGATTCATGACGAAGAAGTTCTGGCATTTCATACATGTCCTTCACAGCTGACAGACGATTATCCCTTTGTATACGAACAGGAGTCGGTTGAATAATAACTCGTGGTGTCTTGGCAACAGAGATAGCCGATGGATGAGTCAGTTGGACTTGTGGCTGTTTCTCTTTTACAACAGCAGCAGAGGTCGTCACAAGACTTTCTTGAAGATGATCAGCTAGTACCTCCTTGAGTTGGTTTACACTCGATCTTGATTCATGACGAAGAAGTTCTGGCATATCACACGAATCATTCACAGCGGATAGATGATTATCTCTTTGTGTACTAGTCGGTTGAACTTGTGGCTGCTGTGTTACAGCAGCAATAGATAATACTGCAGAGACAGCATCAACAGAATGTACTACCGCCTTATGTGGAACTTCTTGTGGCGTTTCGCCAAGGATACCCGACGGAGTATCTCTTTGTGTATGAGCCAGTTGAACTTGTGGCTTTTGTGTTACAGCAGCAGTAGAGGCCGAGACAGCAGCAACATGATGATCTTGAGGATGATCAGCAAGTATCTCCTTGACTTGATTTACACTTGATCTTGATTCATGACGAAGAAGTTTTGGCATATTACACAAATCAGTATTCACAGTTGATAGATGATTATCTCTTTGTGTACGAGTTGGTTGAACTTGTATCTGTTTTGTTTCAGCAGCAATAGATAATACCGCAGAGATAGCATCAACAGAATGTACTATCGCCTTATGAGTCGGTGGAACCTCTTGCGGTGTTTCAGTATTGGCAGTTGGAGTTGGAGGGATAAGATACTCCGGTACACTTCCGTCATGTATGATTGCCATGGAATGTTTGAAACAATACTCTCCCTTCTTCTGTTTCAACTTGCATCCCTCTTGTTTGCAATACTTTTTCTTCCTTGTATACCGTTTAGGTGCTGGTAAAACTATAACGTTTGTGGAAGCATTCATCATCTGAGAGATAGGACGAGGAGGAGCCACCTGACTACTCTGAAGTGTATCATCAGCAGTTACTTGCCTCGAATAGTTTTCAGCTCTATACTTCTTTGCATCTGGTACCGTCTTCTCACTAATATCACTATCACTAACTCTACTTGTTAGATGGTGATGCTGATACTGTTGTGAATGTTCGTTAGGAGGAGGTGGCAAGATACTCTTCCGCTTCCTACCATCATGCTTGATGGGTAACGCCGCCATTTGATCCTCACTAACTTTGCTCGTCATATATTGATATTGATACGCCGCGGCCGATGCTTGTGCATTGTGTGGCATGTATGAGTATGGATATGGATATGCATAATGAGTAGGAGGAGGTAGATGATATTGAGACATATGATGTGTCATCGACGACGATGCCGCCTTCTCCTGTTGTTGTTTGGAAGTTGTATCAGAGCGATATTGCAATTTAGCTGTTTGTTTACTATTAGCAGAAGCATTATTGGTAGCAGTAGTAGCAGGTTGAGAATAAATCGGTTTCGACGTATGATGAGACATATGATATGGATGATGATATTGATGGGTTGGATATGGATGATGGCCGCCGACCATATGATAGGGTGGAGGAGGATACGGCATCGTCATCGTCTTATTCATCATCTCGTTTGAGTAATTATCATAGCTGGTATCTTGTCGTAACGATCTCCCATACTTATTGTTGCTGATATTGATACATTGTTGCTGCTTTTGAATGGAGCGTCGTTGAGTAGTATCATCGATTTGAGTATCTTTCTTGATCTGATATTGATCATATGGGATGTTGGAGTCGGAGTTGGGGTGTTTACTGTACATATTCTCTCTCTTATCTCGGTACAGATATAAATCTCTTGCTTTGCAATACTCTTTGCAACTATCTAATCCATCAAGCGGTGGCAACAGATGGTTAGTTCTTTAATTAATGGATGGACGGCTAGGCTGCAAAGATATCAAATTCGCTTTGGCTCTTGATTGTTTGTAAACTAATCGGCACTCGGCATGAAAGTTCAATTAAAGTAAAGACTCCCAATTACATACCTTACTATCGCCATCAAGTCGCCTCAGAAAATTGTTGAGTTGAATAGGAATAAGTAAGGGCAATGAACTATCTCCAATAGCATGCCGATCTGATGCCCTTCTTTATACGACGCAAAAGAGCGGCTGCCTCTACACCTAATGACAATAGGGGTAGTGGCACCTCTAGTACTGACAATACCTCCGCCGTTTTTATAAAAAATAATAAATCCAATTGCAAACGTACAAAAATATCTAACCAACCTATACTTGCTGTAAAAGATAACCACATGAGTATGAAGAGGACGTATACATCAACAAACAACAACGATGGGATACATTTCCCCACGATGAGCCACAATGTATCTCTTCCATTATATGGCAATTGTCAGAGGAAGATAAAGTAATAAACCTAGCAGACTTTGTAGGGATTACTGCACATGAACCTTTCCTAAAACAACAAGATGAGTGTGATGAAGGATGTAGGCAGAGTTATTATATACAAGCATGTTCTGCCGCCTATGATGCATTAGAAGAACATTATACACGGTTGGATGGTAATAGAGGGTTGGTAGAATTACAAGAAGATGTTGCATGTTTTAGAGTATTTGATTCTGGTACTGATGAGGAAGTAAAAGATGAGCAGAACTCATCAGCTGCTGCTTCTGATAATAACACTGTGCAAGATGTTGGGGATTTTAGTTTTGATAGTGGTAGTAACGAATTTATTGGTGATGACTTAGTAGATGAATTAGGTACCAGCACACCCGTTGATGCACCTCCACACAATAGTACACCGTCATCCACGACTACTTCTTTGGAACTGGATGATATTAGTTGTGTTAGGAACGGAGTAGAAGATAAAAGGAAAGGCCCTTCTCCTACCAATGCAACTGCTGATTTATCAAGTTTTACAAAAGATACATCCCCATCATCTGATGATAGTAATAATGATTTATCTAAGGGTGAACCTTATCTTCCACCATTTTATGGTAACCTAGATACATGTGTTGGGGAAAGTAATGTGTTAGTATCACCAAAAAAGGGTAAGCATATATCTCTTTTGTTATATTCTATTTTATCATAATCTTATCTAATATAATATCCCTCATCAGTCAATCCCAAGGAACCAAGTGATGTGGTCAATACATCAGCAACACAAAGAAGGGATGAATTGCAACAGCAGCAGCAAGGTGATATTAGTTGTGGCGGATCAGATAAACCTCTTGAGGTAGCTCAAATAGAGGTGCAAATTATAGTTCGAGCTCCGCCTGGCAAACTTGGCCTTACCTTGACGAACAAGTTGACGAACAATCAGATTATCTTGATGAACAAGACTAACGGATATGCTAACAGTGGTGCATATGTATCACATGTTGATAATGACAGTGTCTTGGTTCAACAAGTATCAAAAGGTGATAGCATTATCTCCATTGATGGTATAGATGTTAGTCAACACACCTGCAAACAGGTACAATCTATACTCAAGTCTAATAATTTGGAGCGAGTTTTGGTGTTTGCTAAAGATATTTCAATTACAAATGCACCATGGTACTATGTTGATCCACAGGGTAGAAGACAAGGCCCGTTCAGTGGTGTTGTGATGCGTCAATGGCTTGAGGCTGGATTCTTCGATAGTGATTTACTCATTAGTCAGAGTAACAGTGGGCCCTTCCTTCCTTTGAAAGTCTACTTTCCTCCGCAGACTGATAAACCACCAAATTATTTAACTTATTTATTTGAAGAGGAAGAGGAGAAGAAGAAGCAAACTGTTTCGTGGCTGCTTCAGTGTATGCAGTATAAATCAGAGGTCGGTAGTATTAGAAGAACGGATACGTGGGACAATGAAGAAAAGACGCGATTGTTACTTGGTATATATCTATTCGGATATGGAAAGTGGAAATCAATCCAACTCGTAGTATCAACACGAACAAATGATCAAGTTGGACAAAAGGCCAACGAATGGTGTTCGTGCATGTCAACAATTGAAGAAACTGGTGCATTATCTACAAAAGAAGATGTTCTGGAATTTTACAAGCAGACATTACCCAAAGTGGAAAGTATTATCCATCAACTTGAGAAGAAGAACCACAATGATAAGGAAGTGAACAAGAAAAGATGGCAAGAACTATGTGCACAAGGTAGTAACCAAGCACAGCAGCTTTTACCTTACGAGTCAGAATCGGCTTCTTCCTCTTCCACCGTATCATTCAATTTGGGTAGTACTCATTCCATCACCACAAACTTGGACACCCGTCATATCAATCTTGACTATGCTAAATCAATCTTCCAAAGTTACATGATTAGGGAACTTGATGGTCGACTCGAACCGGGCACCACCGTGTCAGTTACCAATATCATTAGACGGACCGAGAAGAAAAGAGTTTGGGCCGAAGTGGAGTATAAAGTTGTTAAGATTGAAGACTCCAAGCTTCCAGCACCAGTAGTATCATCATCTGCATCATCAAACAATTCAACAAACAAGATTACAGTTAAAGGGTATACTTTCCCACCTTCGGTAAACGCCCGCTACCACGTATCACTCAGAGACCTACTCAAAATGTATGGTGAGGCTTCGTTACAACATCTCTACAAACTCAACGAGGTTGCTTCATTGGACACCGCAAAGAGAGTAGATTTGATGGGTAGAAAGAATTCTATTCGTCGACGTGGAGGAGTCTACTCATTCAAGATCAACAAAGCTTCACCTTCATCTCTACCGTTAAGTCCTATACAAGAAGAAGAAGAGTTTATTGGTGAAAACGAACAAACAGTAGAAGAAGAGTATAGTGATGACGTTGACGAGCAATCACCAGAAGAAGAAGAGTTTAGTGATGACGACGACGAACCAGAAGATGAGAATGAGGAAGAAGACAAGCACGGCATGACTGGTTCATTTGGAGGCCGTCACGACTGGTACCTAGTCAAGGGGAAGAATGGCGAGATGTACATTCGTATAGACGGAGAAGATCTATCTATTGAAGGAGATGCTGGGCTTTGCAAGTTGTATGACCTACTCATGAATGATGTGAAGAACGATCTCCGCATCCCACCTTGGATCAAGCGTGCATTGTGTATCAAGTTGCACGAACTTGGTGGTGATCGATTCGGTGCCAAGAAGAATACCGTTTATCTTCTACTCGAGATGGCATTACAGCTCAAAGACGGTCACAGTGTGCCTGGCGAGATGTTTCAATGGGATGATACCGTCTTCATTGGAATGGTAACCACCAAGTTGATGGAAGCATTGGAAGCTCTCGAACCTCTTTTCGCTCATTTTCCAAAGCTCCGAGATGTTATCACTGCTGCTATGATGAGCTGGCCTCCTTGTAAAGACGAAGATGATCGAGAAAGGGTATACAACAAGCCAACTGCAACAGAATACACTGGTGTTGACTCGATGCGGGATGCGTTCGATGGACCAGCGAATCCCGATGCCAAGACTCATGAAGAGAGGTATTCAATAGCCTACAACATGAAACAGTTCAACAGTGCAATTGACGAGATTATAAACTTTGTGCAAGAAGCTTTGAAATGTGTCCGCAGCGGCTGTGTCTTTTTGCTGGATAAGAATGATTTAGCATGCGACGAGACACGAAACAATCTTCATGATATCATCACATCTCATGGTTTCAAGAAGGTTGCTTCAGTACGAACATCCAAATGATATCATCATCTACATGAAGGGTCATGCAATGATTGTTGTGCATGGACCGCTTTGTGTCGGTGGTACTATTATGGTTGAACACTTCTCGCTTGATGATATGCTACAACGTTGCCTGGTTATTGATACACTTCGTGGTATTGTTTGTATGGCCAAGGGAGAGGAATTCAATGGTCCATATCTTGCTATCGAGGCCGGAATGATGCAAAAGCTTCTTGTCAAAGGACTTCATCTAACGAGAAAGTATGGAGTTCCCGCTGCCTTCTTTCGTGAGTACCTCAATAATACATCAAAGACAGTGAAAAGATTGGGTGCAGTACCGAAAAAGGTTATTACAAAGAACTGCTTTGACTTGTATGCTAATGGGAAATACGTCCATTTCCTTGAGTACCCTATCTCGAAAATGAATCGGAAGAGATACAGGAAATACAATAAGTAAACTAAATGTACACTATTTGTGATAGAAGCCTAACTAAGGCACAAAGATATCTATACTCTCATATATAGAGTTGGGAAGGAATCTTGACGTTGCCTTCTTGCCATTTCTAAGCGGCATGAAGTTTTGATAGGGTCCCAAACCTAACCTAACACATTACTGAACTAAAAGGTCTGGCAGCACCAAACCGAGGTCAATACGTAGACCCACATAAAACTAGAACCCACCCCAGCCCAGCAAGATGATGGCAAAAATGGCAACTGTCAAAACTCGCATAAATTGTTGTTGTGTGCGTGCTCTCATAAATATCGTTGCTTTGGTCCTTCTCTCATAATATTTATTACTAACGGACAACCTCTGACAACCTACATATACCTGCTACCATCAAGAAGCAAAGTATACAGTAAACAATATGAACTACAACAACAACCAGATTTACAACAGCGGCAGCTCTGATGCCGTTGCATATTGTTCTGAGATCAATAGCTCTTCCTACGCCAGGGCGGTATCAACATTATCGAATGATGGTACTTCTATTGCAATGAATAATAGCAGTGTATATAATATGTCGACTGAACAACGTGACGATACTACTTCCTCTGAGGGTATCAAGCAAACTAATATGATGAGTAGGGATCAACCACCACCACCACAGGTGGCAGGTATTGTAGCAACAGTATCAAACGAGGAAGTCAACGAATTTATGCAATACCTATCACATAAGAATAACATCAATAATTGCAATACTACGGAGGTCAAGGCAGCGGCGGTGGTGGTCAACAAGGCGGCGGTGGTTAAGAAGAAGAATAAGAGTGGTCCAAAGAAGAAGAAGTCAGTTAGTAAGAAGGCTCATACTTGTAAACATGTAGGGTGTACGAATAATGTTGTTAATTCGGGTGTATGTTACCGACATGGTGCTAAGAAACGATTGTGCAAACATGAAGGATGTACCAACATGATCAAAAGGTAAGCAGAAAGTTGTGCATATGATATAAATTTTATATTTTCACCAACAAAAAACTAACCCCTTATCTATACGTTTATTCCAATTAATATTAAAGTGACGGAGTATGTCTAAAACACGGTGCACGTAGTATGAGACAGATCTGTTCCATGGAGGGGTGTACAAAGTTTGTACAATCCAAGGGTGTTTGTTGGAAACACGGAGCGAAGAAGGTTGCCAAGAAGTGTAACTTTGTTGGATGTGATAAGTTTGCACAGACGAAGAAGGGTGGAAATGGTGGTAGTTGTTGTTTGAAGCATACATTCAAAAGTGGTGATGAGGGTAGTATTACTAGTAGTAGTAGTGTTGAGGAGGATGGGAATGCTGGTGTGGCAATCCAAGCTCTTCTTTCCTTGAAGAGTGTATCTTCATTGGAAGAGTAAAAAGTATCGAGCAGGGGATTATACGTTTTGTGAAAGAATGTGAACAGAGAGGAGATACTTACATGTGTGTATATGGTGTATATGAATTGATTAGTAGAGATATGTAATAAATGTTTATATGTTTAAAGAAGCTCAATTGTATCACATCTTATGTACATTATCACGTCTTATGTCATTCAATCATATCTTATATGCATGTATCTTGTCCCTTGGTGTATTTTCGAGTAAAGCAATTGAACCATCCAATCTCCAAAGTAGGAGGCGGTTTCATATCAGTGAGACTTGTAAACCATCCACCACAAGGGGGATTAGAATCCTTATCATTATTTGGTGGTAATACTCGAGCTCTGTAAAATGCCTTCTTTCGGCCCACTAATTTCCCTGATATCATATCTTGGAACTCGATATACCAATAGGATCTATTCCTATGCAGTACAGAATTCCCAG
>Ga0214480_101328_pt1 | contig 10689 bp, 11 predicted proteins | sample M1_20Mar14CPVII9_3_FD_165042 | JGI IMG/M metagenome (GOLD analysis project Ga0214480, IMG submission 165042) | Marine eukaryotic communities from Monterey Bay, California, United States - M1_20Mar14CPVII9sort6BwellE17 | ecosystem: Environmental > Aquatic > Marine > Unclassified | place: USA...
ACCCCCTCTTCTTCCTCGGCAGCCTCTGTGCCTAAACTTTGTGGATACTGGGTTTGGGTGAGAATATAGTCTTCTATGGTGCACTGACTGCACAGCCAAATAGTCTATGTAAGGTTCTTACCAGGGATTATGTTATGGCTTTCCGAGATCCATCTAATAGAGGGCCACTTATTAAGATCATTAGGCATCATTTCAAGTTGTTGGAGAGGGGTGCCGTTGAAGTTGACGAAAGTGTCCTTCAAAGGTCGGTTCAAATCATTGAAGAGTTTGAAAATGGTCAAGATCCTGCATTTGCTGAAGCACGGGAGATATTTACGACACTTATGGCAAGTTTGAATGTGGATGACCTATTGGCTCACGTGCTTGCTCCGGGGGTTGAGGAGGGAGAGACAACCGAGGAAGAAGAGGGGGTACAAGAAGTTATTGAGGTTATTGAAATCCTTGGTAGTAGCAGTAGTAGTGGTAGTGACGGCGAGGGTGGAGAAGGAGATTCTGCTGGGTCTGAGGATGAGAAGGAGGAGAAAGAAGGAGAAGACGACGATGCAGCTGACGCTCTTCCAATTGATAATGATCGAGAGGGGGTCGTTGACGCCTTGGGTGGAATCAATAACGACATCTCTAACAACAACAATGTCCCCAACAACAATAACAAAGGTGTTAATCATCTCCTATCCTACCTTGATAGTTCGTCGTCTGAAGAAGTATATTCTTCTGGGTCTGAGGATGATAATGATCAATCCCAATCAAGTGGTTCTGAGGTGGTAGAGGGGCGTCGTGCTCTTGGTGAACTTACGACGAACAGGTAATCCGATATGTTGTCTGTCTTGTCTTGCTTGTATAAATAGTAAGTATCTTTTCTCACATTCTCACGTTCTTCTTTTTGTTGTGTCACTATCTCTATTTGTCGAATAGGGACCACAACAAATCTCGTCAGGGTAAAGAGGGTCGTATTGAAACTGAGGAGGAGAAAGAGGGAGAAGATGAAGCTGCCGCTCCTCTCCCCAATAACAATCAAGAGAAGGCCCTTGACTCCTTTGGCAGAAACAACAACAACAACAACAACAGCATCCCAAACAACAACAACGTCCCGTTGAGTACTGCAAGTGATACCACCTTGGGTACTACCACTACCAAGAATCATATCAAATGGAATAAACATCATCGAAAAGATGTTTGTTTTGAAGAAGTTGAGGAGGCTTCCCCTAACTCATCCAAAGAGATGGGCAAGGAGAGCAAGGATAATGAAGTAGCCGAGGATGTTGCATTAGAAGTAGATACAAATCAGCAGAAACCTCCTGTAGAAGCTGAGAAAGAAGTTCAAGAACCTTCCGTTAAGGATCATGAGGGACAAGTATATCCGGTGGATACAAGGGTAGCAAAAATCTTCGATGACCCTGCTAACAATGGCATTAGAAGATTATACCAAGGCCGAGTTGTATCCTACAGTAAGTGAATACATGTATATGCAGACTGTATGCTTGTGCATCTGATAATACCTTCCTTTCTATCTTTCTTCTCGTTTATAGACGGGAGGAGGAAGGTATATAAGATTCGTTATGAGGATAAAGACTGGGAAGAAATGGACGTCATGGATGTGAGAGAGCATTTAGTAGTAGAATTACCTCTCAACGACGGTGTGGATAATGTGAGTTCTTGTATGTTGAATGGTGTTGTCTTGTGGTCGTATTCCTAACTTACATTCATTCATATGTGTTTGTTTACGTTCTCATGTCGTCCATCTACAGGAGAATGACAATGTGAGCTCTTATTAGGTTGGTTCCTTACCTGGTGTTATTCAGACATTTGCTCTTTGTTTTGTTTCTAATTTCAATTTATGTGTCATAAATGTATACATAGACTGGTGCGATGAGGTTTGATCCTATCGTTAAAGTTCAGTTCTTCCAAAGATACCTTACCAAGGAGCTAGTGTACCAGGAAGGGGAAGGGCTTGCCGTCGATGAAGAGGAAGTAGAAGAGAATGACACCGCTTGAAGCGGGTCCATCTGATTGTGTACAGACGTAAACATAGTACAGCTTATTCTTTATTGTATATTATCAACTAGCTACATGGTTAATATAGTGCCCCGGGATATTCCTTCCTTTGTCGTTCCCCACTGCCTCCTATTCTAGATGTGGGTAATGATGCATCTGCTTTGTCTTCGTAGAGGTATCTACTCAAAGTTCAATCGAATCTACTTCCTCTCAAATGCCGATGCTGGTTAACCTAGAGCCACCATATCTTTGTATTTGTATATATGACCATTCCTATGCTATACAGACCGAACATAAGTAACTTAGCAAGCTATCGATCGGAGCCCAACCGCAAACCTACTACTTCTTCTCTATCGCCTTATATCATATTATGCTTAAGCGGTTGCAATTCAATTGCGATTGGTAATATCTGATTATAGAATCTGCCGCGCTGGTATCATCTTACTCTGGTTTATAATATCTTGTTGTATATTCAAACATTATCACAATCGTTTGATAGTCACTACTAGAGATAATGCCGCTCGTATCTCTATTGCCTATTGCATACTTGATGTGCACGGTATCTTTATTTCTCATCGATTCAATAAGTAACACATGAACACGAGGAGAGAACATCTCAACTAGTTCTGTCATCATTACATTGCATAGTATCATATAGTTACATTGTCATCATCGAGATTGTGACTGGAGCGAGAGGTACTGTCATACTCTCTCCTAATCAATCTCAATTTCTATTTCTATCTGCATGTTTCTGAGGTATCCGGTCTATTCTAGGTGGCAGAATCATAGTATTTGTGTCTATCATAATTTGATGCAGCAGCTTCATCTCTCTGATCACTCTTGATCTCATCTAGATATGCTTGGTAAGACCGTAATGCTTTTGCATAATTATCTTTCATTACATATCCGTTTGAATAGAGCAGTTTGATGTTCTTCAAAGAAGCAGAATCACCATTCTTAACTGCAATCATCCAATGCCTCAATGCCCTATCCACATTCCCTGCCCGAAACTCGTCCAATCCTAGGTTGTGTCTTGCTTCTTCATCTCCTCTCATAGCCGCCAGTTCGAAGTAATATGTAGCCTTCTTTCCATCTACTTCCACCCCTCTACCCTGATTATAAGCAATTCCAATGTTGTGAAATGCTGATGAATCACCAAGCTCACCTGCACAATGCCATAATTCTAATGCCTTTGTCATGTTTTGAGGTAATCCGTATAGTCCACGAGCATACATACTCCCTAGATTACGCATTCCTATTGGATCATTGAGATCTGACCGTTTCTCATATCTTTTGATCATCACCTCACCATTACTCGGGGGCGGAGTTCTACAAAATGGACATACATCATGCTCCTTTTTAGTAACTCTTGATCGAAATGCATGAATGCACCCACTGCAAATAACTTTACCACAGCAGCTCATATATGCTGTTCCCGAATCTAGACAAGGCGACCGTATCATACAGATTGGGCAATCTTCCAATTGTGGTGGTTGTTTGAATAACTTCTCATCATGTAACTCAGCCGCACGCTCAGCAGCTCGTTTAAGATGTTCCTCACAATCTCTCTTATGCTTATGTCGATGTTTTTTCTGCATGCGGCATTGCAATACATTACCATCTTACACTTGTTACATGTATTATTAACGTCAGTACCCTCCTTACCGCAATTGGCACATATTTTTACCTCCGAATCCATCATACCAACTCTATTGATACCCTCAGTTACGGCGTCAATGGCTTCCATATTTATACTAGTACTCATAATTTCTGATGATGTGTTATTGTTCATTCTACAAATGTAATTACAAAAATATCTTGCCTACACAAGATATCAGATCACTACGATATGGTAATACTGGAAAGTTGAGTAACTGTAGGATTGTACTGGATAGCGTACCTCAAGGAGCTTATATATAAACCACTATATCGGTTCACCACACAAACTCAAAAAAATATAGACTTTATCTTTTAGGCGCCACAGCTCACTCAATATTGTCGCTCATACTACCAAACTACCACTATCGATAGAACGTTAACTAAACTGAAATATTGTCTATACTTTCTCTATACCAAACCTCTTATTGTGTATGATATGGTTGGTTTACCTATGCTAATAATCTGATGTGCTAACATTTTTGCACAACTTTCAACACAAATAAGTTTCATATGAAGTTTCGTGGAAAACTCTCATAAAAACCGATGGTTTAGGGTTCAAAGGGAGGTCAAAGTCCTCTATACTCTTTATCAATTGTTGGGATAAGGTGAGTAAATATTAGTATTGATTTGTTTATAATATATAGTTGTTGAAATCGGCAGTGTACACAAAGTACAACACGACTAACACATAAATTTTTCTCTTGATGCACTGTCGTCTCATAATATGCTGTCTGATCACCATGATCTCTATCCAATATAACAATAGAACCCACACCCTCCAATATTGGACGTTATTAATTGTTTTATAGTATATTAATATCAACAGAATCATTATCAAGTTATACGGATAGAAAGTTATTAGAGAGAGAAATTATGTCGAGCAACTCATCAATATTAGACGACCAAACAACCGACGGTAGTATCGATACTGAATACTTTACAGCTTCATCAGGTAGCATTAGTACGGTAGATGATACATCTAATGATATTAAAGGCATCACTATAGTATGGAACAGTAAAATCATACCGTACGATGGCTCTGGAGAAATGATTAGCAAAAAGTGCATATCATGTGAGCATAATAATATTGATGATGATTCAATCACAACAGATAATAAAGAGGCGGTAAATAGTGATGATTTGTCCAGGATTATATCATATATTACCTCAACTAAGGAAGACGTACTTTTCAATAGTGCTACATTATCGATGATTGTTTCTTTTCTACCCTCCGTTGATTTACCAAGCTTGGCATTAACCTGTAAGAGGTTTGGTTCACGTGAGGAGGGTGAACTATCTCTCATTGAAATGCATGACGAGGCATTATTCAAACAGCCTCCACCAAAGGAAGATTGTCAGATATGTATGCAGCAAATGCCTACGCCTACACTTCATACGGGAAGCAAGTATATGACATGCTGTGGAAATAGGATTTGCAGTGGATGCTTATATGCGTCGTTCCGTGATAACCAAGGCAATATAGTAATTGACAATCAAAAGTGCTCATTTTGTAGAGCACCTCGTCCTTCGGATGATAATGAATTTATCAAAAGAATGAAGAATCGAGTGGAGGCCGGAGATGCTGTAGCAATGTTTAATCTGGGAGTGTGCTATCACAATGGACAGTATAGATTACCGCAAGATTATACCAAGGCATTAGAATTGTGGCGTCGGGCGGCAGAACTTGGCTATGCTAGAGCTAATACTAATATCGGTTATGCGTATAATACTGGTAAAGGTGTGGAGGTGGACAAGAAGAGGGCAAGGCATTATTATGAACATGCAGCAATGAGAGGAGATGAAACAGCAAGATACAATTTAGGCATTAAGGAGAAGAAGGCAGGTAATATGGATAGGGCATTGAAACACTATCAGATTGCAGTAAGGAGTGGATATCATGCTGATTCATTGAATCATATTAAACGATTATACTCAGATGGACATATACCAAAAGATGAGTATACAAAAGCACTACGATTGCATCAAGAATACTTGGACGAGATTAAGAGTGATCAGAGAGATCAAGCTGCTGCGGCCAATGATAAGTACCGTTACTATTAGTGGATGACGGTATAGAGAGAGTTAGAAGTATTAGGACGGAGTTGGGGAAGTTGTACTTGAATGTGACGAGGGTACTTGAGGACTTGGGACGAGGGGGAACAAGGTATCAGAGGGGCGCTTCATATACATGTAGACTCAAACACACTCTTAAGAAATACATTGCACTATACTCCTTTATCTCTAGTATAAGGTATAAAGAAGCTCGTTATTGAATATTGAGTCTTCTGGTGCTTAATGTATGTTATTTTACTTCCTCCTCCATGAGAAGACAGTAGCAACTGGCAAGTGATCAGAGGGGTGCCATTGATTGGGCAAAGCATCGCCTTCCTCGTAAATACTCACACGCTCTTCTTCTGTTAAAACATCTTGAACCAACAAGCAATCAAGTCTATGAAAGTATATGTAATCTAACCAGCCTTGATAGAACTCCGTCTTCTTATTGTCTGAGTGATGAGATCTAATATTGAATCCACATTTATCCAAATCGTATACCACTTGCCACCACTTGCCTTCTGATAGCTCTCTTGCAAATACAGAGTACCAGTCATCCTTAGTCAACTCGACATTCTCACTCGATGATTCAATCTTTCTCTTGAAGAGAGCAGTTGTGTGTCTGAAAGTACCACCTCTACCTAGCTCACCATTTGTTAAGATTAGGAACTTATTCACTTCATCTTGAGTCAACGTTGACCCATTACTTGAGAACTTTTCAAATACAAAATCAAGTGCCTCATTTAAAAGGGGTGTAAATCTCTCAACTACCTTCTTAGCATCTGCATCTGTTCGTACCTCAGCCAATTCACTTCCGGTTCTGCCTCCTTCTAGCTCTTGATACAAGGCTAGTAGCCGTTCAGTAAACTGTTCTCGTGTTAGTTCACTATTTGAATTGTCATTATTACTTGTTGATTGAAAGTTTGAGAAGAAGTCGGCTCTGTGCTGTTCAATCTCTTTGCCGTAAATGGTAAGGTACGTATCTTCTAGTAGAAATTGAAACTCTTCCTCGTCAAGCAAACCGTTCCCACTGCAGTGCAGAGTGTTGTGTAGATAGATGCATTGGAGTAGAAGTTAGAATATCATGTGAGCATAACACATGAGCACATATCATATGAGAACACATACATATCATATGAGCAACGGACATTACTTACTCCAGATCTATTGAATCGAACGATGCTTCCATGTCTGATTCAGTGAGTTGTTTCAAGTTCAATCCCTTTGCTAATCCGTAGGCCTTTCGTTCACCCTCGGCATCCTTTTGTAGAGCCTTTAATCTTGATATAAACTGTTCTTTGGTCAACCCATCAGCATTTTCTTGACGTGTACCGAATCCTCGAAAGAACTGGCATGTTGTGCAAGAGAGGAAAGATAAGTTTAGAAGTCTGAACATCTCATGAACAACACATGATATGCACAGATAAGTAACTTACATTGTTCCTTTCTTGCACAATTTGTTCACCATAGGTAGAAACATATGCACTCTCCAATAAAGTTAGTACCTCGTCTTGATCCAATATTCCATTCTTATCCTCGTCTACTGCATCAAATGCTGCGTCTAATTCAGATTGACAAAAGACTTTCAGGCTTAACGTTGTTGCTAATCCTTGAGCAATTTGTAATCCAAACTGGGTTCGGTGTGGGCCTTGCTCTTGACTTACTGGTTTAAGTAGAAGAGTTGCCAAGTTCGGTACCACATATGTAGCTGGCCGTAGTTGTTTGTTTAGAGAATGTAATTCAGAGTAATCTCCATCACAAACGTTGCCACCCCAAGCTAACTCAGCAGCATCTACAAAGCTACCAAACTTTTGTTCCTTCCTCTTACTTGTTAGCTGTAGTGTTGGATACTGTGGTTCATACCAATCACTATCAACATGTCCATCAACTAATAACTTTCGTACAGCAGTATTGCCATCTGAATTAAAGTCTCCACATACTATGATGCCACAATCTTCATATTCCTTCATTTTGTGAAGAGTTCGTGCTATATTCTTCGCCTGACGCTTCCCCTGCTTTTTATACTTGGTATGTTCTAATTGGATTGCATTGTTCCACTTTCGTATCTGATCTAACGCGTCATGTACCTGTCGTAGTCTTCGTTCGGGTGCAGCTCCTCCTGATAAGTGACAGTTAATTATGTGTAGTATATTGTCTTCTGTCTCTTGCTGCTCTGTATCCTTGCCATCTATCTTGCTGTCTGTATCTCCGCTGGTCTTACTCCTTAGAGCCGTAACTAATGCCCGATCTTTATGTGCTTCATTCTCTAATGTAAACTCATCACGTTTATAGAATGTTGCACATCTGAATCTAAACTTACGATGCAATACATGGTCATACCCTGCTATTTTCATAAAGTCAAAATCTTGATCAAATGTCTCGCCGTCGGCCTCTTGAACACAGACTATATCTGCATTGGATTGCAGTATACGATCTTTTATGAGTGAGTGTCGATGTGGCCATTGCCGCGCTGACATTGGTGTATTACTTGAGTACTGTTTGTGGCACCACCAGTTATCTTTACTACTTGGAAGGAGAATATTCCATGATAGAAGTGAGAAAGATTTGCAATCGATCGAGGAGCTTTGTGGCAGCGGTTGTCTAGCTGGTAATATCGGGATATTTATATTATTAGCTGTAGTACTACAAGCTGCTTTGATATCATCTTCAGTACTGCTAATAGTCGAGGATATTACAGAACAATAGCACGAGGAACGATGCTCACATCTTGTGTATTTTTGTGCACTGCTCAATAATTGATGACTGCCGCCGCCGACGACAAAGTTATATGTAGAGAAAGGTGAAGCTGTCCATAATATAGCAGACAGTTGCAATAGTACCGCCGATGTCCAGTTCATTATATTCTCCTCTCCTCATACTACTTTCGAGGAGAGCAATTGTCATTTTTCACGTTATAACGGTCGGATTTATTCTTATCAACTTTCCCAATCCAACGCCAACCCAACATGGCGATAGGTATTCACAACGTAACATGAGCGGAAATAGTGCTTTTACAGTTTTCTGATTGATATGGACTGAAAAACCTCATATTGACGAGAATTTCTTGTAATTTGAATAGTTATATAGCTTTTCAGTCCATATCAATCAACAAAACCTAAAAGCACTATTTCCGGTTTTAGGCCATTTTGTTACGTTGTGTATTGTAATACACCATTAGCTTCCAAATACTGCTTTGATATATCTAATATTGTACTCATCTGATTAGTAGTTAACGTCCTTTCGATCGGTGGTAGTTTTGAGGTTTTGGCAACGATATTCACTGAGTAATTAGGATTACAAAAAAGTACACATCACTTCTCCATCTTTAACATAAAACAACACACATCACATACACTCAAAAATTTTTGGGAAGGTATACATTCAACATTAAAAATACAACATATGAGTAGTGCCAAAAACAAGAAGAATGGGGAACGTGCTGCTGCTACCAAACGGGCAAAGTTAGTCAATAGTGATGACAATTTGGTTTCATCTGAAGTTTGGAAGACATTACAAGAAAAGGGATGGACTTACAAAACTGGTCCCGAACCGTACAATAAAGGTGAGTAAACTTTTTACTGCATGTGTCTATCCTTTATCATGTGTGAACTTTACTCTAACACACTGTGCTCAGTATATGTACCACGAGACGGCGCCGTGCATACTGGAACTAAGCTTGGTGTACATTTCTTTGAGTGTGATGGAGTGATCGCCGCTGCAAGACAGAGGGGAGATCTACCTAGTAGACGTGCTATATCACAACATTCAATCGTTAGTAAGAGTTATTTGCAATTGGTTAACTATAAGTCTACGTCAACACCAAACAATAAGATGAGCACGTCCGATACAAAAGTAAATAGTTTATGTGGTGATAATCTTGAGGGTTGTAAACTTAGTACTGGGAAGAAGATTAGCGATGAAGAGCTGTTCAAACAGCCACCAACAACAGAGGAGGATTGCCCGATATGCTTCCTCCGTCCACCAACACTAGATACGGGGAGAGAGTACATGTCATGTTGTGGGAAAATGATATGCAGCGGATGTTCATATGCACCTGTTTATGATAGTCAAGGTAATAAAGTTGATAATGAAAAGTGTCCATTTTGTAGAACTCCGGGTCCTGATACAGAAAAAGAGATAAACGAAAGGCAAATGAAACGGGTGGAGATGAACGATCCTATTGCAATTTTTAACACTGGATGTGACTATCGAGATGGAACATGTGGTTATCCACAAGATGACACAAAGGCATTAGAATTATATCATCGTGCTGCAGAACTCGGTTATGCTGGATCTTATGTCAGTATTGGTTATGCCTATAGTTTTGGTGAAGGTGTGGAAGTGGATAAGAAGAAGGCTATTCACTATTGGAAGCTAGCAGCTATGAAGGGGAATGCAATAGCCAGGTATAATCTAGGCAATATGGAGAGGCGTAAAGGCAACTTTGATAGAGCTATCAAACATTACACGATTGCTGTAAGAGATGGGAATCCCAAATCTTTGGAAAGCATTAAAAGAATGTACAGAGAAGGACATGCAACAAAAGATGATTACGCAAGAGCTTTACAATCTCGACAATCATACCTAGATGAGATTAAGAGTGATCCGAGAGACAAAGCGGCAGCAGCGGATGAAGATTACAAGTATTATTGAATAGAAGTTGTATATTGGTACTTGGAGTAATAAGATGAGAAAGGATGAGAAGTAGTTGTTATCAGAAGAATGAATATGAAACGGCACATCTCATCATATGTGTGCTTAAAATACGTCAAGAATAACACATTCAGTTGCACATTATAATTATCTGACCAATTAGTAATAGATTGAAACATCGGCCAGACGGGGTTGTATGAGAAGGTATGAGGCAGCAGAAGAGAAGTGTAACTTGATTTTGTATTTGAAAAGTTCTCAAGTAATGGGTCAACGTTGACTCAAGATGAAGTGAATAAGTTCCTAATCTTAACAAATGGTGAGCTAGGTAGAGGT
>Ga0214480_101330_pt1 | contig 10669 bp, 7 predicted proteins | sample M1_20Mar14CPVII9_3_FD_165042 | JGI IMG/M metagenome (GOLD analysis project Ga0214480, IMG submission 165042) | Marine eukaryotic communities from Monterey Bay, California, United States - M1_20Mar14CPVII9sort6BwellE17 | ecosystem: Environmental > Aquatic > Marine > Unclassified | place: USA...
CCTTAGAATATTAGAATAGCAGACTTGAGGTTTATATTAGGTGAGGTGCATTTGATGTTATTAATGTTCTTTTGATAGAGATGTTGTTTCTGGTGATTTTGTGTATCTAAATTTGTTTCGATATCTTCCCCCTTTTCCGACGATATCACATCTCAACTCTGATATTCTTCTCCTCTTCTTGCTTGATTTGATTTGTCTTTCCCGCAGAAACAGATAAACAAGAACAAATCGAAGAATCAGAATCATCCCTTTATTAAGAAGAAAGTTATTAGTATATATAATTAGTGATATACTACAGCCGTCTCCTCATTGCAGACTGATCATATCTTGTGAACTTTATCACACCTTGTGATCAAGTTTGTATTGTTGCAACATAGTTGGAAGAACACAACAAAGTACTGGCCGGAAATATGAACATTGAAGATATTACTACCGATGGCGATAATAGACTTATTTTATATCGTATAAGAAGTAACAAAGAGGATACTCAAGATTTGTACATCCAGAATGAACATGAAATTGAAATTAATGAAGAAGAAGGAACATTTGAGCACATACTTCCCGACTATGTTCCTGAAGGAGTATATGATATGGGATGGTTGGGATATTTCATTGGAAGGAACACCTGTTTACAAAAGTTATATATTAGAGATTTTGAACCTACCTCTGGGGAAAGTGTGACGGAAGTACTTGAGTCATTTCTTAGAGGGGTAAGCAACAACAAATCAATTCACAAATTAGATTTTGATGGTATTACATTCGGGGGTAGAGTATTTACAATGTTAGAACCATTCTTCAGGGACAATCATAATCTTATCACCTTCAATGTAGATGCGTGTATGTTGGGGGGTGAAGGAACACGTCTACTTGCATTGGCAATTGGAAGTAGCAGAAGCCAATCATTACAAAATGTGTCATTAATGAACAATGATATCTCCGATGAGGGGTTGGTATATATCATTACAGCATTGAGTATGCATCCTCATTTACAAGAGATTGATTTGTCTGGGAACCAGCTCAACAAAATCGGATGTATGGCATTGTCAACCTTGTTACGAAACTCAGCTACCGAGATAAAGCTTCTCGATCTTAGCAATAATGAAATTGATGATGAGGGAATACATGCGTTGGTGCCTGTACTGTTGAATTGCACTGGATTAGAAGAAATCTATATTGAGAACAACACCTCAATTACACCCAGAGGATGGCAAAATCTTGCCACCATAATAGCTCCTGACTCCAACTTGAAAAGTCTTTACAAACTCAGTATCAATAGGAACAATATTGATGACCAAGTATTGACCTTTATGGTAGATGCTTTGGCAAATAACAATACATTGGTCAGCTTACCCTTTTTAGATGGAAATCAAGTCACTACCAAAGGATGGGAAGCTCTCTCTAAACTCCTTTGTGATACATCAAGTCCCAACTCAGCCTTCAGATCAAATCATACCCTTTATGATATCGGCATTCGAGGACCGGAAAGTTCTAATCAGAATATGAGCCTTGACCTAATCACTGACTTTGGACCAGAACTCGATCTAAACGGAAGAGAAGATAAGAAGCAAGTTGCAATTATGAAGATCTATAACCCAAATCTTGATATGACGCCATTCTTTGAATGGGAGTTCAAGATCTTGCCCCTCATGATCAATTGGCTTAAAAGAGCTTTTATTACATCGGCAAACTTTCTTGAAGTTAGGGCGTTAGAGTCTATCTTAGAAGAAAGGGCAATGGATGACCCGGATAAACTCTCATGCATCTACCAATTCGTCAGGGGCATGCCTCTTCTGTGTGTTGAGACTCAATTAAGGAAGCAATTGGATGATATCAACGCCGAGTTAACGTTCATGCTCTGTCCTTCATGTTCGATCTTACCACAAAGGGAAGAAGAATCACCGGGTCAACGGATGAGGCAGCTAGAAGCGAGGAAGAGTAGTATCTTGGAACTACTCGGGCGTTGGTAGAAGTGCATCATTAGTAGTATATAGATATCACATTGAAAGACTTAAATGTCCTTAACACTTTCTAATACGACATAAACCACATACAATCTCCCGTCCTCGTCCTATTCCCTACACTTTATCTCTTTCCCCATTCTCGGCCTAAATCAACTTCCTTCTAGAAGTTTTAAACAAGAATGCCGCACTCGATAACAAGTCTAACGCGGCCTCTTTTCCCTCCTCTCTACCTTCCTCACCATCTCCCGTCTTACTATTAGCGGTAGGATCACTCTTAGACCGTTGAACCATACCCGGTGTACCACATACATTACCCAAGGTATCAAGATATGGTGATCTACCATCCACTGCTACTTCACCACCCAACTCATTCAACTCCGCCTGTTTCTTTTGAGCTGAATTTAATTCATTTGGTAATAATAATGGGAATGGTTGTTTGATTGTACAAGAAGTGGCACCACTACATGCTGAATCATGTACTACCTTCATATGTTTCCGTAATGGAGATTGTATCAATGTATGACTTTGTGTTTTAGTATTATCTCGTTCATTGGAATTGAATTTGGTAGGTATTTGATTATCGAGGATGGGTGTTGTACATCGATGGTGTGTCTGTTTTTGGGATGTTGTTGTGAAGAGTAAGCCTGCACTACCCTCTGCTGATTTATTGGATGTAGATCTGTTTAATTCTGGTTTATCTTCGTTGATACTGTCTAGTTGATTACTTTTACGTTTCATACCACTAGAACTTGAACTGGAACTACTTTCCCTACTCATATCCGGCCTCTCTTCCCTAATATAATTAGATTGCTGATCATATTCAATACTGGTGTTGATTGCCTCACCCAATAATGTAGATTCCTCTTCACCATCTACTTCACCCAATTTGTATAAGTTTCTCTTGTGTGGTGATAGCTTTTTCTTTGGACTATTCCTTTTACGAGGTGATTTAGTATTATTTGCAACACCCTCTGATAATTTGCTGCTACTTCGCGTTGGTGAAGTACGGGAAGGTGATTTAACCTTTTTCTTACGACGTAATACCGGACTTAACTTCTTAACACCATCTTTTGATGTGAATGCATATCCCTTACCCTCCTTTGATAATGTTGAGTTGGTATCATTTTCTTTTTCAGGTATAGACCTACTAGCCGCCGCCGCCGCCGTACGATGAGGTGAATAACCACCACCAATATTATCACTACTTTCGAACATATTAATCCTATCTCTAATACCTCGACTCCCTACATTATTATTTCGATTTGGACTCTTCCTTGATGGGCTTTTCTTAGTTGTTGAATTTTTTGATTGATGGCGTTTATTTGGTGATAATTTCTTAGAATTAGTATCAGCAGAGGAACGTCTATGTAACTCATCAACCTTTGCAAAATCTTCTGCTATATTATTAGCTTTAGTTTTAACAGCGTTTGATAATTGTGTACCATGTTGTACTGCAGTGGAGGCAGCGGTTACTAGTTTGTTACCTGCTGTTGATATTTTTTGGATTGGACTTTTGATTGGGGATTTCGACAACATATTTGCTGGTTTGTTGTGACGCCGCCGAACGATGGAGATATTGTTATGTACTTTATATTACCCGCCTGTTATTTGCCGCTTATGAAGATCTACTACGCGGTCGTAAATACGATATCAAGTTGCTACCACCGCCGAACTCAAATATCAAAAACATCCCGTTGGTTTTCTGTGGTTTTTCACAATTGGTTAGGGGCAGGAGAATAAGCCCAGGGGCATAATTTACAAAGACTCCCAATAATGAAAACCTGATCATTGAGTTTATTAATTAGGTACACCGTCTTTTGTTACTCTTTACGAAGAATTGGCAAGTAAACAATGTTCGGGATAGTAGTGACGGAATATATGTTTTTTTATGTGTGTAGTTGTGAGTACAAAATTTAGTAGACGGTAGGAGATATCAAGGGGGGTTGGGTGCAGAGTTCCTTTTGTGGTGAATCGAAGGTTTATGGTGGGGCTAATTGTCAATACTCCCGCCAATCAGTATAATTTGACTTTCATACCGGAGTGATGTACATCTGATATACTTGATCTAATAATCTCTTACGCCTGTCGCTCCTATGAAACAGATACATACTCGTATATTACAAACACAAAAGCAAAAAGCTGATACAAATAATTTTGGGAAGAAAGGTTAATAATCAAAATATGAATACTATACAGTACGATGCACAGGCTGATAGTATCAATGTAGAGGACATTGCAACTAATGATAATAATAGGATAGTACTTAGTCGTATCAAAAGAAACACTGAGGAGAATGACATTTTGTGGATCCAAAATGTGCACGAAAATGATGGGGAAGACTGTGTCGACTATGTTCCCGAGGGTGCTAATGATATGGGTTGGTTGGGGTACTTTATTGGTAAAAACAATCATGTGAAGGAGCTATACTTTAGAGATTTTGATAATTTGAGTATTGATACCATCAAGCCATTCATCAGAGGAGTAAACCGCAACAAATCGATTACTTATTTAGATTTTGGTAGTATGAATCTATTGAATGGCAAGATATTTACAATGCTTGGCCCACTCTTTGAAAATAGTCAAACCCTTGCCGAACTAACGATAGGCTATTGCCACTTGGGAGACGATGGGTGGCGTTTGTTAGCTTTGGCACTTGGAAGTAATAAACACAAATCATTGGAATCTATAGTAATAGCACGGAATAATATCCCAGATGAGGCATTAGTGGATATCATTACATCAATGAGTATACATCCACAATTACAACATATTGATCTGGCAGATAATCATCTCAATACAAATGGCTGTAAATCACTGGCCACTTTATTGCAAAACTCAGCTACCGAGTTACATTATCTTAATCTTGGTAATAATGAAATCGATGATGAGGGAATAGATACGTTGGTTCCTGCATTGAAGAATTGTCATCAGTTACAAACATTGAAGCTTACTAGTACTAGAAATGAATCAATTACAAACAGGGGATGGCAACAGCTTGCAAATATATTTGAATCTCCCAACTCAAACTTGACAACTCTTAGACTTGTTGAAAATGGGAACAATATCGATGATGAAATAGCCGCAGCTTTTGTGGATGCTTTGAAGAACAACCGCAGATTGAAGTATCTGTACATTGGTAATATGTCTAACAATATTCAGGCATCATTATCAAAAATCCTTTGTGACACATCGAGTATCAATTCAACCTTCCAATCAAACCACACCCTTGAATATTTAGGGCCGGCAAATCGGAATCTACTCCAACCCTTATTTGCATTGAACCGAAGATATAATGATAAGAAAGAGGTTGCAATAATTAAGATTCTACAGCACCATAATGATTTTGACATGTTGCCCTTCTTTGAATGGGAATTCAAAGTCTTGCCTCTCATTGTCAATTGGTTGGAGAGAGCATCTACTATTGAAATACCGAGGAGGGGATTTGAGCCCAATATCGGTCCAAGGAAGCTGTCATCCATCTACCAATTCATTCGAGGTATGCCGCTATTGTACATAGAGACTCGTCTCAGGCAGGAATTAGAAGAGATTAAAGTTGCACGGGCTCAAATGGAAGAGCGTGAGAGATAGATACATTTTAGAACGGCTTGGGCGTAAATAATGCCTCTAGATAGTGCTGATGTGCTCTTGTTATTAGGTAGCATAGACTGCTGTATATCAAACTAGTTTACACATTCGAATATCCCATCTCTTAATCCATCAACCATCGTACATATCATATGCACATATTATAAACTAAATATCCAATATCTCTACTCAATCTAAAAGATGCTACCCTCCAAATACATACAAAGTAAAACCAATCCAGCCAAGAAAACAGCACAACCCAATGCACTCATAATTAAACAAATAGTTTCCTTCAAAGTAAAGAATAAACATCGACATGGACATACATTAACAACATCACCATCATTATACGTTGTTGATCCTATAACACTTGGGAATGGTACTGTATTACTATTACCTGGTATGTTTGTACTACCATCGTTGTTATTTAAAGAGCGTTGGATCATATTTTGTACACGTAATGGTATAGTTGGTCGTTTTTCGTAGGAGTCGAATGAGAATACGGATGCCGTGTCATCTTCTTCGGATAGTATACCAATATTGTTTGATGTTTTTGTGGATGTTGTTGTTGGTTGTTTATTATCATTATTAGTACTACTAGTAGTACTTGCTAATGTTTTATATGGATTATCTTTTAATATTGTACTAGTCGTTGGATCTTCTGTTGTTGTTGTATCATCTTGAGTTGTTTGAAGATTTGTTGCAACACTTCCAACTTGTATCCAACCTTCCTCTTTATCTTTCTGTGTATCTTCTACCGCTACTGGTGTTTGGCTCTCGATATCATCATCATCTGCATCGTCTATAGGATCTTCTGCCGAGGCCACTGCCTCGAGTAGAGACTCCTCCTTATTAGTAGCTGTCGCCATCTTTGTTTGTTTATCTCTTCCTTACTGCTGTCGAAAAAGTTATCACACTGAGAAGGTACATGGGAATAATTTAGGGTATACAATCATTTGAGGACAATACTAAACACCTTACTAGGAAATTGCAAAGATATGGAAAAGATACCGTAAAGATCTTGCATCCCCAAATGAATTCCCTTGACATTAAAGTTGCAAGCAAATTATAAAAGAAGGGTTCTCAATGTTGATGGTGGCAACAGTAGAGTAGTTGAGCAGTATAAGAATATAAATAGTAGCTAACCATGCCAGCATTAACAATATACAAAGGTAAACTATTCGGTACCTTAACTACTCGGCCATTAGCGGGTGATGATTTACAAATTGTTTGTATTATACTTGGTACATACCGATTGATACAGTTGATGTAAGTTTACTGATCTATTGATTGTGTTTATAGTTTATACGGTTTGTGTATTACACGCTGTATGAGGTTTATGATGTTTGTGATATGTATTGCAATGTGCTCGCATCTTATATTCATCTTTTCCGTTCTCTAACTTTGATGCACAAACAACGCGCAAACTAAACAATGAACACAGATGTTTACTACCATTAATAATCAATTACTTCATACAACGTTTCTCCGGTACCGACCTCCTCGTCAACGGTCATGGTATATGGTGTACAAACTACGAACTGCACAATGACTCAAACGATTTCCTAGTATTAACTGTTGATGAATATACTAACTATGAAATTACCAGAGATTTATTTAGTAATGTATTTATTATATTGGCATGTATATTCATGGGTATTGATGTTGCTTGGATATTAATGATTTGGGGTGCTGCTAGTTTGGGTAGTCCTACGATGCCTAATGGTAGAGATGATTATTTGAGGTACGTTTGTGTGTTATGTGTGCTGTGCGTATTGGGGTTGGATTTGATATGTGTCGATTAGAGACTAACCATATCCTTTACACACCGAACACACAAAACAGGAAACTTATATGGGCTAAAATGTTCTTCATCAATCTCTTTCCAATATGCCTACTAATAGTTGGATGTCTTCGTGTAGCCCAAATGCGTAAAGATAACTACGGCTGTGGCTACGATGAAAACGGAGAGCCTTATCCATTAGTTAACGATACAACACCCGACAGTGGACACATGTATAACCTATTCTGCGCTCTACTAGTTACATATGCTATGGAATTATTCGTATGGCCTGCAATTGTTGCTAATAAGATTATGAAATGGATTAGATCAAACAAAATTACACAGAAACATATGTATAAAACAGAAGCCAAGGGTGAAAGATTAGAACAATGTTTAGGTGGATTATTAAAGTGTGTTAGTATGTGTTTTCCTAGTCAGGGTGGACAGGAGTTGAAGAATCAGGGTGAAATGAAAGACTTTGCTAGTAATCTTATGGAGTTTGCTAACAATGAATCCAAGGTTGATGTGGTATTATCTGACATGTATGTGGGTGGGAAGTTATTGGCACGGGTACAAGCTGAAAGGCGTATGAATGGTATTATCAAATTACAACGTACGACGAATCAACGTGCATCTGACAAGAAGAAAAATAGTAATAGTAGTAAGAATGATGGTATTGAGGAAGTGAAAGTAACAAGAGGCAAAGATGAGCAGGCTATCATTGAGGAAGTGAAGGAAAGAAGTGATCATGATAAGGTTGCCACTCCACCGGTAGCCAATCGGAGAGAATTACTTGGTAGTCAATCATATCGTAAACGACGATCAATCCTTACATTACAAACAGATGAAGATGGAAAAGATTGTATTGTGGTTGCCAAGGATGTTCTGTCCAGTGACAACGGAGCTGATGTCGAGACACTCCGAGCTGCCGCACATTATTCAATCTACGCCCAATACATTTACTTTCATGTACACATGACACTTGAAAGTTTAATACCAACTGATGCAACCAACTTTGTTAGAGATTTTGACTTATTTGGACCGATGGATCAGTACTCGTTGAGTATGTGGGACATACCATATGCTCATATTCATTATGCAAACTTTTATAATGGAATCGCGGCTACGCCATATGCTATATTGGTAGATGATGAAGAGGAGAGTGTGGTGATTGTTATTAGAGGAACTAACTCTTTGGAAGGTAAGTAGTTCTTTTTACAAATACTGATTTGCATGTGTCATGATGTACAACGGCTAATCATCGACTTTACCTCCATTCCGTTTACTCCAGATTGGGTAGCTGATTTACAATATGTGCCTCAACCTTTGGACAAGGTTGGTGAGCTGTGTGGGTTCGATGGAAATGGACATCATGTTCACAAGGGTGTCTTAACTCGTTGCAAGTGGACATATAATGATATCAAGAAACAAGGAGTACTCAAAAACCTATACTCAAGCATGAGTCCATACAAGGACTACGACCTTGTTGTGGCAGGGCATTCATTGGGAGGAGGATGTGCACAAGTGCTTTCCCTCATGCTTCGTCCATCCTTCCCATCACTACGATGTTATGCCTTTGAACCACCAGGGTGTATCTTTGATGACGTTCTGTCAGAAGACTGTAAAGAGTGGATAACGTCCATTGTTCTTCATGAAGATGTGGTACCAAGGGTGACTCAGCCCAACCTCGAGAGTCTTCGAGATGAGTTCTTTGACGTGGTTGCTAGGATCAAGGTGCCCAAGAGTAAAGCATTTCATGATGTACGAACACCATGTCCCGAATCACATCTTGCATCAAGAAATGCAAAGGTAATGTGTCCAAAGAGTCAAATTGAACCCGACACTGAGTTTTATACTAAAGTTCAAGAGTTTAGGAAAGAACGAGCCATGAAGAATCAGAGTGGGGCTATTGCCGTGAAGCTTTACATCCCAGGAAACATCATATACCTCGTAGATACAATGGGTGATGGGAAGAAGTATGTGCCGTACTGGGCATCAAGATATGAGTTCAATCAAGTGATATTGTCGGGAAGGATGCTAGCTGATCACTCAATGCCTCCATTAGTTGATATTCTCAGGACATTGAACCTAGACGATGTACACGAAGAGCATACTTGGCACATTCCTGATCAAGAAATAGAAGAAGACGATGTCGAAGTTCGTTTGGTTGTTCCTTTCTCATTCCCTCATGGAATGGAGCCTCTTCTTCTCGTGGGGTTGGCAGTAGCTGCCACTATCATGGCATTGATTAGTAACCAAGGGTGCCGATATGTTGATCGGTCGTCTGTAATATACCCTATCGATGGAGAACCATACAATGGCTTTGGTCTTAGAGCTGGGCTTTGGTCGTATAGCCTTGCCGAATGCATCGATGGAGAAAGCTGTGACACAGATGATATATCAGAAAACATTTCCAACTTAGTTTCTTCGGATTACTGTCAACCATACACAGACAACTTGTTTCAACCAAATTCATATTGGAAGGCGGCTAGGTCGTTTGGTTCACTTTCTGCACTCTTCGGGCTTATCGGGATTGTCTTATTCTCAATATCGACTTGTACCAAACTGAAAAGGAAGAGATGGTATTTAACATGTGTCATCTATCTTGGTGCAACTCTGTTTCAAGGTCTTCAGTTTTGTAAGTACCGTGCATTGGATATGTGTATGATGTGTTCCTAAGATGTGTCTTCTTTTCCCGTAGTCTGATCTCTTCACCTCTTCTCATTTCTCCCCACTCAACTTAGTATTCTTAAAGAGTGACCTGTGCTCTGTATGGACAACAGATGGAGGGGATAGAGATGAAACAACCAATGCTTTAACAAGCGAAGGAGATCAAAGGGTTGATTCAACGTGCTATCTTTCCACTGATGGTAAGCTTGCAATTGCGGCGACTGTATGTTGGTTTCTAACAGCAGTTGGTGCTGCTCACATGGCGAAAGCGAACAAATGACTAAGTCAAAACTAAGTATACGAGATGTAGACTACAATGATTAGGGCTAGGATATTTGTTTACTTGGTTCCACATGCTTCTTATCTTCATCTTAACCTGATCAATCCAAGGTACTTTATAGAGGGTGACCCTTCCCTCTCCTCACAGTTGCTACACATAACCACTTACTCGACCCTTCTATCTCCCACCATATAAACTCTTTTGGTACGTATTCGTGGCACCTTTCTTCTTCTTCTTCCCGGATCCACCACGTTTACTGCTGCTGCCATCGTTTAATACCTCAACCTTGCGCTTCCTCATTCCCTTCATTTTATATGACCCTTCCCCGCCATCTTGTGGAGTAGTATACCGATCACTACTACTCTTTCTACTTTTCTTCCTCTTTACTCC
>Ga0214480_101331_pt1 | contig 10668 bp, 7 predicted proteins | sample M1_20Mar14CPVII9_3_FD_165042 | JGI IMG/M metagenome (GOLD analysis project Ga0214480, IMG submission 165042) | Marine eukaryotic communities from Monterey Bay, California, United States - M1_20Mar14CPVII9sort6BwellE17 | ecosystem: Environmental > Aquatic > Marine > Unclassified | place: USA...
ATCGGTCTTAACAGTTGGCTAGTAATGCTGATGCTTTGGCTTCTAGATTTTAGTATTGTAACTGTTGCTGGGAGCAACTCGTTCTATGCTTATGGATGGGAAAGTCAACTATTAGAGACAGGCTTCTTGGCAATTTGGCTTTGTGATATACCATCATTTAGTAAGGGGTATATATTTAGAGATGCACCGTCATTATCTGAACCATCTCTAATTGTCCTGTGGCTGTTCAGATGGTTATGCGCAAGGATTAGTATCGGAGCAGGGCTAATTAAACTTCGTGGTGGCAAATGTTGGCAGGAGAAAACCTGTCTATACTACCACTTTGAAACACAACCAATACCAAGTCCAATGAGCTTTCTATTTCATTTCCTTCCAAAGCAAATGTTGAGAAGAGCAGTAGATCTTGACTTCTTTGTACAGTTATATTCAATATGGTTGGTAATACTTCCTGGATTCAATTGGTACATGACAAATCTCCGCAGACTAGGCGGGTCTATTCAGGTTAGTATTTGTGTCAAGTCTTTATATAATCATATGAAATGTGTTGTTTGTGTTCTAACTTTATTTTCAATTCAGGCTGGGTTTATGATTAATATCATGTTATCCGGAAACTTTGCATTCCTAAACCATGTAACTATCATACCTGCTTTAGCATGCTTGGACGATGCATGCTTTCCTAGTTGGTTAACAAACTATGTATATCAAAGCCGAAAGATTAGAACGGATGATGTAGAGTCACGGACAAGGCGTTCCAAGATAGCGAGGTTATTCATCGATATATGTCTACTTTCGCTCATCGGGATGCTTTCTATACCGGTCATTACCAATCTTCTTCAAATAGATGGCAATCGACAAGCTATGAATGCCTCGTTTAGCTCGTTTCGGCTCGTAAACACATACGGCGCTTTTGGGAGCGTCGGTGAAGTTCGTTACGAGCCAATTATATCGGTAAGCAGTGACGGGCAGAATTGGACAGAAGTGGAGCTACCTTGCAAGCCCGGTGACGTGAAGCGGAGACCTTGTTTCTGTGCTCCTTATCATTATAGATTGGATTGGAATATATGGTTTATTGGCTTTAAGCCTCATCAATCGATGTTGCAACGTCGAGAACGATGGATGTATGAACTGTTACATAAGATGCTCGACAACTCAACTGACAGTGACAAAAGACCTTGGCTGTCACTATTACACCCTATATCGGCAACATACTTGGAACAAAATACTATACAGTATGCAAAAGTAGACATGTATAGATATAAAATGAACGAAGCACTGTGGTTAATGAGCAGGATAAGGGGAGAAGAAGTAGTCTGGTGGACAAGAGAATTTGAAGAGGTGCTAATACGACCTTTACGAATGCAAGCTAATGGAGTCTTGGCTTATGCAAACATGTATGAATTGCAAGGGTAGTAGTAGTATTGAAATGAAAGAAGTATATAATCCCTTCTAATCCATATGTTACATGTAAAGTAAGTACACTGTTTGCTTGTTTGTACTGTACTCCCTTTACTCTTCAAAATGTTATCAATACCTCACTTATCATATCAGTTGATAGCCAGATTCCGTATATTTAGCACCGTTTCTTCATAGCTGCCAATTAGCGGTATGTTTCTCTGCTGCCACCATCCGTTCACAACTCCACAAATCACAAAATGATTATTTCTCCGCGCCAAAAATTGTCACAGTGCAAAAAGATAAACAGGCTATTTTGCACTCATCTGACGTCACTTGCACTCATCTATGAGGCTTTTGCACTCAAGATAACTGTTATAAAGTCAAGATACTGTGCATACTTGAGTTATAAAAACTCTTGATTTAGCACATTTGTCAACTCCGCGCAAAAAAGATACCTACGGCATTTCATGTGTATCAGTTTTGAAATTAAGAAAGCCATCATTTGATGTGAGGAATTTACTACTCCAATACAGAACATTGCGTCTATATAGCCGCCGATAACGGTTAGTATTCACCTGCAATACTAAGCCAACTATACAGGAGGCATAGCGTCTGCAATATATATAAAATTTATTGCAATCGTACAGCAATAAATCATTGATGTTGGTTTTAAAGTTTCGTGACAACTAGAAACATCTCCCAAATAACAAGATGGGAATAACGATAGTACTACCTGCCACCACTACTTATATGACGTATTAGATAAGAGATAGAATATAACCATGGTGAGTTTGTATATCGTATATTGTTAGGGTGTATTGTATTCAGAGAGATATGTTTGTGCAAGGGTCATAGTGGGGGTATTTATTTATGTTCAACATGATGGGTGGAACTGGAACAATTGCAACTCGACGTTGGTGGTAGTAGATGGTATGGGGATGGCGGCAGCAATACCTCATGTATACGAGATATATACGGTTGCAAGTTTAATATACCAACATCAAGTTTGGTGTATGGGAGGTGTTTGTTCAGTCGCGGACCTCTGATATGTTTGAAGATTCAAATTCAGTTGCAATAGAGGATGTGGTCAGCTATTATGATTGACCGCGACATATAGCAGTGTATGGAGGGTGGATATACCGTATGGTATACGACATATAATCAAAGATATGTTGTTTGTGGCTTACCATATGATATGTGCACATCTCATGGGTAGATTCTATATGTGTCTGTTTTAATATTCTTTTTTACTCAACATCATATATCATTTCTCTCCTCTTTGTTATACATACAGACCTCGAAAAGCCCTGGCTCTGACAACAGCCAGGGCTCCCGTATACGACCACTCAGTACTACTGCTGGCCAAAGTACCCAACCTCAACAATCACAAGCCGAAGATAGACTAGATTCAAGGCAACTATCAAGTATCCAACTCCAACCACAGATACAACTTCTACAACAGAATATAACTATACCAGAGAGAACAATGAGTGTATCTCCTTTGATAAGAGGTGGAGTAAACTCACCAGATCTTTCAAGATTAATCGGCTATACAAGTCCTATCACACCATCATCAACTACTTTTAATCAAGCGATGCCTCAAGTATCATATCCAGTTCAGTCCTTGATACAATCACCACCACAGAGCAGTCCGTCTCCCTTTCAGTCGATTAGTTCGACTATCTCATTCGGAACAAGTCAAGCTCCTGCGCCATTAAGTTCGACACTTTGGTCTATACCACAGACTGTCTCACAGACCCAAGTATCAGCCATAAGTACCTTGCCTTCAAGAGCATCCCTGCCTTCAAGACGAGGTCGTGCTTCCACTCAAGCTTACGGTAGACGGTTTAGTCCTCCGCCAGTATCATATGTTCAAGCTCTACAAGATACTACGACCCCTCAAGTTCGTGCAGCTCAACCGCAGTCTTTACTTCCTTCCATAACTGCTCTCAGTTTGAATAATCCAATGGCACGAATACAACTACAACGAGCTGTCTCAACATCATCTACTCGTTCTTCATTCTCAGCGGAGACAAGATCATCAGTTCAATCGCCCAACTCTGACATATCACAACCTGACTCACCATCAAGACCTCAGAATCTAAGAGGAGATCCATTCCGTTCGGCTAAAGTTAAGACCGAATTGTGTAGACATTACAATACTCCCAAGGGTTGTGCATTTGGTGATAAATGTAATTATGCACATGGAGAACACGAGCTGAAATTCAACAAGCTCGTGGATTTAGAAGCCGCAGGACTAGTCGACTTGGAGGTATTTAGATGTCATGTCTGCTTCACTTGGGTGGCCACCGGTGCATGGTGAGTGTGCATATGTTGTATGTCTTACAGTTATTTCAATACACGATGATCATTTTACTCACTTTCCTTTTATCTTCACACTTCCCCACGTACACATAGTCCATTCGACCAAAGATGCACAAGATTACATGACCCTCGTGTTGTTGGTATGCAGCCATCATGGCTCCCACATGCTGAGGTAATGATCAATAATACCAAGAAGGGAAGCGAAGTAGACAAGCTATATCATCAACAGTACTCTTCAATCTACAGCTGTTCGCCTCTGTATGGATTTGCTCCCAAGGTCCGATGGAAAGCTGACGAAGCAAGCACTCATTCAGCATGGAAAGAGTTCTACTCGTTTTGTTGCAATATGGATGCAGATCAGCCATACTTACCTTTGGATGCAGATCAACCACTCTCCCAAGGTAAACAATGGAGACTCTCTACTTCAAAGAAAGCTGCAGCTCAAGATCAAGTTGTAGAAATCACGGAAAAGAATCGTCTTCACATGGTATTATTGATGCGAGAAAGGAGACTTGCTCAAGACTTTGTCTATTTGCCTACTCATATCTTCAACGGGGAACTTTGTTTGGTCCTACAGAAATGTTATTTCAGACTCGAAGTAACAGAATCATACCAAGGTACCCCATATGAAATACCGAGAGAAGAAGCTGCGAGTAGGTCTGCTGACCAAGTTACCATCGTAGCTCAAGAGATTGCCTTCGGTCCAGTCGCAGATGCAAGTGTCCGTCCTGTATCAGTCTGGTTCAATATCAATCCTGAAGACATTAGTCCATGTACACGTCAACAAGCTCGAAGGCACAAGAGATCAAGACATCGACTTCGAGCTAAACGAAATGACGAGAAGAATAAGCCCGATGAGAAGTCTTGTCCTATCCCACTTTTCACAAGTCATCAACCTATTGATGGAATAGCATTCAATTTGATCACTGATATTCAAACTCATCGATATCATGCACTCGAGTGTCGAGATGAGGATACACTTACCTTATTAGCTCTCGAAGAAGAGAAGCTTCGAAAAAGATTTGAAGGTCAACGTCGATTCTGGATGACTTGGACGTGGCCCAAGAAAGTTGGAAGCAGTCAAGTGTCTAACAATACTGAAGTTCCTGACATTGATGGAACGTATAACTTTGTAACATATGGTGATCCAGGATATGGAGAGGACTCCATCTTCTTTGGACGCGATCGAAAGAGCTCTGATGATCTCCAAGTCGTTTCAAAACAAGCCAAGCTAGCTACAGGCTTCATATGGAAATCTTATATAATGAATTTACAACTACTATCAGGCCAAGGGGCCATATCCGTGCCTAAAGAGGCATATCAAATGCCAACTCATGATCCTTTATTACCAAGTGTCCGTCGTATGACTACTCTACGAACTCTATCCTTGGGTTTCTCTGTCAGTTCTGGATCGTCCAGGTGAGTATATATCATATGTTGGAACGTATAAGTATGCGCACATATATACATCGGTCACTCATCCTTATTTTATCTATTAATCTCTTCACAGATTTATCCCAAGAATAAGTCATCCTTATACATGTACTACCACAGGATTCTCACTAAATGAAGTACTACAAGAGTGGTCATCAACTCGTCGTCAACATCAAGAAAACTCATCTCAACCCTTAAGAGATGCTCAAAAAGGAAAAGCTACATTGGCCCAGCGTAGGCCTATTTCCTATGCCTCTGATATGGCAGCGACAAGTTGGACACGCGAAATACCAAGGATTCCCAAATAATAACAACAGTACATTTGTGCTCATCCTCTACATATCAATTCATTTAATCTATTTGGCCATCAATGGTCACCATCACATCAATGCCCAGATTTCAACAGCGGAATATAGTACAGGCAGTTCAAGTCTCGAAGGCTCACTTAAGAGCTTTAGTCTATGGCATCGGATGGTTTTATGTGTTTTTTTATTAGCTAGATAATCATACATCTTCTTAATTTAAAAGATATGATATTGTCAAACACTATTGGTCTATATATTAGACTTAGATACTAAACGGACACTCAATTTCTTTCCCCTTATATTTCTCCAATCCTTCACCATTATAAGACGTCATAGGAGAAATCTCGCACAAATCACTCTCCAAATCGCCCACAAGTGTTGCACCTGCCTTCTTTACCCATTCCTTGGCAACATTACTAAACAGCATTCGAGCCGTATCTGGACTATCAGAAGAAGTACCCGGTGGATTCTTCACTGGAGCAAACTCCTCACTCCGAGCCACATCCAATACTGCCATATTCTTTGATAATGGGAAGACATCAAAGATGAATGATTCCAACTTGATACCATTATTACTCGTTGGTTTCACGGTCTCCTTCTTCTCTTCATCATAATATGGAATCTTCTTCCTAGCAACATGGTACATATTACCCAGGTTTGGTACAATCACATTCTCCATAAAGTCAAGAGTATAAAAATGATTACATATGTTGCCTGCACCAAATACTAATCGTCCATTGACATCACGTCGTTCACTCATTTCTTTACTAATATCGGAGTATTCAACAATACATGGATTGCCACCCTTAGTGGCCACTACACCCACCTTTTCATCGGGAGAAGTCTTCCACAATACTTTATTACCACAATCGGCATCCTTTTTAATACAATAACCAACAAAGGTTGGATCGGCGGGCTTTACTAAGGCATTATCAACACCAAATGCATGAATGTACTTAATACCACGTTTCTTCATATCATTTAATATCCCATGCTTGACTAATGCGGGATAGATGCCACCATTACCATCAGGTGCCACTGCCAATGATGTTTGAGTTTCTAATATCATTTTACCATCAGGAGACGTTAATGCCGGTAATGTACCCTGAGGAAAAAAGTGTACATCAATACCAAAGTTATCACTCTTTTCAAAGTATTCAGTAGTTGCCTTGTGATTTAATGGACTTGTCATAATATAGAATGGTACAGCCTTGGCCCCCTTACCAGATAACTCTCCCAACTTTTTAATACGTTCCGACATGTACTGGAAGAGTGTCGACTTGGATGGTAGTCCAATATCATACATGCCTTTTGGTCCATTATATCCCAATCGAGTGCCCTGTCCACCTGCCAGTAAAAGTGCTGCTACCTCACCGTTTGATACAGCCTTCATACCAATTGAGTTTGATTCCTTTAAAGTATCTTGTTGGGAAGTATCTTTGGTACTTAATCCACCAATGAATGGTTCAACCATATCTTCTTTAGCAACATTGGTTGGATCAAAGTTCTTTAACTTTTCTTCCTCGTCTAATGCTCCCTGGAGGTACGATGCTAGTTTTTCCAATGGTATTTCATTAATTGATTGTAGGAAGGATAATTTGTCTGATTGAGAAATTGTATCGTCGGAGAGATGAGTTAGAATATGTAGTTGATTCGCTGCCTCGCATCTTTTGGTGATTGATGCCAGGAGAGTATTGTATTCATCAGTCATGTTGGTATTATATTGCAATAGATTTATTGATAATTGTATGGAGAAGAGATGCATGCATACGATAGAGGCGGCCGCTGATAGATGGAGGGCTCTACAAATGTCTTTGTCATTTTTTTAGGGCTGCTCTACACCGATACCAACGACAATGTCCGTCAAATAAAGAGAATAGCCTAGAAAAGCCTTCATCTTCTTCATCCTATTGTCTATCTACAGAGTAGTTTACATCATCATCCTCTTTGGTACTGCGCAGGAAGTATTACTGTTGGCGGCGGCGGTCTGTGTATAAGTATATTCCGGGATAAGAAGTAAGGATACGCTCGGTATCCTTCGCCCCGCCCTCATTACAAAGTCGTGAGAGTAGATACTTGCATAATATAACATGAGATGTCAAGATTATCTACTCATCATTGTCCTAGTTATAATTGCTTGCGGGAAAGAGAATATATACTGCAATGCTCTTCTACCATCACCATCCCTTCTGGTGAGTAAAAGAGCTTGGGACTGTCAAACTCTTGTATCAGTTCGAAAGATATCCAATGACGACAAGAGTAATATATTTGATATAGTTCGGGGTGGAGATATTAACTTCATCTCTAGAGTAAAAGAAGGATATAATCAAAGAATAGCCGCGGATCCATCATTTCTATCTAAATCAATAATCGAAGTTATATTAGCAGCATTAACACAATACATTGCTGAGGTAAGTAGAAGAGGGCAGCCTCGGATAATACCAGAGATAGATTTTGTATTTGCTGGAGTATTGACTGCAGTGTGCGGGAAGTACTATAGTATGTGGAGAGTTGCAAGGACTGTTACTAGCAGTGACAATACTGATGATGTCATCATAGAAACAAAAGAGAGTAGTAATGATTGGAGAGACAAGATTCCCAACAATGCATTCCAATCTACTTTACTCGACGGCCGAACTATACCAACACTACAATCTCGCTTGTTATCATTCATCATACCCATGCCTAACCTCTTCAAAGCTGGTGTTATTGCATCAACTCTTGGATATGGATTAACCGCTTTACTCATACATATACGAACATTATTAATACCTCACTATGTGGCGGCAACAAAACCAGTATCTGTCATTGGTGCCTCTTTTTATACTGGAGTTTTCATGGCATTAGTATCTAACATTCGATATCAACTATTGCAAGGTGTTATTGAGCCGTTCATAGATAGTGCATTCAATAAATTGGAAGCTATTAGTAGTGATAGAAAGGATGCAATACTCGGCAAGCTGAAGATCCTGGCAAATGTCAAAAGATTAACTATTGTCTTGGTTAGACTGGGCAATGGTTTATTAGGCAGCTTTATTGCTATTACCGGTATGAGAGCTTTTGGTCTTCAACAACTAAAGGAATAGTACAGTTAGTGGCTTGCCACAGGTTACAAGTTAATGTCACTAATAATAACTTTACTGCTGCAATTACTTGTCATCACTTTAATTTCCTATGCCAACCTGTTTACCGAGATTCTTGAAACTATCAATCATATTATTTACTTGACCCTGAACATTCTCTTGCAGTCTATTTGGTGGGAACATACTGAATCTCGAATCACTACTTAATAATGATTTGCCATCAACATCTGTTCCTGTCCAAACCACATAAAGCTTCAAATCACATGCAGTATTCCCAGTTGCTTGAAATTTGATACACTCTGAAACACTAAAGTAACATCCATTAACAGGTTGATTAATCTGCTCAGAGGTTGCCAAACTCCCATCAAAGTTGTATGTGTTTGCTACACATTGACTCTTTTCACAGAATACACAGGCGTCATCCCATGCAATTCCACGAACTACACCATCTTCGACGTCAACAATAGCAGTTAGAAAGGGGTAGATACGTTGTGATGTTGAATCATAATATCTTCGAAGGAAGGAGAGTCTAGTTTGTGTTTGTATTGGTATTAATTGAGGTTAGTAAACAAGTTAATATTTACAAAAATATACTACATATATAACACTACAACTTACGATGATTGAGATGCAGCAAATATATGAGCAGCATCTGCATCAGTATTGAAAGTAGCCTTTTCCTTTTCACCGTCTTCACCCACAATTGCATTGAATGCTAAAGAAATGATGTGGGCAAGAATTGTTGAGTGTTATGATTTGCAAACAACACATATCTTATGCATAAACATATGATCAAAAAGATCTGATAGGAGTAGATTTATACTCTATTCGGAGCATCGGCATAACATCACAGGATAATATCCAAACAATTGCCATGTATATGTAGACATTTTTGCAATCAACAATAACATGACATATCTTATACACAAAATTATACATAACAAACTTACATCCCGGAACCTCATAACTTGAAAACTCATCAGCAATTAAATTAACACTAAATCTCTTATAATCAATATTATTATTCCAATCACCATTAGGCCCGACATATAAACAAACTGTTGTTATATCACCCTTACGAACTTGGTGTGTAACTTCGCGATTATTCGGATCGACACAATCATATGATGTGATTGTTGATTGAGAAAAAGTTGATGGTATGTTTGATAATATAAGTATACATACTACCGAGAGGATATAATATGATAGTGATTGATACATATTAATTGAATGGCGGCGGTGTATATATTGGGCGGCCACTGAGAGGTAATATTACAAGTTTGGTTTTTTATTTATTGTTTGAGTTTTGCAAATTGCAGTTTGCAATAAGATACCGTACAGTATTATACTTTTCAACTTGCCGATAGATTGCCCGTATGGCGCAGTGGTAACGCATCTCACTTGTAATGAGAAGATCCCTGGTTCGACTCCGGGTGCAGGCTGACTTTCTTTTGCTTCTTGTCATTCGACAATCATCTTTTAATGCTTGTAATATCATCTACACATCCTATTCCATCTCTTACACAAGCGGTTTGACGTAAAACGGCCTGAAACTCATGTTTTTAGAGTCATTTAGGTATGACATAACCCTAACCTAAAAATTTTGCATCTCACTTGTAATGAGAAGAACCCTTGGTCTCGACACCGGGTGCAGGCTGACTTTCTTTTGCTTCTTGTCATTCGACAATCATCTTTTAATGCTTGTAATAAAGCCTCGCTGCACTCGGCTATCATCTTGCGCTGTTTATCACTTTTTTTGCATTTTGCCTGTAAAATCATAAAATATCCACATACTTTCGTTCTCTCTTTGTTGCCGTGCGCAGCACAGCGTCGCAGACCTTGCCGAGAGGCGCCCACGGCAGTGATTGACAACATACGTAACTTAACTCAACTTAATTATCAACAAAAGTTGCATCATCAGCTAAGTTTTAGCGGTATCCTCCCCCAACCAAAATTCCACACAAGTTAGAGAAGATAGAGACAGAAGTTCATTGATATCATCATATGATCTTTATTAGCTATTATATAGCTCGACTATCTATCTACTCTACCGACTTAACAGCCAACTTTGAATGATCGGCCTTCATGGCTCTCCTCAACCTAACCCTCAACCCTTCGATATCAAA
>Ga0214480_101332_pt1 | contig 10657 bp, 2 predicted proteins | sample M1_20Mar14CPVII9_3_FD_165042 | JGI IMG/M metagenome (GOLD analysis project Ga0214480, IMG submission 165042) | Marine eukaryotic communities from Monterey Bay, California, United States - M1_20Mar14CPVII9sort6BwellE17 | ecosystem: Environmental > Aquatic > Marine > Unclassified | place: USA...
TGTTTTTAGCAATGAGTTCGAATTGGCTCGGATTGGCCCTAAAGACAAAGGTCGTTCCTCTTTCGGACGTATAGTAGATGTTGCCGTTGGCCAGGATGGGTGAACTGCTTACCGGGCCTTCCAAGCGGGATTTCCATTGTTGTTGACCTGTGTCCGCTTTCCAGCAGTAGCCAATGCCCTGATCGCTAATGCCATAAAGATAGCCCTGATAATACAACATGGATTGTTCGTAGCATTTTACGTTGTTTTGCCATAGGACTTCGGCAGAGCCATCTCCCCTTACACAAAGTGTTTGGGCTGTTGGGAATCCACCGCTGGCGAAGACCAATCGATCGCTCCAAACCAGTGTGCCACAGGAAACCTGCCATCTGGCAGGCGATTTCCAAAGCAAATGCCCGTCCGAGGGATGGAAAGCGGTTACCGCCTTATTGCCGCTTAACAAAATTTGTGGCTGTCCGTCAATATTTGCTACCACGGGTGTGGAGTAAGAGGATTTTTTTCGATCGATCCGCCAAATGGTTTTTCCCGTGTTGGGATCAAGAGCAGCCAGGAATCCGGTTTTGGATTCGGCAGCGACGATGATCATTGAGTTGAATATCGTTGGTGAAGGAGCGAAACCAAACGGAAAGGTAGACTGATAGTTTCCAAGGTTTTTTTGCCAGAGAATCTTGCCATTGAAATCAATTTTAGTCAAAAAAACCGCATCGCTATTAAGGAAATAGGCAAATATGTTTTTTCCGTCACAGGCAATCGTCGGTGATGCGTGAGTGTTTTTCTTGTGGATGGTTGTGGACAGGTTTCCAGAGTGAACAACAGTTGACCAGGCTTTCTTTCCAGAATCGGCCAGATAGCAAATGACCGATTGAGTCTGCTTTTCAACGTCAGCCGTTGTGATGAATATTTGATTTGCATTTACGATCGGTGACGAGTGGCCCCGTCCTGGAATGGCGCTTTTCCAAACGACATTTTGGCTGTCAGACCAGAGCGTCGGCGGTTGGGCATTGGAATCTGCGATGCCATTTCCGCTTGGCCCTCGCCATAATGGCCAGTCCTCCCCGTTGGCCGAAAACGAAAAAAACAAAATCATCGAAGCAACGCAGGTTCGTGTCACGGACGAACATTGTTGGGCGGTAGGAAGTGGCATTGGATGTCCGGCGGATTGTGGAGTGTTTTCTTCTGTTGACACCGGGACTTTAGCGGACCCGTTGGTAGAAAAAGGGTCAAAGCCCGTTGCCTGTCAGGAGTTGAGGATGACAGTTTTTTCACGGATGGATTGAGTTGGTTTTTGAAAAGGAATTGCAGGAAAGGTTGATGGTGAAAGTGAATGATCTGGCCCGGTAAATGGACTTGGATTCTGAAGCGGCGATCCCCCCCATCTGTGCTGCATGAGGTGCCGGGGCTTTGGTTGAGTGATGTAGGCTTGGTGATGCAGTCTTAGCGTCGTCGTTTGAGACCGCTCCCTTCTTTTCTAATCGAATTTGCAGAGAGTTGACAGTTCTCTATCAGGGTTATGGTGTCATGATTCAGTTAACCAGAGAGTTTTACTTGTTCTGGAAAACTGAAAATGCGTGGAAATTTCATCGAAAAACCTCTGCAGCAGCTGATTCGGATTATGATGGAGATCGAAGTTTTTTGCTGAACCTCAGCCCGATTATTGTGGTAATTGAAATTCATGATTCCAAAGCTTACTCCCAGATTACTCAAGACTCCTGGTGTTTTATTGTTTGCCCTGTTGTTGCATTTGCCGGTCGTGACTGCCGTCGGTCAGTCGGGAAATTATGCTGAGATTTACTCCCAGTTGAAATATCGTGGTATCGGCCCGTTTCGCGGTGGACGAAGTGCTGCTGTCGCTGGCGTGCCGGGAAAACCAATGTTGTTTTATATGGGATCTGCCGGCGGTGGTGTCTGGAAGACCGACGATGGAGGATCTCACTGGGAAAATATCTCGGACGGTTTTTTTGGTGGGTCCATTGGGGCGATAGCCGTATCGGCCAGTGATCCAAACGTCATTTACGTAGGGGGTGGCGAGTGTACGATTCGCGGAAATGTTTCTCATGGTTATGGGATTTGGAAAAGCGTTGATGCGGGGGCGACTTGGGAGTCGGTGGGGCTTTCGGATTCCCGTCGGGTACCCCGAATTGTTGTCCACCCCAAGAATTCCAACCTTGTTTATGCTGCGGTGCTCGGTCATCTTCACGGTCCCAATGAACAGCGAGGTATCTTCCGGTCCAGCGATGGTGGGAAATCCTGGGAACGCACTCTGTTCGTCAATGACGAAGTGGGGGCTTTTGATTTGATTCTGGATCCCAACAATCCGCGGATCATTTATGCATCGACATGGAATATAAGGCGCACTCCTCACAGCCTTGAAAGTGGGGGTGAGGGAAGTGGTTTGTGGAAAAGTATTGACGGTGGTGAACAATGGTCCAATATCAGTCGCAATACGGGTCTTCCCAAGGGGACATTGGGAGTGATTGGCGTAACGGTGTCACCTGTCGACTCCAATCGGGTCTGGGCAATCGTCGAGGCGGCAGATGGCGGGGTTTTTCGTAGCGATGACGGTGGTGAGACGTTTCGAAGGACCAATGAGGATCGAAATCTTCGACAGCGAGCCTGGTACTATACCCGGATCTACGCCGGTCCGACCAACGTGGATGAAGTCTATGTATTGAATGTTTCGTTCTGGCATTCAAAAGATGGCGGAGTTAATTTCTCTTCGATCCGGACGCCTCATGGTGATCATCATGATTTGTGGATCGATCCCAGCAATCCACTTCGTATGGCAATTGCTGATGATGGGGGAGCTCAAGTGACTTTTAACCAGGGCCGCACTTGGTCAACCTATATGAATCAGCCGACGTCCCAATTTTACCGGGTGACCACTGATAATCATTTTCCCTACCGGATATACGGCGCTCAGCAGGACAACTCGACAGTGCGGATAAGCAGTCGGGGCGAACGTGGTCGGATCACCGAAAGCGATTGGGAGGCAACCGCGGGCGGAGAAAGTGGTCATATCGCTGTTGATCCTCGCAATGATGACATCGTCTACGGTGGGTCCTATGGCGGTCTTCTGACCCGAAAAGACCACCGTACAGGCCAGACGCGAAACATCCATGTATGGCCGGATAACCCGATGGGAAGCGGGGCCGGCGCGAACAAATTTCGATTTCAATGGAATTTTCCGATCTTCTTTTCGCCGCACGATCCCTCAAAAATTTACACCGCGGCCCAATGTCTTTTTGTCAGTGATAATGAAGGGGAAAGCTGGAAAAGGATCAGTGATGACCTGACTCGCAACGACGCAACCAAATTGGGCCCATCAGGAGGACCCATCACCAAAGATAATACCTGTGTCGAATATTATTGCACGATTTTTTCGGCGCTGGAGTCACCTCATGAGGCTGGTGTGCTTTGGACAGGTAGTGATGACGGACTGATTCACCTGTCGCGGGACGGCGGAAAAAAATGGACGAACGTGACCCCGCCCGACCTTCCGGAATGGTCCCAGATCAACAGTATCGAAGCCCATCCCAGTGAAAAGGGTGGTCTGTATGTCGCGGCAACGCGTTACAAACGGGATGATTTTAAGCCCTATCTCTTCAAGACCACAGACTATGGGAAAAGTTGGACGAGGATCAACAATGGCATCGATGCGAAGCATTTTACTCGCGTCATTCGGGCAGACCGAAAACGCAAGGGCTTACTCTATGCAGGAACTGAAAGTGGAATGTACGTGTCCTTTGATGACGGTGGAAATTGGGAAAATTTCCAATTGAATCTTCCCATCGTCCCGATCACAGATTTGATCATCAAGGATGATGATTTGGTGGTGGCGACGCAGGGTAGATCATTTTGGATTCTTGATGATTTGACATTGATTCAGCAACTCGATCGCAAACAACTAGAGGAGGATGTCGTCCTTTTTCATCCCCGGCCGATTTATAAAATCCGGGGTGGGCGTGGTCGATCATCGCTCACCAGCGGTCAGAATCCAGATCTGGGTGTTCCGATTCAATTTTACCTGAGAAAATCGCCAGTCACTGACCAGAAAGTCACCCTTTCAATTTCTGATTCATCAGGTGCGATGATACGGACTTTTTCAACCGATCCAAATCAAGATGACAAAGATGCGACCATGTCGGTCAAGGAAGGTTTTAATCGAATTGTCTGGAACATGCGTTATCCTTCGGCAGAGTCGTTTGAAGGGTTAGTGCTATGGGCCGGGGGAACCAATGGACCTCTCGCGATTCCTGGCAATTACAGAGCGACGCTTTCAGTTGGCGAGCAACAGTATCAAACCAGTTTTGAAATCGTCAAGGATCCACGCAGTCCGGCTAGCAGCGCTGACTTCGAGTCTCAGTTGTCATTCTTACTGAAACTACGGGATAAGCTTTCGGAGACTCATTTGGCCATTAAAAAGATTCGTGCTATTCGAAGACAGATCACGATGCTGACCGGAAGGATGGAAAAACAAAAATCCGGTGATACCGAGTCCGCTAAGTATCAACCGATCCTTGAGGCTTCAAAAAATCTGATTACCAAACTGAACTCAGTGGAAGAAAAGCTTTATCAAACGAAAAATCAGAGTCCTCAGGATCCTTTGAATTTTCCCATTCGATTAAATAACAAGTTGTCGGCGTTGGCTGGGGTGGTCGGCACTGGCGACTATCCGCCAACTGCTCAGGCACAAATGGTTTTTGCCGAAATTTCGGCGAAGATCGATGTCGAATTGAAGACACTCAGCCAGATCATCAGCCAAGATGCCGTGCGGTTGAATCAAATGATTCAAAAACAGAAAGTGCCTGCCATCTTTGTCGACTAGCCCCGGGGGCGATCTGCTATCGCTTGAAACGCCCTCATGAGATGCCGATAGCACAAGTGGGAGAGTTTGGCGGTTTCGGCGGAACGAACGATGGTTGTGGGAATCAAACATCTCCGATTCCCTGATCTGTTTTCAGGGTGGATCAAACTCCGGGCACGGCATCACGTATTTTGCCGGCTTGCTTTCAAAGCGTGCTCCACCCTCCAATGCTTTGCAAAAAAAACGAGAGAGGGCGTTTTTCTGGCGTTTCTATTTTTGCCCGTGCGGTTCGATGTTCGTCTTTTTAGCCTGAATGCTTTTTTGGCAGGAGTTTTTGATTCGTGTGGCTGAAGATTTTGAGTTGATTGGCGAGGGATTACTGCAGGTTTTGTCTTCTTTGAGCTGTTGTGATGTTGAGCGATCTCGCCACCGTCGATATGATAGTGTACACATGTACACTATCATGATTGGGAGCCAGTTTCGTGCCGAATCAACTTCTTGCTCGACAATACGCCGAGCTTCATTGCAAGACAAATTATTCTTTTTTGACTGGAGCATCCCATCCTGGCGAGTCTGTTTCTCGAGCCGATGAATTGGGTTATCAAGCGATTGCTGTGACTGACCGTAATAGTTTGGCAGGTGTTGTGCAGGCATTTATGGAATCGCGAAATCGATCAATTCGTCTTGTTGTCGGAGCGGAGATCACTCCTGTGGATGCTCCGCCAATTGTGCTTTGGGTCACTGATCGAAAAAGTTATGGCCAATTATGTCGACTAATTTCCCTTGGTCGACGTCGGGCTCCCAAGGGAGAGTGCCAGATTGGCATCCAAGACATTGCCCAATATTCGGGCGGATTACTGGGAGGAATTCAGCTCCACCGCAGGTTACCTGCTGATTCAAATCATTCTAGCTTTCTGATGAACCGAGAGAAGTTGGCTAGACATACGCGGGATGCTTTGCATGGGATCGAATCGGGATCCGAAGAACATAAAGATTTTGATTTTTCCCTGCAGCTGTACCGTGATATTTTTGGGGAACGTTGTTATCTGTTGGCCGAGCCTGTTCACGGTGTAAATGATCGGGAAGAGCTTTCCGAGATTTCTTTTCTGTCCCAGAAAGCCCGAATTCCGATGGTCGCCGCAGGGGATGTTCATTATCACATTTCAGATCGCAAGCCTCTTCATGACGTTTTGGTTGCGATTCGGAACGGAACCACAGTTGCTGAATCAGGTGCCGACTTGATGTCAAATGCGATGCGGCATTTGCAGTCAATTGAAAGTCGATGGAATGCATTTTCTGATTATCCCGAAGCGTTGGAACGAACGATAGAGATTGCTGGCCAATGTCATTTTCAGTTGGATGAATTGCGGTATGAGTATCCGGAAGAGTTAGCACCCGATGGCCAGAAACCGATCGACTTTTTGCGTGAATTGACTTGGGCGGGAGCGGCTCAACGTTATCCGGCAGGAACACCCGAAAAAATTGTTCAATTGTTGAATCATGAGCTTGGCTTAATTGAGGACCTTCATTATGAAGCCTATTTTTTGACCGTCTGGGATTTGGTTCGATTTGCCAGACAGCGAAACATCCTGTGCCAGGGGCGTGGATCAGCGGCAAATTCGGCTGTCTGCTTCTGCCTTGAGGTGACATCGGTCGATCCGGCAACAACGGATGTACTTTTTGAAAGATTTATCAGTCGCGAACGAAACGAGGCTCCCGATATCGATATCGATTTTGAGCATCAACGCCGCGAGGAAGTCTTGCAGTATCTTTACAGTAAGTATGGCCGTGAACGAGCGGGTTTGGCAGCAACGGTGATTACTTATCGGACGAAAAGTGCGATTCGTGACGTTGGTAAGGCGCTTGGTTTTTCGTTGGATCGAGTTGATACGCTATCCAAATATATTGGTGGAGGTTCTGGAGATAGTGAATTCGTGGACCGCATGGCCGAAGTTGGCATTGATCCTGAGTCGTATTCGGGTCGGCAATTTGTCCATCTTGTCAATGAAATACACGGTTTTCCGAGGCATCTTTCGCAACATGTAGGAGGAATGGTTATGACTCAGGGGCCGCTTTGTGAGTTGGTTCCGATCGAGAATGCATCGATGGATGGACGGACTGTAATTCAGTGGGACAAAGATGATCTTGAGGAACTGGGGATTCTAAAAGTGGACTGTCTTTGTTTGGGGATGCTTTCTGCGATACGCCGTTGTTTTGAAATGCTGGAAGTTCATTACGGTCGTCATCTGACATTGGCCAATATTCCCCAAGGGGATCCGGCGGTTTACGACATGATCTGTGCCGCCGATACGATTGGTGTCTTTCAAATTGAAAGCCGGGCACAGATGAGCATGTTGCCTCGCCTTCTTCCTCGATGCTATTACGATCTGGTCATTGAAGTGGCAATTGTGCGGCCAGGGCCCATTCAGGGAAATATGGTCCATCCCTATTTGAGGCGGCGAAATGGCGAAGAGGAAATTATTTACCCCAATCGGGAAATTGAATCTGTCTTGCACAAAACGATGGGAGTACCGATTTTTCAGGAACAGGCTATGAAGCTGGCTGTCGTGGCAGCCGGTTTTACTCCGGGGGAGGCTGATCAGCTACGGCGGGCGATGGGTGCGTGGCGACGTCCAGGGATCATTGACCGATTTCATAGGAAATTGATGGTTGGCATGAAGGAAAAGGGACTGTCGGAGCAGTTTGCCAACAGTGTATTTACCCAGATTCGAGGTTTTGGTGAGTATGGTTTTCCTGAATCCCATGCAGCCAGTTTTGCGTTGCTGGTCTACGTTTCAGCTTATCTAAAACATTATTATCCTGCGGTTTTTTGCGCTGGAATTATTAACAGTCAGCCGATGGGGTTTTATGCCCCAGCACAATTGATTAAGGACGCTCAACGTCATGGTGTAAAGATTTTACCAGTTGACATTAACTACAGTGGATGGGATTGCCTACTGGAGTTCGAGGCTGCAGGTGAGAATAAAGACGCATGCCAGAGTTTTACTTGTCCTGACCCGGTAGATTGGGAAAAAAACAAATTATCATACTCAGAAGATGGTTGTGAGGAAGAGCCTGCCTATGCTTTGCGATTGGGGTTTCGACTTGTCTCTGGATTCAGGATAGAGGCTGCGGCACGCATTTTGGATGCGCGTCAAGATGGTGCTTTTCAATCGCTTGCCGGGTTTGCCAGACGCACAAAGCTTTCACAGGCCATCCTTGCTAAGTTGGCTGAAGCCGATGCATTTGGTTCATTGAATCGGGATCGTAGAGATGCATTATGGGAATCGTTAGCTCAGGAGAAATCACCGATCGATCAGCCTCTTTTTGATTTGGTAGATCATGAGGATGATTGGCCAGTCGGCCTGCCTGAAATTTCCGACCAACAACAGGTTTTCGCCGACTACAACACAATGGGATTGTCTCTGCGCAGTCATCCTGTGTCGTTCTATAGGAAGCAGTTGGATGAAATGCACGTTAAACGCGCCACCGATCTGGCTGACATCGATAACAATCGTTTTGTTCGGGTCGCTGGTGTTGTTTTGTTGCGACAGAAGCCAAGTACCGCTAACGGGATCACTTTTGTGACTTTAGAAGATGAAACCGGGACGATGAATTTGGTAATGCAGCATCGGACATGGAAGCGATATTATAAAATAGCCAGGATGTCCAATGCCTGGGTGGCCAGTGGGAAAATTGAAAAGAAACATTCGGTCATTCACGTTTTGGTTTCCAGCTTGCAGGATCTGTCCGATCAAATGAAGCTTGAAACTACCAAGTCTCGTGACTATCGCTGATTTGACTACCGTTGATTTGACTACCGCTGATTAAGGATTGGTAATCAACAATCCAAATCTTTGGTTGATTCATTGACAAGATCGACAACAGGATGGCTCACCAGTTGTATGCCCCATCAAAATCGATTCACTATACTGTATAGATCTGTCTAGACAGTTTTTCAATTTCCATTTCCCGTCCAGAGACATCGCCGTGTTGAACCACCCACGATATCTTGGCCTGTTAACACTATTGTTGTTGTTTTCAGGTCGTAACGAGGCAGCCATTTCACAAGATTCCAGGCTAGGGGATACTGCGCCCCTGGTGATCAAGGATGATATTGCATCAGTACTGGTTTCAGGTGTCGATCGATTTCTTTTACAGCAAATCGAAGAAGCAACGAAAAATCGCATCACAAAGTGGAAAAATGAACGATCTGTTGCCAAAGAATTGGATTCATTTCAAAAGCATAAAAGGTCTCAATTGGCACATCTCATTGGTGTGCGCGATACTCGGATTTCTTTTGAATCGCCCGAGTTGGTATCGACCCTGGTCAGTTCTTCCCGGATCGCAGCCAGTTCTGCATTTGATATTCATGTAATTCGAATGCCCGTGATCGGTTCGATAGAGCTTGAAGGTTTGCTGTTGTTACCTGTCAGTCAGGAGGTTTTGGGAAGTGTTGTTGTTGTCCCCGATGCGGACGCATCGCCAGAGTCGATGTGCGGTTTGGTCGAAAGCGTTTCAGAGTCAGAACAAGTTGCACGGCGTTTTGCTGAATGTGGATACCGGGTGGTGGTTCCCACAATGATCAGCCGCAAGATGAAAAAACGTCGTGGCCGAGCCAATCTAACTAATCGGGAATTTCTTTACCGTTCCGCTTTTGAAATGGGGCGACATCTAGTTGGTTATGAAATTCAAAAGATTTTGGCGGCAGTGGATTGGTTTGAGAAAGATGATCCCTCTAAAAAGGTGTGTGTCTGGGGTAGAGGTGAGGGTGGCCAGTTGACGTTGTATGCGGCCGCGTTGGATACACGAATTGATATGGCAGTGATCGACGATTTTCTCGGAACGCGAAAGTCAATGTGGTCGCAGCCGATCAGCCGTAACCTGTTTGGACTGCTTAACGATTTTGGTGATGCTGAGTGTCTGCGATTAATCGCGCCTCGTGCCTTTGTAGAAATCGGTCGAGAGAAGGGACTGCGGGTCAATTTGCCGTCGCAGGGTGGTGCGCCGGGGGCGATAGTACCGGCAACCAAGGTAGAATCCAACTTGGTTTTTGAGGATTTTCACCAGTATCGAGGCCAAGGCGAGAAAGAGTCCTGGCATAGCAGAAGCTGGGTTGATGATGACCACGCCCCACCGGTGAACCAAGTGATTGCGCAGTTGTCGGGAGTGGGACCAGCTGCGGCGTTTAAAAAAGAGCATCTGTCCAATTTGAAAATACTGGGTAGCTTGCCGGACGCGGGCCAGAGGATGCAGCGGCAGATGGATCAGATTGATCGATTTAGTCAGACGTTATTAGCGGAAAGTGAAAACGTACGGCGGCGTTTCATTGAAGATTTAGATACCAGTTCGGTGGAAAATTTCGAATTGTCTGCGGAAAAATACCGGGAAGTTTTTGCCAAAGAGGTCATTGGGCAGTTCGATCTTCCTTTGAAGGAATTCAACCCAAGGGTCAGGAAATTTTCTGAAAACCAGAGTTTTACTGGCTATGAAGTCGTGCTGGATGTCTTCGATGAAGTGATTGCCTACGGAATTCTGTTGATCCCCAATGATTTGAAAGCGGGTCAAAAAAGACCTGTCGTGGTTTGCCAACACGGACTGGAAGGTCGTCCGCAGGATATCGTTCAGGGAGATCACCCGGCTTATCATGATTTCGCTGCGAAGTTGGCTACCGAGGGTTTGATCACATTTTCCCCACAAAATTTGTATATCTTTACTGATCGGTTTCGCACGCTGCAGAGAAAGGCCAATTCGATCGGTAAGACTCTTTTTTCGGTGATCGTGCCCCAACACCAGCAAATCGTGAATTGGTTGAAAACACTACCCAATGTGGATGCGGAGCGAATTGCTTTT
>Ga0214480_101333_pt1 | contig 10652 bp, 11 predicted proteins | sample M1_20Mar14CPVII9_3_FD_165042 | JGI IMG/M metagenome (GOLD analysis project Ga0214480, IMG submission 165042) | Marine eukaryotic communities from Monterey Bay, California, United States - M1_20Mar14CPVII9sort6BwellE17 | ecosystem: Environmental > Aquatic > Marine > Unclassified | place: USA...
AGATGAACGAACCCTAACACTAAGATGAACGAACCCTAACACTAAGATGAACGAACCCTAACACTAAGATGAACGAACCCTAACACTAAGATGAACGAAAAAGTAACAACCCCTACCGGAGCTTGAACCCCCAAACCCCATCTGACAAAAGTTTAGTATATAAAGCTAAGATTTTATGTATGTGATTTATATGATGATGTAGTGTAGTGTAACAATATTATGTAAAGTTTCCATCTATATGCAATATGCAAAATCTTCATCTATATGCAAAGTCAAAGTTTCTGCCTAATCTTCAAACTATCCACCACCCACCTCTTTGCAGTTAAGTCTTTGCTATTAATGGAAGTATATATTAATTTTACATATCATTTGTGTATAATTACATTTGTAAACATTACCTGTTGAAAGTCTTCATTATCTTCAAATTCTGCTGACACTGCAAGACCTTCTGTCAGTCTCAAGTTCTTAGTTCTTTCAGATATGTTCATACTACGCTTCACTATCTCTTAACATTTATCCAGTAACAACTTTGCAGAAGCTCCCTTATCCTTTTTGCTAGACACTTGATAAAGTAAAACACATTCGATTCTATCGTTGAATATATGTGTTCCTATTCTGTGTTCATCCATTGTACTTGATTCTGGTATGTCTTTATCTAATGCAAAGAAGCAACACGGACACGATTGACCATCATTATCTACCGTTGTGCTATGCGATTTTGATAATAGTTGTTGCCACAACTATATGCATGACAGCTGTAGCAATAATGCCTACTATCACCCTTCAGACATGTCGCGACAGTTCCTTCACATGTTAGTTAATGCCTTGCATACTACACATTGCTCTTTCATTTTTGTCAATTGTTCACGTACATATTCTTTATTTGATTCTATCTGATCATGAGCAGCCCTTGCCTGCATATCTGCATCTGACACATCAATAGTAAGCATCAAGCATGATATACTCTCATCTGATAAAGCATCACAAACTTCAGCAGCATCATCTTTGGTCATGACCACAATGTGTATCTTGAACGGGTGATCTTTTTTGTCAATATTCAGTTGTTTCACCTGTTGAACAAGTATAGATAACACTTCATCATTATAACGTTTGACATTAATGACAACGTTGGATCAGATACTGATCTAACTCTCCAATTACCTTGTAGTTTCCTAACCTGAGATAATGACCAACAAAACCCATGAGTGATGTGTTAGCCGTCAGCCGATTCTGATAGTAAAGTGATTTTGATGATGTGTCTTGCCAAGTTACGTAGAGATGCCCACAAGTTTGTGTGACAGCATGGATGGATATGAATAGCAAGTCAAAGTCGGACGGGAGTAACTTCTCTACACGCAAGCTTGTTCCAAGGAAATACTTTGTAGCTAGCATATGAAGCATTGCAAGCAGAGCGTTGTGTGGGGAGATAACAATACTCTTCGGACAATTGACACCAAACATGCAACAAGCAAGCTGTTGCAAGATGTATATGCCGCTTTCCCCTTACAGCCAAACAGAACAAAGTGTGTGCTGGAAATTGTTCATTAGATGCATCAACACACTTGCTTGTTTGGTTGCTGTTGCAGATGCACTACTATATGCCTTCTTAGCAGCATTGTCCAAATCAGCTCTTGAGAAGTTACGATGGGATTCTTCATTTGACCGTATCGTTGTTGGTGATGAACGGTCACCAAGAGCTGACCGAATGAACCGAGATGCAACTAACACATTGCTACTCTCATTATTACTTTTGGGGCCTTTGGAGATGGTGCTGCTTGAATATTGAGTGTTGTGAGTTAGAGTCTGTGAAGAGCTATAAAACTGTTGTGCCATGAGGGAGTGTTGATGTCTTATACAAGTGTAATGGTGCAATGTAGTTGGTGATCTGAGCAATGAGTTCTCGACACCACTTGGTACTGATAGACTGTTTCATACTCACAGCAAACATATCACCTCCAAGCTATTGAATCGTGATGAATCAGTAAGATTGTAAGTCAGAGATGAATTGACATTGGGGTAGAGTGACACAAGTTGGAGAACACACGACCTAATTTGGATTGGTTAGAGCCATTAGACAAAATTCTTGTTCTTCTTGACAATGTGCTTTTCATTCTTAATTCTTAAGTGAGTATAACTTATACGGTAAACTAAAAATGAATTGATAATGTTTGTACTTGGGTATCCATTTCATATCCTCACCTCAGGCCGCTCAGTGCAAAAGCATGATTAAGATTGTGACATGAAGATTGTGACAAACATATATAGTGTTAATCATCTTGTTATAGTCAACTGCTATAGAAGTTAGGTTACCTTGATTTCTAGGTTTGGAACTTACCCGACACAAGAAACCTGCCAACATATGGTTGTAGAAGTGAGATGGAGTGACCTGATATGTGCTACAAGTGTTAACCACCCTCTTATGCCTAACAAAATTCCAAGCCAGCAATATGCAGAGCCTCCGTCTCTGAAGTGCCACTTGATGGCCAAACATATTGCCTGAAAGTTAAGAATTTTGCCAAGTCTACTGAGGCAAGAAACCTGCCAACATGCGGCTGTAAAAGTACGGTGGAGGTGGAGGGCCCTATATCTATGCCAAGTGTGTTGTTGATCTTGTTATATACCTAGACAATACCAATCAACCACTATTCTAGCAGCCTACATCTCTGAGGTACCACTTGATGGCCAAACTTGCCTGAGAGTTGGCAGAAAATCGAGATTTTTGCCAAGTCTACTGAGGCAAGAAACCTGCCAACATGTGGCTGTAAATGTATGATGGAGGGCCCTTCAACCATGCTGGGAGTTTTCATCACTTTGCTATGCACCCATAAAATGCCAAACATCTACTATTCTATCATCTGCATGCTGCTATACCCCCACTTGATGGCCAAACTTGTCTGAGAGTTGGCAGAAAATTGACATAGGCCACGTATATAAGAAATATACTTGTAGCTGTACTATAGAGATAATAGTCCTATAGATCAAACTAAATAGGAGTACACTAGTCGTCCTAGTCCTCCTAGTGTGTGTTGATACTACTAGTATCTATATCATTGCATTATGGCGCGAGGTATCCTTTATGTTGGTTGCTTATTGAAGTACATCTTTTGTTTCTTGCATGCAATGGCTCAGCATTGCAAGTGCTTTAATACGTAGTAAATCTAAATCATAATTAATTTATCTCTATCATCGATTAGACTACCTCCCAATCTAGATATATCTGTAGCCTAGTAGCTTAGGACAAAAATTGAGATTTTTTCATTTCATGATCTGAGGCAAGGAACCAGCCAACAGGTGCTGTAAAAGTATGATAGAGGGCCCTAAAACCATGCTCTTAGTGTTCATCTCTCTCTTATATTCATTTGTGACGAAGATTGACCATTATACAAGCACCTACATGATAGCATACCACCACTTAATGGCCAGACACTAGCTAATTTTAACTTTAGCCAAATCTGATGCAAGGCTTCTGGCAATACTAACAAGTTATTATCATGCCAGCCCTGCCGCTTTTGATGCTCTGATGGTATAACACTTTTATTCTATTCTAATGTGTTGTATTTCATGTATCATCTCTCTGATGCACATCTCAATAAGATGTACAAAACATGAATGGCATGCATCTTAGCAAAAAAACTTTCATACTTAGCTTCTTTACACATAACTGTCGCCTTACATAACATTAGATATTATTAATAATAATAAAACTGAAATTCTATAGCTAATTAATTACTATCTAAGTAACTTGCATGGTGGGTGTAGTTAAGTCGCAGGATACTAGCCAATGCTAATGCAATGCTGTGTGAAGCACGCGGCCTTGCTGGCCCTTGCAGTGTATTGGAAAGTCTCCACTCACTGTGCTTCACTTTTCAATCCATTGACTGTAGACTTGCAACTATCTATCTCTCTCATGTGCCTGATTGGTCCAAAATGACCGCCTTGTAACAATGGTATAATACTGGTTGTCCTGTATTTTCTTCCTAGATTCCTGAAGGCATGCTGAGTAGTGCAGCAGTCTTCATGATGAACTCATTATATATCTCTATCCACTGGTGGAATAACATTAGATATTATTGATACCATATACAGTCGTCTAAGCTATAAACTATAGCATACCCTACCCTAATGATCTATTAACAGAAGCCCACGATGAGGTGGCATGAGTAGGCATGAGTTTGGATTGTTGTTTCGGGATACGGTATCTTTAGATTTTGGTATCTTTTTTTTCTAGCCACAAAATATCTTTGCAATCAAAACAGTGTACTTATTATCGGCTCTATCAATAGAATATAAATCAATAGTGTATAATCAGCCATTAATATACAATAATAATAATGTTTAATTTATTAGCAAGTACGGCAGCAAGGCGATCAGCCAGTAGTATTCTATCAAAAACATCAGCAACAACATCATTTCTAAATGCATCAAAAACAACAACAACACTCCCACAATCATCCTTCTTTGCAGCAACATCTAGTAGATTATTTAGTGATGAAGCCGCCGAAAAGATGAAGGGATCAGTAAAATGGTTCGATGCCAAGAAGGGATTTGGTTTCTTAGTTCCCGATGATGGATCGCCGGATGTTTTTGTACATCATTCATCAATTCATGCTTCGGGCTTCCGTAGTTTAGGTGAAGGCGAGGCTGTCGAGTTTGAAGTAATTACTGAACCAAATGGTAAAAGTAAGGCTATACATGTTACTGGGCCTAATGGAGATTATGTACAGGGTGCCCCTCGTAGAGAGTATAATGATGGTGGATATGGTACGTAGTAATTTAATGTTTAGTTTTTGTGTGGTGTTTAGTGATTTAATATCTAACTCGCTTCAACTATTGTGTATATTAGGCGGGGGGTATGAAGGCGGAAGAGGTGGTGGATACGGAGGTGGAGGAGGTGGTGGAGGATACGGCGATAGTGGAGGATATGGCGGTGGAGGAGGATATTAAATTCTGATTAAAATTAGAAGATATTTAAAAAGAGAATGGATTGGGGGATTGATATTTAGTATTGGGGGATTGTTACAGAAGGATATCTTACAACCTTTTGACAACAATGGTATTGAGGAACAAATAGAGATTTGGATTAGTCCTGGCGTGTGGCGTATATCGCTTGTTCGGGATATACCAAACACAATAATAACAAAAACTCTTCGGGGAATAAATAACAATGAATCGGAGAAGAGGGAATGGCCACAGACTAATCTAAACAAACGAATGTATTGAAATAGAGGTGGTAGTTTGTTTATACCGTACCAACGTGGAGTTTTGTATCGATACTATTATATTCCAATAACTCCTTATTCGTGAATACACAAGATATGTGCATTATTCTATGCTTTATCTTATGTCTTTATTAACTACGTCCACTCGCTACCCACAAATACTTTGCAATGATATCATTATCATACTTGTCATGGACAGTATCTCCGCTGTATCTATATCCTTTTATATGTCCACGGCATTCATCCGAGCCGCAGAGACACTTCTCAAAGGCACCGACATTCCATTCCGTCGTCTCATAGTCGAACCGTACCTCCTGTTGATTGATGGTCAGTAGATATAGTATGTGAGAAGATAAAGGGATGTTAGAATACAAGTATGTCGAGACGATGGACGACGGATATTGCAATATGGTCGGGTATTAGGGGTCATATTACAAAATGAACATATCATATGATCTTTCTTCTTACCTCTCCCTTCTCGATATCTCTCAGGGCAACAAAGTCATACGAATCACTACTATTCACTCCATCTCCTCGAACACCGATATTAGGACCACAACAATGATTTAAAAACCTAGCCGGTAAGTTCATTAATGTATATTTATTCCAATCTGTTTGTATTGAATGTGAACATGATAGATTACTTGTTGATTGTGCTTTGGATGAAATGACGGTCGATCCTTTGGTATATGGTCGAGATGTATACACTCCCCATTGACCGTCTACTTTCTTTAATTCTATATTTCCCGAGTTTCTGTGTATTGTTTGAGTTATAAGTATAGTTGTATACATCGTGATGCGCATATCATATGAGCATTTGTTTTGTGCAAATGTTAGACAGTATAGAGCAGAGAGTACCATGAGACATTAAAGAGATATGAGATTAGTGTATTAGACATTCATTATCATATCATATTACCATATCTATAGACGACGTACCTTTCATTTGCTTCCTGTACTTCGGCCATCAAATCAGCATCCTCAATCTCAACATTTGTAACGATGCTCTCGTTACTTTCTTCGGTATCACCTTTCTGCTGTATGCTACTAAATTGCCGGCAATGTATATTGACTCTGCCCGTATAGCTTGATAATCTAGTAGTAACATGTTGTTTTGTTGGTAATTTATCACCCATCAAGCTGCTCATGACGGTGCATCTATTCCTAACATGATGATGATGGACATCATTTCTATAGCTATTTGTAGACGACGCTACCACCGATCTACTCCACCGCGTAGCAAAAGATGTATATCTAGTTGATGACACCTTTGCAATCATACTCTGTACTATTGGTCTCACAATGTTCCTTCCTATATCAATTCTTTTGACATACAATACATCACCAACAACCAACAAAACTTTGTTTTTTGTGTTGAGTGTACCTAATACCTATCTTTCAAGATATTGTAAAAGATCGACTCTGCGGTACCAGACAATACTACAATCGATAGAGCGTTGAAAAACTGATATATTGGCTATAGCGACAGTATATAAAGTAGCTTAGCAATAGCAATGATGTTGATAACCAATACACAAAACATAAAAAAAATAATGCTGATATTAGAAACATTACATGTGGAATAAAAAAATCATATGTGGTGCCGCGCCGCCCGCCGACCGGCCCATGTTCATAAACTCTTGCCATGTAAGTACAAATGCCGCCGCTGTTTATTGCGTGTTTGTATAGTTCTTCTACAACAATTGCTGTATTATCAGGGTGGCTCCGTCGTACTATTCATCGATTCCATTCTATATTATTCGTCATTTTTTTAGCTGTGTCGGTGCACCTATTATTAACTTCTTTCTAATACCAATACGTTTACGATAAATTGAATTGGTACTATAAAAGTTATTAGTGAGGAAGAGATTGGTCACAAATCGGAGCAGAGAGAGAAAGTACACCTGATGTGTTAAAGTTTTTTATTGCAATTGTAACCTATGCAAAGAGTTGTTCGAGGTAAGTGTATTAATATTAATACATACGACTTTATGCTGATTTAATATACATACTTTCATACAACTAATTAATGCCATATATCCGTATATCCTCTCTCAATAGAACACGTAACGAATAATAATGCCGCCGTCGTCTAGAAAAAGAAACAAAGGGAAAGACCGAAAAGCAAAGCGGCTGGCCAAGTTGGTGGAGAGTGAGAGAGCAGATGCACGTGAAATATGGCGTAGTGTTTCCAGTAGTATAGAATGTGACCATGGTTATGTGGCAATAGCAGATGATCATCCCGTCTCTAGTTTTATGGATCAATGTTTCATAAATTTACAATACAGAGCATGAATGTATCTCAAAATTTGATGGATCTATTTGGAAAGCATACACAGATTTGGAACAATCATAGCTACAAAGAACTTGCTATTGGTATATTAGCACGTATCGGAACAAATATGCTGTTGGACGAAACGTCATTTTGGCCTGTTTACATTGCTAGAGTTATAGTAGTTCTTGAACATTATGATAACTCGGGCGACATAGGGTCAGTATTCAATTCGCGGACGGTGAGAGAAAAGAGTAGAGATCTTTATAATGGTACCAAAAGTATTGAACGGGATGTACTAAAGTTTTACCGTAAACGAACGTCGTGTAAATGCCTAAAGAAGATTCATCTTGGGGCGAGGCAATCCACTCCAAAGACTGGTATATGCTGGCATTGCCAAAAAGAAATGGAACGTGTGTTGCTATCTGTATGTAGTAGGTGTATGGTTCATCAATACTGTTCGAGGGAGTGTCAAGTAGCTGGCTGGACTAATCATAAGAAGGATTGTGATAATCTTGTCGAGAAACAAAAACAACAGTGGCAAGACGCATAGACTGACCCAATAGGAACACTGATAGAACTAGGAGTATAAACTATAGAAATACACAAAGTAGTAATAACTTTATCCAACTATACACTTGATAAATATCATTAATCTCGACGATATTCATATCTGCTCATATGATGTGTACTTTTTCTTTGGTATTGATTAGCGTATCTACTTCTCACACAACTCTCCACACACGCACACTCCGAACTACTAAGTTTGAGACATGTGTGCTGCTATGCATTTAGTACTGCTCACAATACCCAATCCAACGACTACTCGAGTATATCATTACACAAATAGGTAACCGTTTCAATACCTGGAAACACCTCCGCAATATATTCAATAACCTCGTGTGTTACATTCGGATTACAGCATGCCTTGTGAAAGAAGTTATACTTATTTAACTTGTGTATAGTATCACTATCCTCTGGATTGATATTTTTGATTTCATCACGTAGTATATCCAACGGCGAACGCTCTTCGTTGTTGTCGTCAGTTTCAGGTGATGTTGTTGATAACTCTTTTATTTTTTCACGTAATGTATTCACCGAGATCTCTTCTGATTCACAAATTTTACATAATGCCAATTGAATTTGCTTATAATTACTCATTATTGCAATGTTGAATATCGATATAATAACTTCTCTGGATGTTATCTTACTGTAACTTGTATATGTAAGAGCGGTAACTAAAACTACACTAATTTTCGACACAAGATGTGAACTAAGTTGTTCTATATAATATCAAGGCTACAGTTTCCGCACCACCACTAATAACAGATAGATCATTAAAATCTTGTAATCCCCTCTATACTCCAGTATATTAGTAGCTTATTGCAATAGTAGATTGCTATCTAGAGGTGTTGTGCCATGCATGCGGCGGGCAAAAATGTATAAAATATAACGCTTACATGTGGAATATCATTTTTGTTTGCTTGAATGTTTGTTTGGTATGTGTGGATGTTGATAGATAGTTGATAGAGTAAGTATAAATGGAGGCTGCCGTGGTTGTTGTGTATTCTTTGTGTATATTTATACCTCTGTAATTGTGGAGTTGTCTATTGGGGCGGCGTATAAAAGACAGCGTAGATAGAGTTATGTCATTTATTTTTTGTGTGTCGGTGCACCTATCATCTCTAACTTTCTTGAAACTTTCTTACTCATATTACCCATCTCGTACGTGTACACAGCTCTGCAGATGAATGTATACAAAAGCGTAATTAACGAATCATACCATTTATTCAATAAGATCGGAGAGAGCCCATCCTTGCAGAGTTTGTGTACATAAGATGTGCGACAAAAGTTGTTATTGATAAATTGCAACTACCGCAAGGTAAGTGTTATATATCAATGTTCGTGTATACACATCTTTAAATAGATTAACACGGTAGTATATATTACATACAAATGATAATGCATACCGATATGTCTCTCTCTCTCTACTCATACAGTTTATATTGGTGATAACAACAATGCCGCCGTCATCTAGAAAAAGAAACAAAGGGAAGGAAAGAAAAGCAAAGCAGCAGGCCAAGAAGGATGAGAACGAGAGAGCAATAATACATGGAGTATGGATCAATTATTGCAGTATTAGGGACTGTAATCATGGACATGAAATGGTGGTACCAGCAGACGATCATCCTGTTTCTAATTTCATTGATCAATTCTTTATGAACTTAGAACAAAATAAGACCGTGGAACAGCTTTTCAGAGATTTATTCAAATCACATCCACAGATATGGAACAATGAAAGTTACAGGGAATTAGTTATTGGTATAATGATACGTATTGGATCAAATATGCTGTTAGATGAGGATATGCCCACAAGCTGGCCATTGATCATTGCTCAATCTCTCATGGTTCTAGAACATTACGATGGTACAGATAATATTGATTCAGTCCTCTATAGCAAGACGTCTACATCAAAGAGAAGCACTCTGGTTGGAACTAGCAGTAGCAAACGCGATACAAAGTGCAGAGATCTAAACATCACTGGTAGTAGCAGACGTGACGCTTTGAAGTTTTACCGCAAACGAACAACTTGTAAATGCTTGAAGAAGATGCATTTAGAGGCAAGGAAGACAATGCCAAAGATGGGCAATTGCTGGCACTGTCATAAGGAAATGGAACGTGTATCTCTATCCGTATGTAGTAGGTGTATGGTTCCCCAGTACTGCTCGAGAGAGTGTCAACTCTCCGATTGGCCTGGGCATGTGAGTGATTGTGATATGTGGAGTAACAGGAAGAAGGGGGGATCTCAGATTGGATAATATGAAATAACTCAAAGTTGTATATACACTACATATGGGCTTTTATATAGTATGCTTATCGTTATGATGGTTGAACGAATACATTCTCAACTAATTGTAATAATGATCCCCAAAAGGCAGCAGATAAAGACATTATATGTTAGCTATGCTGATCATCAAGTAGTCAGTTACCAATATACAATATAAGTCACCAATTGGTCAGCTAATTACCAAGGTACACTCGTTATAACCACACTAACAGATTGATATCCAAACTCATTATGTTTCTTATTCTTATCCAAATCTTTACTTTCCGATGGTGCATGATAACATATATACTTATATCCAATACTATACTCTTCT
>Ga0214480_101335_pt1 | contig 10633 bp, 9 predicted proteins | sample M1_20Mar14CPVII9_3_FD_165042 | JGI IMG/M metagenome (GOLD analysis project Ga0214480, IMG submission 165042) | Marine eukaryotic communities from Monterey Bay, California, United States - M1_20Mar14CPVII9sort6BwellE17 | ecosystem: Environmental > Aquatic > Marine > Unclassified | place: USA...
CCCTCCCTATAAATCATCCTTCTAGGGTATCACTGGCGATGATACACTTAAACTTGAATCAGGATCCGATAAATGTTTACACTCAACCAACCAAGAAAACGTAACATCACACGTCATACAAGTTTGATACAACTCAGGATCATCAGGACACTTGGTCCTCTCGGAATCTGAACATCGTTGCTGTAATATAGTTACCGAATCATGTTTCTCACATCCCAATAAATCATATGCATCCTCCAATTCCATACATTTAATTTTATCCACAGAAGATTGCATTGCTTTTATATGTGCATCATCATTCGCGGCGCCTCGTAACCAATTGAAATCAAGATTGAGGTTTGGTTTTTCGTAATTATGTGATTTAGAATGACACATACATGCTTTGCCGGTTGTTTTTATTGTACCACCGTCTAAGCTTGGACAATCCATGAGACGACCGTGACAGTAGATTATTGTTGAAGTTGAAGATATTGCAATGATTGTGATTGCAATTACGACATAGTAGTTTGAAAAGGAGATACCACGATCGATACAGCGGCGGTATAACATCATGATTGTTCTATTTGTTTGTTAATGTATGAATGGAGTTAAGGGGCTATAATATAATACGAGTAATTACGGCACTACAACTCTATAATAAAGAGATAAGATAGGCAGCAACTTCACCTCAACGATCTGCAATTTGGCGAGATAACTGCTAAGTAATAACCGGTAGTCAAGTCCAAAGTCATCCTAAAAATGTTTTTTGTTTATGAAGGTATATATAACACATAAAAATAAGCCGTACCTTTACATGTTAAAAATATCGGTATCCTCGGACTCTCATAAAATGCCACTTTGTGTCGTCAGGTCGTATGTTGGTGATCTCTCCCATCATTGCCTATTAGCATGCTCTTAGTAGCCCACTAACAAATAGATCTTCCTTCGGTCACTGCTTGAAGACTTAGGCTTTTATTTAGAGAAAAGTAGTTGCTGTTTAATGCCTGAATAGCAACCCTAATTGCAATGAAAAGTTGTTAAATGATATATCGATAGAGGTAGGTTTGTAATTAAATACTATAATAGAATAGGGGTTGGTTAGATCATAGACCTTGGCAACAATATAAGTATGCGAGGTCATCGACCAACCCAAAGGGGTAGCGCAACACAGCGTCGTCGACGTACACTAAGCGGTGGACCTCCTATCAATCTTGAAACTATAGTTGAATCACCCGCTCCATTAAATCCCAATCATCCACATTGGTGGCGACGTCGTGCATCTATCGATTCCTCCCAAAGTGGTGATTATGACAATGATGGTAATCGTAGCGAGGTGTCTAGTATATCTACTGCTGATACACGTAAGCAACGTCTTAACAAAAATCATTCAGACGAGACAGATGGAGATTATGGTGGATATAAGACTGCCGATGATGGATATGATAATATGGATGGGAGTTTAAAATCAATGGATAGTATAGACTTGGCACAGCAGACTATCATGGTAGTACACTCCATGCCATCTAAAGTGCCTGCTCGACCATCACCGCCACGAAGTCCTCCTGAAGTTAATCAGTATCATTCATCGCCCGAACATCATACACCCAAAAGTAATAAGAAGGGACATCGTCGTCGATCATCTTTTCCACCGCCTGCCACACCTACCAATAGTGATGAGGTCATTGATGAACATAGTACTAACAATCAACAACAGCAACTAACACCACCTATATCAAATTCAACGAGTCATTTCTCACCAACTCCACAAGATCGATCAGACCGGTCCGGTAAATCTACTAAAGGTTCCGGACCACACCGTCGTCCAAGTATATCTGACAAGTCTATCAATTCAATAACATTCCTACCTGACAAGAATGAATCTGATTCCTACTCAGATGAGTCTAATGGTAGTACCAACTCGGATGATATGGAGGTAATGGACTTACGACCACAAGGACAAGCAAGTAGTTGGGAGAATTCAAGTATGGTAAGTTTTAGTGAATTTAGTATGGATTCCGAATTGGCAAGTGGTTTATTCCAAGCGCAGGGATATTTAAGTGATGGTAGTAAGGGTAAGGTACATACTCGCAGTGGTAATAGGTTACCAACGGAGCATTGGGTAGCAGCTACACATACTGCACATGGTACATTGAATGAAAGTCAGGCACAGGCTGCTGCCGCACGTGCCGCGGCGAGGGCAAGAGGTGTTAATACTGATGTTAACATGGCATCATTTGCTACGTCGACGGGTAGTGGGGGTAGTGCAGGTCGATTGACGGGACGACGATGGACTGAGGGTGGTAATGATGTAGAAGGAGGAGGAGGCAATGCCCTGGGTGAAAGTGAACAGGCCTATCGTGCTCTCATGTCCTTAATGGGACATAATCAACCTACTAGTCCATCACCATTGGGATCATCTGTCAATACTTCCGACTTTCATCCTGGACTTACCAACTTTACACCCGGTACAACCGCCAGTGGAGGCCGGGGTAGTATGATGAGTGTAGCCTCTCAATCGTCTGGATTTTGGTCAGCCATGGGTGATTTGACAGCTGACAACTCAAGTGTCTGTACAGATGTTAGTGATGAAACATCTCTTGCCTTGAAGAAGAAACGTCAGTTACAACGTTCGATATATATCAAACGATGTGCACGTGCCATGATGATATTGGTTGTGTTAAGTTTGGTTAGTTGTACGGCTATATACTTTATAGCTGGTGATGGTGATATGGTATTACCATTTGGTTTGAGTAATCGATTCAAGTCCTCCTCGAGTTCTCAAGAAGCAATGCCTCATCTTGTTCAAGACGATCGAGACTTGATATTTGAACCCCAAGATACAGACCCTCAAGATGCTCAACAGCAACATGACTATTCAAGTAACTCGTTTATTGATCCTCAAGATACAAATCCATTCCAGGGTATGACATCTCAAGAAGTTGAACGATATCAACGTGAGAACCGTCCTGGTATCAAGTACGGCGAGGAACATAAGCGTGAACTGAAAGAACGTAATATGAAGTTACGTGCCGAACGAATCAAGAAACGGAAGGAACAACGGATTGGTAAGCGTCGTAAGGCTGCTGAAGTGAAGGCTGCCAAGACTGATAATGCCAATAGACGTGCCATGGTAGAAGGCAGTCCTCAAGATGATCAAGGAGGAGGTCCTCAAGTTGATGGGTATGATTATTACGCCGGTGATGAATGGCAGAATCATCAAAATGTTCTGAATCAAGAGCATACGATAGGAGGGTATACTGCTACTCATCCCTTGACTATTCAACAACAAGATGGTCAACAAGGACAAGGATATGATTACTACACTCAAGATGAGTGGCAGGCTAATCAACAAGCAACTGCAGGAAGACAACTGTCAATACAACAAGACGAATACTGGGCTACTCAGCAACAAGCTCAGCAACAAGGATATGTTCAAGACGGATACTACTATGCCCCTCGAGAGTATCATTACCGGTAGAGATATCGTCTCATTGTGATATATCTCTCAAGAGACTGTATAGGAAATAGAGATTTTAAAGTTATTAGTGATTTTGTTTGTATTAAGTACAGGCAGATCTCTCTAGGAGATGTTCATTTACTTCTTCACAGACTTTAATTTACATTGTTTTGATTTTGTACACATCATGTGTTCGTACACATCTCTTCACACACTGTATGTATTGCAACTCTTGTATACATTCCCCAACAGTAACAGTATCTATCCATGGATATTCTTCTCTTTCTGTACTGTTTCTTCTAGTGCACATATTCCAATCTTTTCACATCCCCATATCACTTTGTGCCACTCGATCATCGATATTGTATAGGCATAATCTCCTACTTGGTTCGAATACCCTGTCCCATCCTCGATCTCAACCACGTCAACTGTCGACATAACAATCGTTTCTCTCTCCGTTCAGCAGTCTGAGGTGTACCATCACAGAATGGACATTGTGAATTACCCTCTGGAAGATGTGCGTTATCAAGATTTATGAGGATGAAAGAGAGGAGATAGTAACTTATGTTAGTACATGTGGTTTGTAAAGACAATCAAATAAGGCAAGATAAGTTCAAATGAAGTAGCCAAGCCACCGAGTCTTCATATTAAAACCGGGAATTCACATAATAAAGAATACAATGCGGACTTTCCTGGCCCTGTCACTTCCCACATCCATATACATTCAGAGCATAATACCAACTTGCATTCGGAACATGATTTTAATTGTCGTTTACCTCCTCGTTTTCCATCCCATGAACTCTTCTCGTCCTTACCACAGTTTGCACATGATGGTGTGTATACGTAATTATCTGCTGAGTTCATATTGTGTTTTTTGTTTATTATGAGATGTGTGATGTATATCGAGATGATTGTAGTGTGCGAGATGTGTGATGTGTGATGTATATCGTGTTGTGATTTGTAGCGTGGGCAGTATATTATATGTTGGAGATGATAAGACTATGACAGTTTCGACTCAAGATTTATAAGTGGTTTGTAACTTGGGCAGTATATGGAGATAGAGGTAGATGGAGAGATGATGGTTTTGTCTCGAGAAGAGTTGCAACGATAAGAGATTTAGATTGGTGTCGACGATGACTTTGAGAACGATGATGATATTATCAAGCAAGGTTAATATAACATCGGACGGAGTAATTGTGATGTATTGCAATATAAAGGAGGTATTATGGTGCTATTCTTCTTGATATCGTGATCAAATCACGAAGACATTTAGTTTATCTTCGATTGTCTTTGGAACCTTTTCCGGTACTTAAAAGGTCGATATGTAGAAACCTGTAGAAACTATAGAACCCCCCTCTTGCGAGGATTTGCTGGCTCGAGTAGATAGAGTTCCTTAGTTTCTTTATGGAGAGAACAGTATTTGCCCCAAATATAGCTCAATCGATGTTGATTGCCGATGGCAAAGCGTAGGTTGTTATGTATCAAGGAGTGTGATGATTATGCACAACTGTAGTACAGCAATTAGGCTTACATAAAAAATGCTCACATGATATCGTATGACACTGCAAAATTTTAGATGCAAAACTACCATTACTATTGCAAAATGGTATCATAATAAAGTATCAATACGCACCATATATTCGATGATAATAAAGATTATTTAAAATAATAATAGTAACAATCATAGCAATTCTTTTACATCAACGATACGGATCAATGCGGTATCCAAATATTATTTGACATTGAAAGTTGATGGGTATAGACTCGTAAGACTTGGTGTAGTTGCCCATGGTTGTAGTATTGTCTATAAAATCGATTTTGATTGTCGATAGCAACAAAAAACATGTTAGTTGAGTGAAGGGAACTAGGCAGTATGTACCAGGATCTTCTTTATGAGCTGTGATACCAACAAAGTTTAAAAAAAAATGCTCACATGATGTGTACAAAAACATTACAAAATGTCACACACTTACTATTACCTTATTACACAAGTTACCACTCCTAATATAATATCAATTACCTAAAAAAACATACCAACTAAGAAAGGTTAGGGAGCGATGCACCCACGAGTGTCTTTTTTACCACTAGTTGAGCAATAACTTGGTGAGCAGCATTCATCATTGTTTGGGCAAGTGACACAACCAGATGGTGGAGGGGGCTCTTCTATAATAGGACCACAAGAACCATTAAAAGGGTTGCCACTCCACTCACAGCGGGGGTCGTCGTTGCACGATCCTCTACTACCTGCATAGATATCACAGGTGAAATCAGTAGGGGAACTTCATTTTTTAAATAATATGAATGAAAAGAAAAGAGGCAAAGATATGTTTCATGATAAGAAAGAGAGGCAAATACACAAGAAAACAACTTACGATGTAGGTACAGGAGAGATTGTTGGCTGTGGTGACACTGTTGGTTCACTTGTGCCTAATGTACCATCACGAAAAGTTGTCCAGCAGTAATCCATTAGATCCTTCTGTCCTGATGTGAAGCGATCCATACAAGAATCATCCGTGTAATCCATCTGGTAGTATGATTGAAAAGAATGTTAGAATTGGTACATTTGATTCAGAGGATATCAATATCAGCATAGTACTTACAAAGTTATAGATAGGATCTACTCCTGCTGATGAGCACGTGTCTCGTCCGACGGGGCATCCAAACGCGGGAGAACTTTCATCTGGTGTACCAAGATCGATACCCAACCTATCATCTCCATTGCAGTCATTTTGGCCAAATGTGTGAGGTAGACCAAACCAATGGCCTACTTCATGGGTACCCGTGTCTCCCAAGTGATATGGTGGGGATGTGCCTAAACAATGAAAGATAAGGATAAGATGAGATACTCTGTATGGGTCAAGAGAGAAGTGGATGTCTTACCTGGAAATTGGGCACTACCAACAGTACCAGGAGCCAACACGGTACCATCATACGAGGCCCCAGCAGCACCATCGGGGTAATAAGCATAGCCAAGATTACCACCTGCGGTGGTAGTATAGATATTCAATGCATCCTTACCACCTTGACGTAATCCCACTGCCATCATTATACCAATCACAATTCTCTGTTGTAGTAGTCTCAACGAGATTGAATTGATACCCATGTGTACCTAAGGCATCGTTTAAGACTTGCATTTGACCCTCTACCCGATCAGAAGAGATGGTACCAGCTCCATTACAAGTGAGGATATGAAAGTAGGTATCAACGGTTGCTTCGGCAAGGTCACGGTGAGTAGTACGGAGATTGCGATCAAAGGGTAACTTGCCATTGTCCTTATTCTTGTTGTTCTAATTCTTATCTTTCCATTCCTTGAATCCATCCTCGAAGGCTTTAGCTTGCTCAGGTGTCCTATCCTCGGTTCGGCAGCGGCTACCTGAATCAATGAACTCCTCTTGGGTACCATATCCTAGTTGCACCCACGCCGGTGGACCATTGCCATTATTATCCTGGTTCCGAAGATGCCGATCGTGTTCATGATCATGGTGATGATGATGGTGGTGATGGTGCCCGTGTGCTTTAACTACACGACCATCCTTATTGAGAAGCTGTAGACTTAATAACATGAAGGATGCTTTAGAAAATAGCATGATGAGCTGTTTGATATGGTTGAGTGGTTTGTTGTAGTTGTATGATTACAAAAGTTATGGTAACTCAATACATAGTGAATCAAAATGCCGCTCAATCACTGTTCATCTATATATATGGGCTACTGCTTTTTACTAATTGAAGTTTGTTTCTCGTAAGTCATTTGTCATATGGTATTTCTGTCATATCCATCATAACTGCCCTTTACTGCTCATTTTTAAACTCATAGCCATATCAGCAGTTTGATAACTCAACTAAAGCTGATATATGCATAACGCGATTGAACAGGCTATTGCATTATTTAGATACGATCACATCACATCCATTCACTATGGGGCCTATCAAAGCATTACCATTCTAATCTGATTGGAATGCACATGAACATATCCTTCACGAGTATAACTTGATGAACATGTAGAACTACTAACAAAACGGCACAATGGCTACTGATGGTTAAGTGATTGATTGGTGAATCGAGGTCATTATGATTCTCGATTGCCGAGATGCTGGCTGAATTTGACGAGCGATGTGCTCATAAATTTCAACTTGCATCTCTATCGACTATCAACCGTCCCACGACCATATCCTACAACAATCCATCGATATTATACATCATGTCAGCTACTACCGCCAACGATAATACTACCATCAACAATCAGGATGAACCTACTGTCCCAACAATCTTCAAGCAAACCTTCAAACGCTTTGCAATTGCAACGTTTGTTCTTGCAACTACGGCCATCATCATCGGCGATTCGGTATCATCCTACAAGAACAATACTAAGTCATCTGGTCGTCTATTACGATCTCTTCGTGTCCTCCAAGGCCAAGGCCGAGGCCGTCCCATGGTAGAATGTACTCTCAACCTCGAGGCGTTGATGCAAATCCCTGGTGCCGCGCCAATTGCCGGCGGCGATGAGGTTCATTTGTGTGATGATGGTGGTGATAAATTGATCCCCATGAAGTTCGACGGACCACAACTCGAAGCCCTCAAGGATAAGGCCGCCATGAGTGAGATCATCTATGGCCATTCGAAGATTGATGTAGAAGGAGTTGAGATTGGTGATGATGGTACCGCTGTATTCCCCGGGAACAAGCCGATTACAGCTCTTCCTAACCAGAATCCTTGGGCTGGTCGTAACCTCCAAGAAGAAGAAGATCATGAAGGAGCCACCGAGGAGCGTAAGCTACAAGCAGGTACCGGTGTTAAGAAGTTTATCCTCTTCCGTGTTACTGCTAATGGTGAAGTTCATCCCGATTCGGCAGCAACAATGAGTGATAACATGTTTGGTACCAACGGAGATACTATCAACCTCAAGACTCAGCTCAATGCTTGTTCAGCAGGCAAGTATACTGTCGAGCCTGGTGGTAAGGATGGGTATGATTTCACCGGACTTGAGTCGGCACCAGGAGTTGTGGATATTAGCATTGATATATCACTTGACAATCCAAGGAGTACTGTCCGAGATGCCATTCGTTTAAAGGCGAGAGAAGTTATGAGGGATCACTTCGGTGAACTTTCTACATACTATGAGAACCAATATATGGATCATGCATTGTACTCGTTAAAGAATTGTGTACAAGAATGTGGATGGGCTGCATATGCATCCGCTCCTGGTTATTATCAAGTCTACCAGAGCAACTACTATGCCTATGCTGGTGTTCAGTTGTAAGTTCATATCATGTGCTCATATCTTGTGTTCATATCTTGTGCCCAATATCTAAGATATTCATAATCTCACACATTATATACAACATACTTCAACTACTATAGACATGAACATGGTCATAACATGCAGCTAGCCCACAGTGGAGGCTTAGACGGTCAGACTTATACTGAGTAAGTAGTTAGAGGCAGAGTGTTACTTTTCCTTTGACATATCATACATTTTCTAACCTATTCGTACTTCTCTGCAAACAGTCACACCTGTTCTATGGGAAATCCTTTGTATGGTGATGATGCTGGACGCATGTGTTTCAATCCAGCCAGTGAGTATAGGGTGATGCTACTCTTTTGTTCTTTGACATATTACATGTCAAACGTCTAAACATATTACTGCTACTCCATTTCTTCCACTTTTACAGAGAATTGGCAAATGCAATTCAATCCTCATCCTACCTATGTTATCAGTGGATGGTATGATACACAGGACTTCCTCGAGATTGATACTAGTCAAGGTGCACAGACGGTCAAGATGATGGGCGTTGGAGAGTACAGTCTTCAGTCCGAACCCCGCAAGAAGATCGCCCTCAAGATTTTAAATGGATCGACAAGGCCTCAGTATGTTGCCTTCAACTCTGCCGAGAGGGCAAATGTCCAGAATGACGAGGCTGACAATCAAGTCACAATGGTAGAGTACACGGGAACTGGATATGGCGTCTCTAGTCTAAAGGGTTATATTACTCAGGGTAATTCAATGACAACCACAGAGGGTCGTATCGTCTCCGCCGAGTGTATCAACACAAGTGTCACTCCCTCCTTGGCATGTGTTTGTGTTCGTGAGAGTGGTCAGACTTGTCCTACCGATTGTACCTGCTCGGACATTGTTGAGCCGACGCCTCCTCCAACGCTGGCAGTAAGTTATGTTTGTTGTTTCTCATTCTCTGGCTTTTTGTATTGTAAATGCTCACATCTTATGTTCATTTCCTATATTTACAGCCCACTCCTAACCCTACAACAGCAAATCCTTCCAAATCTCCCACTCCACCTCCAACTCCTGCTCCAGTACCACCAACCCCGCCCCCAACACCTGCAGTAAGTTCTCATCGAAGTTGTGTGATTCTCTGACTTTTTCTTATCAAGAGCTCACATCTTATGTTCCTTTCCTATTGCAGCCCTCGACTTCTCCAACAACTCCAGCTCCTACGCCTGCACCTACACCCCAGCCTACAAAGTAAGTATCTGTTTATCTTTTCTCTTATTATGCTTTTGTCATCATCATCCATCATCTCCTCTGCACTATCGTTCATATCTTATGTCTCTTTCTCATTTTCTCTCATTTTCTCTCTCTTTCATCAAAACAGCAACCCTACTGACTTCAGCTGTGGAGTCTATACAAAAGGAGGTGACTGTAAGAAGGACTCCCGATGCAGGTGGAACAAAGGCAAATCATGTCTTGCTAACTAGAGAAGAAGCTCATAGGGTCGATGGGCATTGCAGTTGCAGTTAGAATGAGAGAAGTAAGAAATTGTGCAGTTTAGGATACCTGGTAAGATCTCAGCCAACCTACATGCAGTTATCTAGAGGAGAGACTTACACAGAGAGGCCTACACTCGATTAGCGTGTGTAGTGCCTATTCGTTGTAGATGAAAGAGTAATGATCGTAAACAGAAACTTTAGAGTTTTTCTTCATTCTGGTATCCTTTACTTACTTTGCTTATTCAATGTTATGCATAGCTACTATGGTTGTAGAATTGCCAGCAGATATGATTTTACATACAATACTAAAGGAATTGTTAAGGCTATCTTGTACATAGAGAGTCCTCAGATGTGTTTGACCAGGTCGTATGAGATTATACTTGTGGTATCTTTTAGGATACCGATACTTTTCTAAAATCGTCAAGGACCAACATACAGTAATAATCTTTACTTTAGTTTATCTTCTCCGCATT
>Ga0214480_101336_pt1 | contig 10628 bp, 7 predicted proteins | sample M1_20Mar14CPVII9_3_FD_165042 | JGI IMG/M metagenome (GOLD analysis project Ga0214480, IMG submission 165042) | Marine eukaryotic communities from Monterey Bay, California, United States - M1_20Mar14CPVII9sort6BwellE17 | ecosystem: Environmental > Aquatic > Marine > Unclassified | place: USA...
ACAATAGTGGTTGTTTGGCATTGTATATGTGTATAACAGGTCCCTGAACACTCCCAGCATGATTGTAAGTCCCTCCACCATACTTTTATGGCCACAAGTTTGCGTTTTTCTTACTCCCTCAGGTGGGGCCGGTCAAAGTTTTGTTTTCCCATAACTTTCGGAGAAGCTCGCAACATCAAGTGGTGGTATGCCATCATGTCGGTGCTACAATAGTGGTGGTTTTGCATTGTATATGTGTATAATAGGTCCCTGAACACTATCAGCACCTTTGTAGGGCCATCCACCATACTTTTATGGCCACACATTTGCGTTTTTCTTTTCCCTCAGGTGTGTGAAGTTTAGTGGCTGAAGACGACAGAGAGAACCACGAGAAAGATTTATGGACATTCGGAACTTCCATTGATTGATAACAAAGTTTTTCTTTAGTTGATTTTGGAGGAGAGACGACTTAAGAAGAGCCTCATCCTCCACTTAGTCGAGGACACCACAAAAAGGCATTCTAAACATTATTTACTCGTTTGACATGCTGTTTAGTTATCGTTTGATTTGGTTGAATTCTTCTTCTTTGTATCACTAGTATTCTTCATAGCATCTTTCTTTTTCACCGAGAAGCCCACTCCTTCCATTTCATCTTCATCCTCACCATCTTCTTTCCTCTTTTTATTCCTAGCCTCACGATTAGCAGCAAACTTTTCATGATTCTTTGCCTTCCGTTCCCACATTATCTTCTGTCGTCGTATTGATCTTTCATCTTGCGCATCTTGTGACGACATATCATATTCTTTTCGTCCTTTTGCCTTTTCTTCTTCAATCTCTCTTTGACTGTTATCATTATTATTATCATCATCTGCATTATCACCCCATGCATAATTATGTATCCGTAGGAATAAACCCAATCCACCAATGAATACAAACCAAACTAATAAAACTTTACCAACTATCCCCCCTATCCACTTTGTTGTAGATGATACTAAATAATCATATATTCTACCACGGAGTGTTGTTGGTTTACGTTCCTCTTCTAATAATGGCGGTGGCATATCATTTTTTTTTCGTGATTTATATCCACCGAGTATGAATTGACGTAGTGGGTATATAGCTCGTTGTCCACGATAGATGTAGTATGATCTTGGATCATCTACTTCATCTTTGTTAAACTCGTCATTATATCCTTTATTGCGTAATAGAATGATAGTTGGCGTTGCGTCTATACTGAATTGTAATGTAGTATCTTTGCCAGACCATCCTGCATCAATTGTTGCGATATATACTGGACCAGTTGGTGGTGAGTTGTCGTCTTCATCTGTTGTTGTTGTTGTTGTTGTTGTTGTTATTAATTCCTCCTCATAGACACTTACAGGTGGTTTCTTATCCTTCTCTTCTGTTGATGATTGTTCTTTATTTAGTTCATGAATTGTCGATAACTCTCTCTCATTATGATTGATAATATCTATATCCATTGACAAGTCATCCCATACTGGTTTAGCCTTCTTACATATACCGCATTTATTTGTTTTGAACATGATAAGCCATGTGGCTGGTGTAGATGTTAATGTCAGTTCATCGAAGTTGTCATCTGTTAATGGTATTACTTGCCGAGTTAAACTGTTTAGTTGATGCATACTAATAATGTTAGCATCATTATCATCGTCGGTAGTAGTTGTAGTACAATCTCCGTTTGATGTAGACGGATCAAGGGAGCATGTTGATTCATCTTCTCCTTCACCATTCTCCTCTGCTGCTGAACTTTGTGCTGATACTACCGATTGTAAATTCAATTGTAACATATCAGAGATAACTAGCAAACATAACATTGCAGATATGAATGTGATCAGCCGAGATAATTTAGTTTTCGACCTCATCTTTGATTATGTAATATGTATAGAATGGTTGACTTTATTATGACTATTTATCTTTCACAGCTGATTATTGAGGAGTATTATAGAATGGTTAACTTTATTATATCATTACTATTTATCTTTGACACCTCATACCTCAGACCAATTTAAATATAATACCGATCATTGATTCAATCATGGTACATCAACATACAACTCAATATCAAATGATATCTTAAAATTTCATTTGGTATCTTTTCCACTCTCATGGTATCCTTCTAACTTTCAGTTTCACTTTCACCCAAAGGACATACGATACATCACCTTTGATTATGATTGTACTCTAACTGCTCAGAGGTACAATAATAGACAATAGAATAGACCATATTTGATACTAATAGACTCTAGGCTGAATATACTATATTGTTTGGATTGTTGGTACTACCGAGTATTAGAGGCAGGGTTGCAATTGTTGTTGATATCTTCCTTAACTTATCAATCACCAACAATAACACAAAACCAAATCCATCTAATTAACTGTACTTGAAACGATTCGGTTGTTGGGGATTTGGGATAGTATATGGTGGATTGTTATTCCAATGGTACTCTATGGTCAGATTGTTATCGGTGCTCCGGGATCTGGCAAAACCACATACTGTGATGGTATGCAACAGTATCTTAAACTGCTTGGCCGTGATTGTTATGTCGTCAATTTAGATCCTGCAAATGAAGTACCCTACACAAATACCAATAACGATGACAATAATAATGGTGATAGCGATGGCAAAATAGAAGAAGAAGATCAAGGAAACAATTCACAACTACCATATGATACAATACTTGATGTATGTCAAGACATTATAAGTTTAGATTCTGTAATGTCTGAATTGAACTTAGGCCCAAACGGTGGATTGTTATACTGTATGGAGTATATTGAACATCATTTAGGTGAGGTGATACAACTACTTAAAGAACGATTAGGTATACCAAAAGATGGTAATATACAAGCATCCCGTGCATATCTATTATTTGATTTACCTGGTCAAATTGAATTAACGGCTCACTCAAATGTAGTAACACGAATTGCACAACGATTGGTACGTGAATTAGATTTGAGATTGGTATGTGTTCAGTTAGTAGACGGAGCAGTGTGTTTAACTGATGTGTCAAAGTTTATAGGTGCAGCATTAGTTTGTACATCTAGTATGATGCGATTGGAATTACCCTGTGTAAATGTATTGAGTAAGATGGATCTATTACAAAGGAATAGTAACTTTAATATTGGTAATATCAAGGACAGAGAGAAGAGTGGTAACGATAGCAGTGACGATGATGATGATGAGCATGAAGTTCATAATGACAATTCACCTCTACCATTCAATCTTGAATTCTTCACACAGTGTCATGACCTACATCGTCTTGTAGATTACTTGGAATCAAATCCAATGGATTTCATGGCCAACTCTAACAACAACAGTGGGGAAATAGATCCAAAGTTCGACTACACGGAAGATCCAGAGTATCAAGCAGCACAAGCACGCACACGATCATCCAAGTTTTATAGCAAGTATCACAAGTTACATCATGAATTGTGTGAAATGGTAGAGGATTATAGCTTGCTATCATTCTTACCCTTGTCTATTCAAGATGCCGAGAGTGTTGGACGAGTTGTAGCTAGGATAGATAAATGCAATGGATATGTTTTTCTACAAGAAAATGGTAGCGCAGGAAACAGTGGAGGTCAAAGTAATAGTAACAATATGCAAAACATGTTCTCTTCTGCCATTGTTGCAGACTCTGAATGGTCTACTGGAGTACTGCAGGACGTTCAAGAAAAGTATTTAGGCGAGTCCATGTTTAGAGAAGACATAGCAGAGCTCAAGAGTGACCAAAAAGAAAGAATGCAAAACACTGACAAGGTTGATGAAACTATAAAATAGTTACATAATAGCATAAATTGAAACTAACTTTCTTATTCTATGAACTCTATTCTATTTCTTTGCTGCTCTCTTCTTTTGCTTTGCATCATCCTTTGGATTGCGTAAAGGAGCAGGATACTTCTTTGTACCTACATCTTGTCGCTGTGTGAGAGTGAGAGCATAAGATGTGAGCATACATAACACTCACACAAGCACATATATAATGACAAGAAACAAAGATATATGACTCACTTTGATACCCCTCTCATTCCACCACCCTGGAAGATGCGCGTTTCACGGTTTATGAAGACGAAGAAGATGCGAAAATAACATATGTTAGTACATGTGGCTTACAAAGTCAGTTAAATAAAGGCAAAATGAAGGCCGAACAAAGTAGCCAGGTCACCGAGAACTAACGCGAACTTTCCAGATCCATACCAATGTAGTAGTTGTGTATTTTTGGGTACTGGTTGCAAAGTAACAAACTCTAAGCCGCCAATTATGCCATTTCTGAGACCATAGTATTGAAATGTTGATCTCATATTCTGTTTCTCGTTAGGGCCCGGACATCCAGCAAACTGAATAACATCTCCAGTTCTACCTGGATTTAATACTCCATTGTAATTGTTTCGTTTTAAAGTTCTTCCACCCTCAACTTTGGGATCAATATTTGACCCTGTTACAGGATTTGGTGGATAGAAACTAATAGCACGATCTTCAACATCACAACTTGCACATTTACCACGTATACCCCAATATGCCATTCTATACTTTGCTGGTAAATCATGCCGCGCTACTAATGCTTTTCCAAATAGTGGGTGTGTAACTACTTTCTGAGTTAATTGAAGAGAGATGAAAGTAACTTCTGTTAAAACATGTGGTTTGCAAAGGCATTCAAATATAGGCACATAAAGTTCTCAAATGAAGCACGGATATGAAGTAGTCAAATCACCGGACTTCATAATATAAACGCTTGATAAAACACAATAATAGCGGACTTTCCAGTGCACCATCACCACTCTTCAAATGCTGTTCACAGTAAGGTATTGGGATTGGCTCGCCTTCTCTATTTGGTACCTTGGTTGTACATCTCTTTCCATTTCTCGTATGTGCCCAACATTGCAATGGTAAATCAGATAATTTAGCTCGACCCTGAGGTATTATTATACTACTACTTTTTGATGATGTATTGTTGACCTTTGTTGCAACAACTTTCTTCACAACAGCTTTGCCACTCTTCTTCTTGGGTTTTGCTTTGGCCATCCTGTATTCATTTGATTTATATAGGTCTACACTTTTATAACCTCCTATCGCATGCGCCGCTGATATCGAAGTGCCAAACAACAACTCTTAGTACAACTACAGGTATGACCAGTATAGTAGTACAATAACAGTCACAACCTAGTGATACCTGCAGCGGTCTGCGGTATCCTAACTGATTTACATTACATCGAAAATGTGCTGTAGAGTTACAATACCGTTTTTTTGAAGCAATCAACAACTCTCGCCATAAATCGTTTGGCCGGCGCGGCGGCATACTATCAATATCAGGCAACAAAACCATGACGACAACCAAGCGTGCCAATCCATTCAAGTCATCACAAAATCAGCGTACCAATTTTCCACCGCTTGAGGGCTTCTTCAAAGGTGATAAAGATGGAGATGACGATGAAGCTGTTGCCACCAAACCCGGGACAACAAATCTTGGTGGTGATAGCAATCACAGCTTCCACTCACGGTCTAAAACATGTCCAAGTGATTTATTAAACTTCTCAGTTGATATGTCCATTGCTGGTAAGGCCGAGCTTGCACAGCATAGATATCATGTATCAAAATATGGAATCGATAATAGCTTATTGATGCCGAGTAGTAATGATAGTAGTCCAGATGGAACTCCATTTAAGAGGAGGGAACGGGATGAATGGGATCGATTAATGGATGATAGTAACCCAATAGATTGCTCTATGATCTCTCTATCATCTACGGCGGTGTTGGATAGGTCGGCAGTTCAATTGGGCACTGTAGCCAAGCGGTTATCATCAATCAATGATAATAAGAGAAACGCGAAGGTGGTAGTAGGAATTGCACGTACTCCATCTCCCGAGAAATCTCCAGATCAAAGTAGTGATGATGATGATACCTTGAATGATACTAGCAATAGATCATCCTTCTTTGATCGGTCAATGATACAATCCTTAATCACACCAGTCAAATCAAGATATAAGCTGGCATCTGTACAAGATCAGATGATGGTAAACAAACAACGTGGCCAGGAATGTTATGAATCGTCTTCTACCGAAGATGAAGAGTCGCCTGCAAAGTCAGAAACTCATAATGGTAGTACATTTGAACACATGATACTGAGATTCAATGAAGATTTTGATAATGATGTAGATAAGACAGAAGATGAGGAGGGCGAATCTCCAAGTAAAAACACCTCGGTGGTTTCATTTGCAGCAGATACATCTTTTAGAACTGGTGATACTAGTTTATCATTATCAAAGAAAAAGAAGAGAAAGAAGAAGAGGCGTAACTCACTCAAGAGCAACAGCAGCTCACAAGATAAAGAATCATTCATTAAGGAAGCTTTGAAGGGTCTCGACTTACTATCAACATCATCTGCAGATCCAGAACAGCAACAAAAGATTGATGAGATTAGTAATGCACTTAAGGGTTTGGGTATACTCTCTTCTACGAGTCCAATTCCAAAGCAACAGAATTTGAGTTATCAATCTACATCGTCGCCTTCATCACATGGAGTATCTAGCCTAGAATCACCTGGTCTTACTCCAAGTCCTACCAGTGACGAAACCTCAATATTGAAGAAGAAGAAGCCAAGTTCAACAGATTTGAACAATCTTCTACTATCTCCCATTGATGTAGATAAAAGTAGATTATCCGAAGTACCGTTTGACGAAGATAAAGGTAGGAGAAGAGGTTCATCATCTGTTCCATTCGACGAAAGTGTCTACAGACAAACAATTATGAAGCCACTGAAACATGTGGATAGTCAATCATCTCTAATGAGTACCGAGTTTACTGGAAAGAGAAACTTGTTTCAAGAAGAGAAGAATCAAGAGAGCAATACGTCTATGAGTAAGAAGAAGTTTGATCATTGTTGTACGTTATCAACTGTGAAATCAGAAGAATCATACCTGGATGATAAGGCTGATGACTTTGGTGACTTTGTATCTATCGACAAAATTGAACCAAACACATTGTCTGGAGTAGGAGAGGGTGAAAGCCCGACTCCTTTCAAACATAAAAGGCGAATACTGGTAGATGTTACATCAAGGTTGAATTGTAACGATGAGGATACACCGAGCAGAGGTTTAGATAATACTTTAGATGAAGACTTTAAGGAAGAAGAGAGAAGAGGAGTGCGTCTATGCAGATTGGAAAAGATGAAACAGCTTGGACTTACTCATCTTTTAACTAGACCATCAAGTAGAGTTACAGAGCAGATTGATGTGGATAGTAGCTTCTGATGAAAAGTATTATAACATTAACGTATCATCGCCACTAATTACTGAGTTATAGACTCACTACGCGTAGTACTTCGCTTATCACCGTGTAACAGTTAAGTGATACAAAAGGAAAACGTAGAGATGGGGGTTCTCATTTACAGGAAAGCTACCGAGGACGAGGAGGACGCATGTTGCAAACTCTAGCAAGTGAAAGATGGCAATCGTCATTTTGCATTTGCTAAGTGCCTTCGAGGTAATAAACACTTCATACAAGTATCTCTCAAATTTATACCATGTCACTAGCATCATTAGTTATTGTCTTTATCATCAGCTGTTTCCTACTGGAACACAGCAATGGATTTGCTCCACAACCATTTGTTCCTCCTCCCCACACAAAATCTATCTACTCCTCATCATCTCTAGCATCTTCTACCACCGATGATGTTTCCTTTGTCGACAATATAACTCAGCGTTACCAGTTATTTCAAAAGTCTAGATCGGAAGGATATGATTTCAAGCAGAGTAGTGCAATTGCGATAGCCGGAGACTATGATCAAGAGAGCGTGCAAAAGAAAATACAAGAGGAGATATCTTCTGCTCCCGTGGTTATGTTTACTTGGGAAGCTTCACCTGCTTGCAAGAAGGCAATTAAATACTTGGATATCGCCGGAGCATCATATAAAATTGTTAGACTAGACGACCCATGGTCAGAAGGAAATAGTGTTAGAGCTGAGCTGGGGAAAATGAATGGAAGAAGTAGCGTTCCAGCAATCTTCATAGGGGGAAAGTACGTGGGCGGGTTTGATGCTGGTGTAGACAGTGAAGATAGTCCAGGTATACTTGAAATGGCATTCAAAGGAACATTGCAGGAGAGATTGAAAGAAGTTGGAGCTTTGTAATTGAAGTTATGTGTATATTATGTATATGTTTGTACATAATATGATATGTGCATATCTATCATATATATACATACTATAATGAAAATAGTGGAATATACCGAAACAACAATCAAAGATATAATAAATGAAACTAGAAAAGTAGCACTGATAAGAAAAGATCATTGGTAGTAAGGTAACAGAGCAATAAGTAGAGATGGCTATCAATTACTAAATATTTAGGTCAACTGTGGAGCTAAGATTTGTGATCGTGACGAGGTTTTTGTTTCGGACATTTCATTCTTGACAACCAGCCTAAGCTGCCACGATGTTTCATTGATAGAGAAAGCTTTTTCTTCTTTGCACATAGTCTCATGCCAAAGATGACTATACAAAAGATACCAAATCTCATTGTATCTCGTAGTATATGTCTTGGTTCTACATATACTCCAGTTTTCTTCAACCAGTGAATACTAGGATCATTTGATATGACAGGGACGGCACTATGTTCAAGCTCTTTTACATTGTAATTCATTTCTTTTTGTACATCTTCTGGTACAAGTCTTGAGACTTTGAAGAAGACAAAGTAATCCCAAGGAAGGATATCCCATTGATGATATTCAAATGTGTTCATATCAGCAAGTTTATCAGGGTCGATATTGCGCAACCTTGATGATGATACATCTACTTCATTGTTATTGTTTACCCAGAATTGTGGAGTTGGGTTGGCCATTGTAGCAGTCAAATTTCGTATACCATCCTCATACCATATATCACTGACAGTGTCATCTATCTCAGTTCCCCAGATACTATCTTTATCATAAACTAACGCTTTGCCAAATCCATACCGATTAACAAAGGCTGTTGCAATCTTGTAACCTCTTTTGAGAAGTTGTGTACTCATACCAACTTCATATCTATTGATTAATTCAAATCGTTTCTCAGGATTCCCAGCTAGTTCTGCTTGACTTAGACCACAATCATAGATAGCTCCCGATGATAATAATATTGGTACTGTATCTGTTCGTAATGCATATAAGAAACTTTGTACATGTGGGAAAAATGTATGAAAGTGTGTATTTATTGAATGACCAACTAATCGAATAGAATCAGTAAGCTTTGATGTATATATTTGACTCCAATGTGAATATGGTACTTGTTGTTTTGATGATGACGATGATTGTATAAGTTTGGGCGAACCTTGACCAATCTTCGGTCCTACCAAACCACAGTTAATGAATAGTAAATTATCATATAGTGCTTGTACATTCATCTTTGTTACTACAATTCTAATTGACTCCATATCATAACACCGATCTTCTCGTGTTATAACTTTGATGAAAGGTCCACTACTACTTCCTTTAACATTCTTATCTACACCATTACATTCTTGCATCTTCTTAGTTAGTGAACCGCTTGGCGAGGTATAATAATCTGCAACCTCTTGTGTTAATACAAATGCATAATTAACAATAATTGGTTCTGCTAATTCATCATCACTGTTACTTGATGATGTAGGGTCATCATCATAGCAGGATATACCATGCTCAAGGAAATAATTCATATTATCAAAGTACATGCCATTCTTATCCTGTAGACGATCCATGGAAGTTGGTCCAGAGTATACCACAAGTGTCTTCTGTGGATTGGAAATAGTAGAAGTAGTATCAATTGCGTTGCTTTCACTTGCAGCAGCATGAGCATTTTCTTCCTCATCTAACCATCTATCAATTGTAATTTTCTCAGGAATGTGAGCTCCTGCATCTTTTTCATTCATCATTATAACTCCTGCAATATTGTACCTACAAGAGACAGTACGGCAAGATAAAACACAATATCAAAGTACCGACTGAACACCCTAACAAAAACTGAAAATTGATGTGTGATGAAATCTTTAATGCATGTAAACTATTTCTGCACTCTCTCAACCCCCGGGGCGAGTAACTCACACTACATGGCGTTAAACATCATGCCTGGAAACGATAAAGACGTTAATACAATCAGGATTGGGCAGATGACTTCAATAAATCTTTGATTAGTGGTATCCCGTGACTGCCAGCTAAAAAATGTATGGTACAATCGATGTACATGTGGGTAGTATAGAGTTGATAGTAGTATGCTGAAAGGACCCATAGAGAGTGTTAAATGGCGTATGTATATCTATAATGTGCCCCTGCTTCACTAGAGTATTAACTTTCATCATGTTTTTATCAAGGTTGAAACATACAAGAGGTCTACTTTCAATTTCACGACATGTGCACCATCCATCAAGAAATGGTTTTGGTATTACTCATAGACATTACCATCGTGTTGGTAGTAGTTATCATATCTCCTCAACTTATCATTTGTCAAAGTGCACCCAATGTGATATTTGCTATAAACGATACATTAGACCTCTTAGTTCATCTCCTACACAATCTAATAATGAAAATAATAATCACACAGACTCTTATTTGAATAGTTACCTGTCTCAACTTCGTGGTACCAAATCCTTAACTGTAGATGAAGTACAATCAATTAAGATTGCTC
>Ga0214480_101337_pt1 | contig 10618 bp, 9 predicted proteins | sample M1_20Mar14CPVII9_3_FD_165042 | JGI IMG/M metagenome (GOLD analysis project Ga0214480, IMG submission 165042) | Marine eukaryotic communities from Monterey Bay, California, United States - M1_20Mar14CPVII9sort6BwellE17 | ecosystem: Environmental > Aquatic > Marine > Unclassified | place: USA...
TTTGGCCGACGCCTTAAGGGCTTCATTCTTTCTCCTCAAGTTCTCAGCAAGACGTTTCGACATTCTATCCATGAGGTCATCGAGTTGAAGATTGGTCCTTTGTAAGAGAGCCTGTTGCTTTTTATGAAGCTTCTTTGGCGAGATGCTTGTTGTGCTGCTAGATAAGGGTGCGGTAGTTCCAGTATTTCTTGTTCCGAGTGATGAAGATGTGGTGACTATAGGCGGAGTTGTCTCATGCGCCGCAAGAATGCCTGCTACTTCTGTCTTGGCCTTTAATATGAGATCGGTTGCATCAGAGTATCGTGATTCTTTTATAAATGCAGATGCTTCTTCAATCACATCGGTAATCCAAGGCGCGATTTCAACATGAGATGATTGACTAACAGCAGGAATATCTGATTCATCCATTGGTACCAAAGTTGCATCAGTTTTCTTCTTAAGAGACTCTCGCCGCGAGAGCCTAGCCATACGATTTGTTCGCATTGGAGTTCGAGTATTTGCTAATGGATTTGATTCGTCGTCAGACGAGTCTGAAGAATTACTAGATGCGTCACTCAAATCATCAGCACCCGTTCCATCTAGCAAATCATCATCCTCAAATCCATACGCGTCATCGTCACCCGCTCCATTATCAGCTTCCTCGAACCCGGCCCCAAAATCAATGTTCCTCATAGTCATTAATGTCTCCTGCTGCCGTTCTACTAATGTTCTTATCCATGCCACCTCACGACCCATAGTGCTCATCTCTCGTGAAGCTTCCACAAAGTACTCATACTGTTCCAATACTGCTCCCCTTAATCCATTTTTAATGACATCTATCCACTTTTCTAACTGATCACACTGTCCAGGAAGCTGATTGACGGAATTATTCACAAGATAATCTTGTACCCACTTCTCCTCCTTAAATCCATGAACTCCAAATGATTCAATAGCAGCATCTAATTCTGCATTACCACTAGAAGTTGGACCCTTTTGCACCCCTATAGAAGACCTATTAAGTCCACTGCTAATAGGTCTTTGCTTCTTTCCATACTGACGATTTGATTGTACAATACCCCCAACTGATGTAGAAGGTTGCTTATCATTATAATATGCATCAGTTAGTCGACTGCCTGCAATCCCACCAGGACGCAGTATTGTATTACTTCCCGTAGTATCACAACGTAATCGTATAGCACCTGCCCATGTCTCTCGTTGTCCCAAACTATCCAATACTATATAACATGTTAATTTTTCACCCTCATAATTAACATGGATCGCCATTTCATATCCCTTACGTGCACCTGTATGTGCATGCTCTCTGAATACACGACGTCCACCTGGTGGAAAATCAACTGCACATCCATTAAGGGGAATACAAGCAATCTTTTCACCAGAACCTGATGGACTTTTAGGTGCTACTGCTTCCTTATTATCTCTTGGTTTTGATAAGAAGATATATCCAGCTGATAATTTCGCCGATCGTTTAGGAAATGATATACCACCATCAAATACCTCAACTTCACTACCCGGATCAATACCTGATCCTGGTGCCTCACAGTGCATTACTTGACAATCTGCGGGTGGATCAGGCATGTTGGGATAATCCATAACACGTTCAATATCACTATAACTTTGAAATGGTCGCGAATTACTACCATCTTCTTCATCACCCCGTACTAATCCAATGTGAGGTAGAAATAGCGGTATATGAGATGCTGCTGAAGGATCCAGTGTGTGACTTACACATTCTTTTGTTGTTGCTTGCATGTTGTAAGTTGTATAAAAGTTGTAGGTATTATGTGTTATGCTTATATTGCAAGTATTGCAAAAGTATTTATTTGAGATATTATCCAACACAAATAATAAAACTTCGTGTGTATATGAATTTGATCACAGTATAATCAATTATCTCTCACAATAATGGTAATGGTACTTACGGTAACAACCTATCAAACTTATGAGCATTGGAAAGCGGTCAAAGTGGTAGGATACGGGGTATCCTTTCCGTCTCAAACAATGAACGAAGACCTCAAAGGACTGCACTACTGACTCACGCTCATAAATTCCTTGCTCTTGATGATATGCACGGATCACATAATATTATTATGTACGGATAGGTAATTGAGTAGTAGATATTGTTAATGTATTGTTATCTCATACGATAATCATTATCGATAGTACTTAGCTTTAGAGAAGAGACCCTTGATAATAGTCATGCCCAGTATATTGTTCTTCTATCTACAGATCATATTATTAATATTATTCATTCTTCCTTCAACACTTTCTGCTTTGACGAATACGAATACATTATCAATAACAATGCAAAACTACAAACTTCGTGAATATAATCCAACGAAAGAGAGTGATGTATTGGCACTAGAAGAGATATGTGCCAATGTATACGGAGGCGGGGATTACTTACCTAAGAAGGCTGCATCATATGTTTCAGATAATATGTGTTCTTTCTTAGCTTTAACAACAACAACTGAAGAAGATACACAAACAAATGACGAAGAAGACAGCATCATAGCAGTTGCAAACTACAAAAGATTGCCTGTTCAGAATAGTGCATGGATAGAGGCTGTAAGAACACACCCAAATCATCAGGGGAAGGGACTAGCTACCAAATTATTGCATTCAATAGTAGATATAGCGAAAGAGGAAGATGACATACACAACAAAGCAGAAGAACCAACCAATATCCTTACATGTACCGTTGAAAGCAATAAAGGTATGAAGCGAGCATTGGAGAGAGTTGGATTCATTCAATCTGGGTCCATTTCTACATTAAAATTTGCAAGTTTGAAAGCATTATCAGGATGGTCTCCTGATTGCAATAAAGAATCACAATCTCTATTGGATGCACTTGAATTGAATCATCTTGTATCTCCATCCGCAAAGGCAATATCATCTACAAAATGGAATATCATATCAACAGAGAAAGAACTATTAGATAGATTACAACTATGCAAATCAAAGGGTTGCAGTGGATATATACCAGGCTTATATGAGTTCATAGTCCCCGGCAAGAATCGGTTTGATTTGAAGGAGAGCATGGATAGTAGTTTAGTACTTGCATTAGATGTTACAACAACAGAGAAGAAAGAAGTATCTAGCTGCGAAAGTAAAACAGGTGATGTAGACGATGAGAACAACATCGGACAAGTTATTCTAGTACTGACAAAAGATGAAAGAATCTCATCGCTCAAATCTCAGTGGGTATGCTCTATCGTATCATATACTCAAATTGGGTTTGAAGTTGCTCTTCTTCATGCACACTCAAAAGATATAGCAAGAAGAATACAATCATTCGATTGCGAGCAGAAGGACACCGAAGATGATATGGATGGAAGAGATGTATCAGCTTCACCATTTTGTTTAGTATTCGATGATGCTATACCAAAGCATCCTGGAACGCTGGCCCATGCACTTCCGAGAGTTGATGATCAGTGTGTTGTTTTCTCTTATCAGCACATGTAAAGTAGACGAAGTTGAAGCAGAGTAAACACTTCCTTTAGGTTCTATATATCTTTATCTAAGAACAGATCTCTTTGGATATCAAATTGCTCCACTATAAAGTCGTGTAGCTTCAAATCCCATACATTCTTCTCGGCTAATATTTTCCAAGCTGGAGAGCCTTCTGGCACTTCAGGATGTGAATGCGAGTTACTCTTCTTCAAACCATGTCCAAAGAACTCGTCCATACAGCTTCTGTTCAATTCTGTTGTTTCATCAATACCTAAAACGATGTTAAAACGATGAATACTCTCCTCCATCTGTTCCATCAACCCTACTACTAATCGGTGAGCAATTGTTCTTTGTGCCAGTCTCAAGTGAGCCTCAGTTACTACATCATTTTTGCCCAGCTTGGCAAGTGCTTTTACATTTGGATTGTTTTCGGAATTGACATGCTCTGCCCAATACTTTATATCCATTTTTTGCCACTATCATGTTGTTTGTGTATTAGATTTTGGATGTATGGAGCAACATAAAAACATACATATACAAATGCAACAAGTTGTTGTGCAATAGATTTTGGATGTGTCAGCAAACATAACAGAATAAACAATACAAACATACATATACAAATATAATACTCACCTCTGGACGATAGCTTCGCTCCCATGTTGCAGTTTGGACATAGTAAAACTTGCTTATCAATCTTTTGACTGGATGTCGGAAGAGTGTAAATGCTATTCCTTTGTGATCGGGCGAGTATAAGTGATCTATTGCAAAGTTGATATTCGTTGTAACAATTATATCAACAAGATTTGATTCCACTAACCCCATCTCTGCAGCTTTTATTATCCCGCTTGGAGAGAGTGTATCAGCATTAACTGTTCGCATACCTGTCGATCCTGGTTCAAAGACAACGAGCTCCTCCTCTGTATCATGACCCCATTTAGGATCAGTTCCAACTCGTACAGTCATTACTTTTCTCATGCATTTATATATAGATTTTATTGTTGTTCCGCCACTTTTTGCAATGTGCCAGAATATAGCAGTTTCTTTATCTTCCGAGTTGATAATACTATTTCTATCCAATGGCTTAATATTATTCCCAAAGACTGGATTGATACGTTCAGGTGGCGACCATAATTTTCGTCTCTGTGGCTGGTTTATTGTAGTAGTAACTCTGTTGTTGTCAAGATACATATTTATTAGACATATCACACATACGCCAATAACGGATGTGATTACTACTTTCAATCTACCTCTTCTAATCATCTTGATATTATATCAGACCGACCTCGGCGGTCGGCGATGGGTGTCAATTGGTGAGTGCATATTTTTTCAAAAGTCGAAATGACTTTAGGAATAAAATTAGGCGATTAATGGCATAGAGCAGAGCAAGAGAGGAACGGAATGAGATTGTGGCGCAGCAGCTGCAAGCTTCGGTTTTCTATCTTCTTCGGAGTGGTTTTGGGGCTGCCGCGAGGCTTCAAAGAGTGGTCTATCTTTCTTCGGAGTGGTTTTGGTCATGTGACAGTAAGTGTGATCAGGATACCGGGGCTGAACATCATCATCATAGAATTTGATTTTGGATTGATATGGCACCACAGCTCTAAGACTTCTACGAAGCTTGGATATCGATACAAAAGACGGTAAGGAGTAGAAAAAGGAGATGAAGGAAGTAGTGGACAAGATACAATATCATACAGTAGTCATCAGTATTTAAATCATCTTATTGTTGCGTTACTAACGAATATATCCACATCCTTTGTTCTTCATAGAGAAGTGTGATGTAGTTGTAAAGGATCATATCAAGAGCATTTCGTTCTGCGAGGAGTTGATATTCAGGACTTCCTTCAAGAATTTTAGGATGTGGATTAGAGTTCATATCATTCTTTGCCTTCTCTTCCTGCAATTGTCGACGACCATTAGTAGGAGAAAAGTATTGTTGCATACACTGTTGACCTCGTTCACTGGCATAATCAACACCCAGTACTATATTAAACCGTCTCACACTCTCCGCCATATCAACCATCATTCCAACAACAAAGTATCGGCGGATAATTTCTTTTGCTATTATCAAATCATCCATATCAACTGTATCACTTAGTTTCTTTCCCATGATCTTCTTTACAATAAAGTTTTCATCGAGATTCTCATTTGTTGCCCACTCAATTATATTCATTCCTTGCCATTCAGGTCTGTACGTACGTTCCCACGTCGCGGTTTGCAAATAGTAAAACTTACTTGCTAATCTATCTATAGGGTGACGGAAGAATGCCAATATGCGTCCCCTATGTTGAGAATCAAACAAGTGATCTGCTGCAAAGTTTATATCTGATGTGAATATCATATCAACTTTTCCTGATGGAACCAATCCCAATTCTTCTGCTCTCAATATACCAGCCTTGGTTGTGGTGTCTACATTGACAAATTTTACATCTGACTCTGTAGAGAAAGGATGGAAGACTACGATTTCATCATCTTTATCATGCCCAAATCGAGGATCAGCTCCTAATCGATTCGCGAGTGTTTGTCCCATGCATTCATATAATCGTTTAGCTGTCGTTCCACCACTCTTTGGGATATCTTTAAATGTAATTTGCGTGTGATATGTGAGTATAATATGTGAATACAACAATTTGCGTATGATAAGTATATGTTAACACACAAATTGTCTGTTGAACAAATAGATAAACTCCAGAATCACTTACGCCAAAATAAAGCTGTCTCTACAGATGGGTTCTGCCTTTCATTATTAACCACAAGATTTTGTTCCGCCCAGAGTGGTCTAAAACAGAGAAATGATATTATTAGAGTGACCATTGTACATTGCATTATACATAATATTATTATAACGTCATAAACTAGATATATCAAATATGCAACTGCAAAATAATAAATCCAACTTACAATGCTAAATTGTTCATATCTGATAGTCTACGACGACGACTACTACTATCATAATAATTTGTTGTTGTTGTTGATACTATTATGTGGGTGTGTTGATGTTGAGATACTCCAGAAGAAATCACCACTAAACCAACAATTATAACCACAGATGAAATGACAACAGCTACCGCCGAAGGAAGATGCAGTAGTACCTGCTTCATATCGTGTTCTATTATAGAGGAGGGAAGAGTCTACGTGCCCATTTATATTTGGATGAGGGAAAAAAAGATACCGGGAATACAAGTCTTTTTCTCCAAAGGGGAGGGTACTAATGTAAGTTGTCGGCGACGGGGAACGAACGCACAGCTCAATATATTATATTATAACCATGATCAATAGGCGACAGTCTAGAAGAACAACAGCTGCCCTACTCGTAGTATTTTGTATCATAGCGGCGGCGTCGTTATTAATTCCACCACAGCTAGATTTATTTTCAGATGATCACATAATATCAAGATCTTCACGACGTTTTTTACAGAGTGTAACAATTGATGAGGAAAGTAATATTCATATGCAGAGAAAGGATTAATACCTGTAACTGAACCTCCAAGTCCTAAGAGTGAAGTGTCTCTTTTCTGGCATATACCGAAGGTTCGTATATTGTTTGTCTTTTACTAATATAGAGATATGTCAGTATCATATTGGGCACGACATTCGAATAATGACAATGAACATATGGTAAAAAAATTAGCAGGCAAACGAATGAACGATGTTGTTGATGAAAATGACTTAATACTAGCCATGAAAACATTAAAGTCAAGATTCATAGTTGGTCTAATGGACAATATGGAGGAAAGTATACACAGATTCAACACGATACTCCAACTCTCATCCAAAGGTAAGCGAAGGATCCGAGGCTTGGATTACTCTATCTGAAGCCAATCCATTGGATATCAAGCTCTACGAATTCATTGTTCAGTTATTTGAAGAGCAAAAAGAATTGATCGAATCTTACTCTTACAGATGACAGAACTCAGAGATTTGAAATAAAGCCACATTGTTTATAAAGTAAGTCCTTTACATGAATATAATTGCAATCTACTGTATATTTATTCACTTCTTTTAGACTAAGTAGCTCCCGTTATCAACAATACCAAGAACTTCAACCCATCATCTACTGTACGCCTTGATAACGTCTCTTTGCTCTTCAAATAGGTCTACTATAAAGTTATACAACCTTATATCTAACGGGTTTGATTCAGCAAGTGCTTTCCAAGCAGTATCTTCTTCCGATACTTCATCATGTGTGTTAGAATTCGATTTCTTAGAGCCATGTCCAAAGAATTGATCAAGACATGCTTTACTTGTATCGGTTGTTTCATCGATACCGAGGATAGCATTAAATCTGTGTATACTCTCCTCCATATGATCAAGTAAACCTACAACAAATCTTGACTTGACAGTTTTCATAGCAAGTTGCAAATCTTCTTCATTTACCTTTTCGTTTTGTCGTTTGCCTGCCAGCTTCTTAACCATGTGTTCATTATCTCTGTTTACTTTGGTTGCCCAATGATCAATATCCATATCTTTCCATTGCGGTTTGTACGAACCTTCCCAGTCTGCCACTCCTAGGTAATAAAACTTACTAACCAATCTATGTATTGGATGACGGAAGACACCCATAGCCCTTCCCCTATTCTTCTCATCATATAACAATTCTATTGCATCTCGAGGGAATCCTGTGAATATTATATCAGTTTTATTTGATGTCACAAGTCCTAGTTTTGCTGCATGTTCTATACCCTTTGGTCTACTTGTATCGACATTCACATATGACGGTCCTCGTTCACCCCATGGGCGGAAGGCTACGATTTCCTTGTCTTTATCATGATGAAATTTCGGCAGTGATCCCGCTCGATTCGCAATGGTTAGATTCAAACATTCATATATCTTAACCACCGTCGTACCACCTGATTTGGGTATATGCCACATCATTGACACTTCTTTATCAGGCTGTGGTGGTTTAGTAAGTGGATGTATATTCTGTTCTGCCCATGAATATATTTCATCATCAGCAGTTGTATTATCTGAGCCTTCAGTCGTCAGGTATCGTCGATGTGAAGATACTTTATATGTCGTGTCGTCTTCAAACACATGAACATCCAATGATATTATTGTCGCCGCGACGACACATATAAGTAGGGCAACTATCCCTCTTCTAGATTGCCCATTCATCAGCTAGGTATTTATACCCCTCTATATTGGTCAGGGAGGAGAGAGGTAGATACAATGACCGAGGAGTGACACTTGAAAATGTCGCCGGTCATTGGGATGCCTTTACTCTTGATTTATTGAATAGGTATTCAGTACAATTAATGTTGTGCAAACTAAGTAATATATAGCCATATTAATGCCCCCTTTAATCTGATCGAGAGATTTCTATATCCAATTTGTATTGTTGTATTAAATCATCACATCTTGTAGCTTGGCGCCCTGTCATCGACGACACATTACCTAGCCAACTCGACATCTTAATAATGATTGCCAATAGACCCAAAGAGGCAGCCATTGCAATAATTGTATTGTGCTGTATCTCCTTCATGCTCGATACATATTCCCTACTTCCACAATTTACAGAATCAACAGCTGAACATCATAGTCTACGTCGTGCATTGATGACAGTAGATATATCCAAAGGGGAAGTAAAAAAAGATCATACATTGATACTGCATCTCGGTGCCGATACTGATGAAACTAAAACAAAAGAAGAGACACCAATGATATATCAATGGGCAAGTACACATCTCAAGCCCATCAGTCGACCACTTGATAAGCAGAAAGGTGATACAATCTTGTTTTGGGATATCCCAATGAGCGGGGGCAATACCTTCACATCTGTGATGGAATGCATGGGAACAAGAATCGCTAGTAAAGAGGGAATGAATCCACGATATGGGCACCATGATACGAAAGATATAGTATCCTTTCAACCATGGCCGACATCTAATGCACAATATGTCAATGTTGATGTCACAAGTAAACAGGGAATTATAGAAGCAAAGGAAAGAAAGTTGGTTGCATCAGGGCAAGTTGACTTGATTTTTTCAACATCAGATCCAGCATTTGCTATACAGCATTTGTTCGAACCTACCCAAAAGGGTAGAGCAATTGTACTATTTAAACATCCCGTACAACGTCTTGTGGACCAGTTCTATCATCAACGATCAGCCACCTGGGATAAGGATAACTACCGACCTAATTTCAACAACGTCAGTTTAGAGGAGTGGGCGAAGCAGAGGCAATCGAATCATAATCAGATTGTCAAAACCCTGGCTGGTCGTAGACCCGAAGATGAGGTAAATGATGAAGAAGATTTACAACTTGCCAAGAGGACTCTAAGAAAACGATTCATTGTAGGCTTGTCTGATGAGACGGAGGAGAGCTTTCATAGATTTAATGCCGTCCTTGGCATCGACGATGTTGACACTGACAATAATAGGAAGTGTATGGATAACTTTTTCCATGACTCTGAAGTCAATAAGGATAAGAATAGCGAACAATATGAGGAGGTAGATGAAAGCAGTGAAGCTTATCAAATTCTTGCTTCTAATAATGAGCTTGATTTGAAACTGTATAAGTTTGTCACGGATCTGTTCAATGAACAGAAGGAGTCACTTGAGAAGTATACAGGATATGTATCTGGATATGTACCCTCTGATCCTCAAGAAGAAACACCCACTAGAGACGGACCTGCCCCTCAAGAAGATAAATTCGTTGCAAGAGACGTCTACGCTGGTGATGAGAACACTATCATCCATCGGAAGAGCCAGCAGCAATCTGAAGAATCCGTCGTGAAGAAGCTTGCACGGATGACCCACATATAAAATAGATGGAAAGTTATTGTAAGATAGGATGAAGAAGGGTGTACATATACTAGTTTATATGTTAATGCTGTGTAGTGAAGGAAGCTCGAGTTATATATATGGCTAGTCCCCACTAAACTACGGCAACCTAGTCTGTTTTACCTGCTTAAGTTGATCTAAGTGTACTTCTACTATTTTACAATTATCACTTTTGTCTATGGACACTACATAAAGCCCGAACACACCAAAGGCATAGCCGCGATACAGCTAAGCATCACACAAATGAGTAGTCTTTCAAGCATAGATACTTCACTCGGTGGCTATTGACTTCTCGGGCTCGACCCACTTGGGAAACATCGCGGCCTGTTTTGAGAAGAGATCCTCAATATAGCCATATAGAGATACATCGTAATTGTGTATCTTGCTAA
>Ga0214480_101339_pt1 | contig 10604 bp, 9 predicted proteins | sample M1_20Mar14CPVII9_3_FD_165042 | JGI IMG/M metagenome (GOLD analysis project Ga0214480, IMG submission 165042) | Marine eukaryotic communities from Monterey Bay, California, United States - M1_20Mar14CPVII9sort6BwellE17 | ecosystem: Environmental > Aquatic > Marine > Unclassified | place: USA...
GCTAGTAGTCGTTTGTGTAGAAACCAAACATGCATGGTGAGAAGAGCATGTCTTGGTCGGAATTCATATGGTATTCTTGCCTCTGTGAACCATCGACTGTGTGTTTTAATAGATATGCAAGTGAAGTAGTAAGCACAAATTAGATATATGTATGCCTATCATAGTCATGTTCACATCATAATATTTGAGTGATAAACATTTTTCATTGCAAAAAAAAACTATAATCAATAGATAACTCACGAATCACTAGCTCTATATTGAGCAGCACGAAACAATCGTTCACCTAATACAATACGCTTCTTCTGTCCCTCAAATGAGTACTTATCCCATAGTTTACTAAAGATACTTTTATTTCTCTCTTCTTCACCAATGGTTTGATCGGTTGTGATATTACCCGGCTGTGAATATTCAGTAGATGAAGATGTAGTAGAAGAGAGGTTACGCAATGCAGTTTGTTGTTTGTTGAAGGCATCATCATTACCATTACAATTATGATGGAGATGAGTCAGATTATTGATGTTGGCATTATACTTGTAGATGGTATTGGTAGAACTGGCGGTGACGGCGGTGGCCTTTGTCGCGATAGAAGATAAATGATGAAGTTGAGCAGATCGTCGACATATAGTGTTCAACCCTCGTCTTCCTATGGTAGTAGATGCTATATTAAGCGCCATGGTGCAAGTCTGGATGGTATGGTGGGGACTCTTTGATGTGAGGTTAGACGACGCAAGACGCCAAAAGCTTACATCGTTTCAAGTTGAAATGTCGAGTGAGGGATTATTACACGTAAACACTGACGTTGAAAGTAGATTAAAATCAATACCTACCTACTTGAGTGTGATAACGGCGGATAGAGATAATAAACAGGCACATATATCATCAATACCATCAGCTAAAGAAGTATATTATTTGAGATAGTGAGTTAGATTTTCCACTCATTTATCATAAAATTTAGGTACTTACCAATAAAATGAGTTGTCAAAAACAGATCAACTCAGATAATATTATTAATATGTCAGTCAGAAGAATAATGTCAATACGGAGCTGTTGTTTAAGTTTGATATTAGTTGCAGCTATATCATTACAAGTAGATTGTACATTGGCGTTCTCAAATTCTCCGAGGTCGTTTGTTACAACACATCATCATCATAGAACATCTGAATGCAAGATAAGACCTTCAAATAATAATATGTGTATGTCAAGTGAAGATGATTCAAACTGCAATGAATACCAACAACAGCAATCTAATAATAATAAACCTCAAAAAGTTACAGGTCGTAAGCGTGCAATTGTACGAAAATATGGTAAAGCTATAGCCATATCGACCACATTACTCTATGGACCAATGGCATGTCTGCCATCTACTCGTCGTATAACTTCCACCACGGCTCATGCTGCTGCATCAACTACTGCTACAGCTACTACCGATAGTTACAACTTTAAAGACTTTAAAGATATGAAGGGTAAATTAAGTTTAGCACCGGGTGCAAATGTACAAGTATATGAAGAAGTATTGGCAAAGGTTGAAGTGGAAGGTGAGGAAGCATTAAAAGATAGCAAATATGGAGAGAAGACAACATTATCTATTGGCGAGTCTGGCGAAGATGAAGGGGATGGGTGATGCTGTTCCTGGACTTGAACTGTTTCCTAAACCTTGGCTAAAGTGTTTAACCGATGCAGGCCATTCATACTATTGGAACAAGGATACAAATGAGACATCGTGGAAGCCTCCAATTTAGAATTATTGTATATAAACTATACTAAACATAGATGAGCATATGTATCGTAACCAATCAATTGCAGTTGGGCAAAAAAGTGAGCTTTAGGTTTACTAGTTGTCTAGAACAGTAGCGCCAGTTGCACATGATATGTATCGTAACTTAGGCTTAGGACACTCCAATTGGACTCTTTGCAAGGCAAAGCAGTACGAAAAAGGCTTAGGAGTGAGCTCCGTTCTCTAGTTACTTGAAAGGAGTTTCAAAATGAAAACTACACTTACTCATTTATCACAAGTGAAGAGCTCAATCGTCATCGTCTAACAATATACATTTACTCTGGTGGGGTCTGCCATACTGACGATATAAGAGACAACTATCGTGTTTGATTGGTGTATAGATTTATAGTGTATTAGCATAGTAGTGACGGCGGCGGCGGTGGTTGATTAAAAAAAAATGGTTATGAAATCAAAAAGTACATATCTTATGATGTCATCTCTTCTTCTTGCCATCACTCTTGAGAGGAAGTTGGTTACATCCTTCCAATTATCACCAGTTGCACAACTTACTCGACGATCGATATCATCTTCAATATCGTCATTACAGGCCCAAAAGGGTGGTCAGAAAGGAGGCGGTGGCGGCGGCGGTGGAGGAAAAGCAAAGAAACCAAAAAATATATATGCAGAGACTATTCTACTTCCTGAAACTGACTTCTCTCAACGTGCTAATGCTATTAAACGCGAACCTGAATTACAAGAGTATTGGAAATCTACTGATTTATACTCAAAGTTATCTGCAGATGCTGCATCTCAAGGTGCCGAGCGATTTGTATTACATGATGGCCCTCCGTATGCAAATGGTGATTTACACATTGGTCATGCATTAAACAAATTACTCAAGGATTTTATCAATAGACATCAAATGCTCAAGGGTAAACAAGTACACTATGTTCCAGGATGGGATTGCCACGGCTTACCGATCGAATTGAAGGTATTACAAACGATGAAATCAAAAGAACGTCAGGCATTAACACCCATTACATTACGCGAGAAGGCTGCAATCTTTGCAAAGGATACTGTTGAGAAACAGAGTGAATCATTCCAACGTTATGGTGTTATTGGTGATTTCAGTAATCCATACATGACATTATTGCCTGAATATGAAGCTGCACAAATTCGTGTATTTGGTGAAATGTACAAATCGGGATATATCTTTCGAGGACGCAAGCCTGTTCATTGGAGTCCATCGAGTCGTACTGCATTAGCTGAGGCTGAATTAGAATACCCTGAAGGACATGTTAGTAAATCTATTTATGTAGCTTTTGATGTGGCGAGTCCTTCTGATGAATTGAAGGAACATATTAATGGAGATGAAAAGTTGAAGGTGGCAATTTGGACTACAACTCCTTGGACTATACCAGCAAATTTGGCTGTGGCGATTAATCCAGACTTGGAGTATTGTATCGTAGATTCACATGCAAATGTGTTGGATGGAAAGTCCAAGTTATTGGTTGCAACAGGATTGGTTAATACTTTAGAGGTGAGTAATTTGTATTTAACTAATTATAAGCTGCATGTGTGCTGATCTCACGATTTATATGATACCAACATGTACAACAGTCTAAATTTGAGCTTCCAGAAGGAGAAAAGTTGGAAGTAATCGCTACCTTTCCTGGATCTGCTCTCGTTGGAACTACTTATCAGCATCCTCTGTATGAGCGTACATCGCCTGTTCTTGCTGGAGGCGATTACATTACCACTGAATCTGGTACAGGACTTGTGCACACTGCTCCCGGACACGGACAAGAGGATTATCTTACTGGAATGAAGAATGGATTGGAACTACTCAGTCCTGTAGATGATGTTGGTAAGTTTACTATTGAGGCAGGTTCTTCAACTGTAGTCGGTGACGATTTGGTTGGAAAGAGTGTCTTGGGTGAGGGCAATACTGCAGTTATTGAAGCTCTTGAGGAAGCTGGAGCATTGATCCGAGCTGAGGATTACGGACACAAGTATCCATATGATTGGAGGACGAAGAAACCTACAATTTTCAGAGCAACTGCCCAGTGGTTTGCTTCAGTTGAGGGATTTCGCGAGGACGCCTTGAAGGCTGTCGATACAGTTCAGTGGATTCCAGATGTTGGCAAAAACCGTATCAACTCATTTATTGAAACTCGAGGAGACTGGTGCATATCTCGTCAACGTTCTTGGGGAGTGCCAATTCCTGTATTTTATGATAGGGAGACTGGAGGTACTGAAGTTCTTCTAAATGAAGATACCCTGGATCATATCCAATCTATAGTCGCAGAACATGGCACTGATGCCTGGTGGAAGATGGATGAGGTTGATCTACTTCCAGAAAAGTATAAGGCAGAAGCTGACAAGTGGATGAAGGGAACAGATACAATGGATGTGTGGTTCGATTCGGGTACCTCCTGGGCAGGTGTGGTACAAGAGCGCGCAGAAAAGGAATTGGGTCTAAGTTACCCTGCCGATGTATACTTAGAGGGTAGTGATCAACACAGAGGATGGTTCCAATCTAGTTTGTTAACATCTGTTGCGGCCAATAAAGGACAGGCACCATACAAGGCAGTCCTCACACATGGATTTGTACTTGATGAGAAGGGTTTCAAAATGTCAAAGAGTCTAGGCAATGTTGTCAATCCATTGCAGGTTATTGAGGGCGGAAACAATAAGAAGCTCGAGCCAGCCTATGGTGCTGACGTATTGCGTTTGTGGGTAGCGTCGGTTGATTATGCTAGTGATGTCAGAGTCGGAGCCAACATTATCAAGCAAACGTTTGAATCATATCGCAAACTGCGCAACACTGCTCGTTATCTCATTGGAAACTTGGCTGATTATGATCCTAAAACAGATGCCGTGGCATATGAAGATTTGCCATCAATGGATAAATGGATGCTGGGTACCATGTCTCAATCACTTAATGAGGTAGACGATGCTCTCTCAAAGTACCAATTCAGCCGCGCAACGAATGAGGTCTTGCGTTTTGCTACCGCAGATTTGTCAAACTTTTATTTGGATGTAGCCAAGGATCGACTTTATATATCTGCAGTCAATGATGCGCGCAGAAGGAGCTGTCAAACTGTTATCCATGCTTTACTTGAAGGATTTGCCAAGTCAATAGCACCAATCTTACCACACATGGCAGAGGATATTTGGCAAAATCTACCATACAAGGCCGATGATGACAATTCGTCGGTGTTTGAAGGAGGTATCTCGAAAGAGCTCACATCTTACCCAGCATTTGATACAGAAAAGTGGAACTTGGTTCGTGATGTAAGAACAGATGTCAATCAAGTTTTAGAGCTTGCTCGTCAAGACAAGTTAGTGGGTGCATCTTTAGACTCAGCGGCTTACATTTATACATCGGATAAAAACATTAGGAAGGTATTGGATGAGCTAGATGGTGACAAGAGCCTCATTTCCCCAAGTGTAAAGACGAATGGTGTAGATGAGCTCCGCACTGCATTAATGATTTCACAGGTAAACATCGTAGACTCGGAAGATGAAGTAACTAGCTCATGTGATGATGCTTATACTGCCAAAGGAGAACTTAGTGGATGTACAATTGGTGTAACAAAGGCGGAGGGCACAAAGTGTGGGCGATGCTGGTTCTACGACAAAGAAGTTGGAACACATACAAATCATGGCCCTGATGTTTGTCAGAGATGTGACGAGGCAATATCCTCTTGGGAGGAAGTGAAAGAGACCAAATTTACTCCACCTGTGGTAGAGGAAGTCGCGCCTGTAGCTTAAATATTCGATAGTAAAAACTCAATATTTGTGTGAAGTATTACATAGTATCACACTCAATTCTTAGCTTAACTTTACCACTCTTATCTTAATAGTCTCACTCGCTCTCATCACTGGATGAGCTATCACTGCTCGAATCATCTTCTTTGGCATTAGTTTTACTCATCCCAACTCCATTATCGTCATCACTATCGCTACTGCTATCACTAGAGCTATCGCTACTAGAACTATCACTGCTGCTCTCGCCAGATTCATCTTTTGTTTCTTCATCTGCTGATGGCGTCTCTTTCTTCTGAGTTTTAACTGGGGCGGCAGCTTTCTTAACATTGCCTCCCCCTTTCTCATGACTAAATTCACATTTATCCCCCTTCTTACAGCTACCCGTCTTTGCAAAGAACTTGCATACTTGGTTCGTCTTGGTTGTTGGTGTTTTATCTTCTCTGGCAGCCTTACTAACAAGACCTTCCTTCTTCTTTGCCTTCATCCTGGAATCAATCTTTTTGTTCTTCTTCAGTTCCATGTCAACAGGTCTGGCGAATCGACATTGTGTCTCGTCATCTCTCTTCTTTGAACAAAAGAAGAAGTACTTTCCGATTGCTCTTGAGCCTTCCTGTACTTTTGAACGCTTCACCTTGTTTAATCGAGATGGTAATCCACAAAAGCCTGGTTTCATTAATATGTTGTAAGCAATTATATACATTTAATGAAAAGATTCATATATGCACAGCATAATAAACAACTTACACTTTGGTGGTGGTATCGCTTGCAATTCCTTGGCTCTTTCAATGTCTTCTGGCGACGGGTCTTGGCCCGCTACAGGAACATGATCTGAAGACTTCCTCTTTTTACTACCCGTCTTCTTAGTTGGGCATACCTATATATTTATATGTAAGCAAAGAAGAGATAAGTACATACAACAAAAAACATCAACTTGCAATTTTTACTTATAAATCTTACTTGTATCCAATGACCAGGAACTGAACACAGCCGACATACGTAGCCATCTGGTGGAGTTGAATCTTTACGCTTCTTGACACCCGTATCAGCTTCGGTAGACATAGTGTATGGTGGAAGTATTAATATTACAATGCTTTTTGTCACATTAATTTTGTTGGTGAGTCAAGATACCCTTATTAAAAAGGTATCTTTTTGGTGACATCAAATCACTCAAGAATTTGCAATGGTATGAGTTGGCGTTGGCAAAGTAGAAGTAGATTGACATATTATACTATAAAGAAGAGATTTATTGAAGAGCAAATAGAACGATGGTGAAGACTGCTGCCTTTGTTGTTTTTGCTATACTTTTCCCGATAGAGGCGTTTTTATCAACCCCACATAGTGACAAGGTGTCAACGCCATCTGTCAAGCTTGGCTATGCAAATAGGGAAGGAGAGAACGATGGTATAGACTCATCTTGGCGGAATGTAATTGGTTTTCAGAATCCGAGGCAACATGAGCATGAGGATAATAATGATAGACATGTACCTCAACGGGCCATATCACATGTTCGAAACATATCAAATGCAGAGCAGGCGACAAAGGCTGGATATGTTATTAGAGAGAGTAGTGATGGGGGACAAACAGATGGACAACATATTATAGAACGCAATAGCAGAAATAAACAACGGAGACCTCTTCGTCGTATTCGTAGAATCGTCAGGGGCAACAACTTGCAATCATTGCAGCAATCAACACAAGATATTAGAATCGAAGATATGCATCAAATTCGAGTTAGACATAGGCCAAATAATCAAAGATCGAGTAGACTATCTTTATCCAGGCAACCACAGCTCGATGAATTTCTTGATAAGTCAGAGAGACTATCTGTTGTTGGTCCAGATGAGCAGCAGCGGAAGGGTGCGAGAAGAGTTACATTCAAGGCAACCAGAGAATCACAAAGCCATTCAATTGTATCCAAACCTTTTTCAACATTAACAGAGTATATGACTCAACCAGTAAGCCAATATTCATTGCTATCTTTCCATGATGAAAAGGAAGATTCTAAGCAAAGACGGTGGTTAGTTAGAAGACTTACTAATAAAGAGAGTCAACGATACATGGACTCTTCTAATGATGAGGAAATTGACATGGATGAGTCTAATTTGTTTAGACTTGCAGTACCCTTATTGCCAATAATTGGTTGGGATCTAACTCCTGTGATCGACTTGGAAGTTACAGTTGGCTCAAATAATGATTCTGAAGAGGAAGATGATACTAATGATGTAGTCGCCACGAACATAGAGGAGCTAGATGCAGAGTCATCAAATTCAAAATGGAGACCTCTTCGGGGTATCCGTAAACGTATCCGTCAACAGAGAGAGAATGGCGTCGATGAGTTTGATGACTCTTCTGTGGTAAGGATTAGATCCCTGAGTGTTTCGTTGCTGTCCACTCAAGAGGAGGTAAAGCAAGTCTTTAATGTTAATGATAACGGTAAGGGTGTTCAGAGAGCAGATAGTAATATGCAAAAGGAAGCAATTGATATGGTAAGCAAGGTGGAAGAGTGGCTGAGACCGCACATATTATTTGAAGCAGAACTTTCGTGGGATGATAATGTCAATGGCAAGGCTGGAAGCTTTGAGAATGAGTCAACTTCAACTGTAATTGTCAAATCGACAGCCATCACCTCACTGACGATTCCAAAGATACCTTCAGATGTTCTCAGAAGAGCTGTCCCATCTGCATTCCTAGTAAAGAGGCTTGGCGCTGCATTAACATCACAAGCACTAGCCATTTGTCTACCCCGTTTCCTTCGGCAACTTGAAAAGGACTATGATAGATGGTGGGGGAAGAATGAAGACTTGTTTGCAAGTTGAGCTGTTGCAAGTAGAGCTAATGTACAGGCTACTATTTATTTTTGACTTTATTTCGCTAGTTCTTATTCTTTATCGTCACTCTTCCTTTTCCCCTCATCGTCATCTCTGTGTCTACGCTTTCTATCGTCATCATCATCGTGCCTGCGTTTGCGATGAGACTTCTTTCTGCGACGATCATCTTCAGATTCAGAAGCGCTATCCTCACTATCAGACGAACCATCTCTCCTTCTCCTTTTACTACTCTTGCGGTGTTTTCTATCCTTCTTCTTTTGCCGCCGACTTTTGCTCCGTTTCTTCTCCTTCTTTCGCCTCTTCTTTGACCTCTTTCTTCTCCTCTCATCCTCGCTAGAATCACTTGACGAATCAGAGGATGAATCTTCCCCATCATCTTTTAAATTACCTTCCAATGTATTATTATCTGTGGTTTGTTGTTCAAACTCTTCTTCACTACTACTGCTATCCTCTTGTAGCAACATTCGTGTATTATCATCAATCCCATTATTTTGCTGCATATCACTCCTTCTTTTCTTACCACTTTTCAACCCTAAGAACATTTTTCTATATACAATAATGGATTAGTGTAAATGAATTATAATATATGTGTCACTGCTTAAATACAAACCACTAACATACCTTGCAAAGTCATCACCTCCTGCATCTCCTCCACCACTTCTACCACCAGTTAAATTTTGATGTCTAGCTAATTCTAACAATCCTCTTGCCTTCTCTGCATTTGATTCCGATTCGGCAGTCTCTGCCGCCTCTGCTTCATTTGCATACTAATTATAGCATGGGTATGTGTGTGTGTGTGTGTAAGTTTTGGGAAATCATAGTACAAGAAGTAGGTATGGGAAGCATAAATAGTATAAACAAGTACTTACGGGATTATGACCTATAGTTTTTGTCCATATATCAGTAGTTCTTAATGCATTACCAGCGGTAACACGATTATTATGTGGCATACGCGCGCGAACCATCGTTAATTGTTTATGTTTGCTGTTAAGTGATGTACTGAGTTTAAAGCCACATGAGTTTCAATTAGGGTCATATATAGCCCCACTACCACGCTACCATGCATAGCTATATATGAGGATTACCTTACTTATGAACTACACTTCTTGAGGCGGTTGTATCGCCAAATTGAATTATTTTTGGAATGTCGTGTAAACATCACCGATACAATGCCAATAGTTCGACTAACCTAACATTTCGATGAGCCCTATCGTCGCCACAAACAATGTGATAACTTGAATTGGTTAAAGGCGGCGGCTCTAAACCATCTCATTTTTAAAAGGTGTGGTAGTGCGTTCGAGTGACTGCGAGATAATACATAAAACAGCACTAAGTATAAGTTACTTTCGCTGCAAAGAAGAAGATGAGAGTGGGAGACTTTATATCACAAAAGAAAGAAGCAACAGCTTCAGCTAGACAACAACCAAGTCTATCGCAATCAAAGAGCTTTGCACAATCGGTAGTATATTCAATCGATCCCGAATATGAAGCATTCCAAGCACTCAAACGATCGATATGTTCAATCTGCAAGAAGGAGAATATAAAATCAAAGAATGATAAACGATTAATCAAGATAATTAATAAGTATAAAGATCGATATCCTGCATTAACACCTGAATTGATATTGGAGGAGGTTGAGGCCGAGAAGGCGTGTTTGCCATCGAGTGTTAATTATCAGGATAATAATAATTCGTCGCCGATTGGTGATGCTATTGTTATACCGAATAATAATAGTAAACAAAGTCAACAACAACAACAGTCACCATCTTCGACGGGTGTAGTAGCAGCATCGCCTCCTCGAAATAATAATGTAAATGAAAGTAAAATTTCAGCATTATCCTTTTCACCGACTAAAGATGACAGTGATATCGGCGAAGAAGATGTTGTTGCCAATACCATGGCACTTGTCAATGGTACGACTTCTCCTACGAAAAACAAAGACAACACAATAGAAGATCAAGAAGAATCATCTATAAAAGAAAAAGAACCAAGCTGTTGGTCACAATTCAAATCAGTATGCAAACAAAACAATGGATATAATCTCTATACATATACAATCTTCCTATCATCACTGCTTATACTTATGTTTTTAATATCAATACTAATGACATATCTAAATTATAACACATTGCATCCATATCGCGATTGGGCATTGGCAGGAGGCGTCACCGCAACATCTGCTGAATTTCGTGTACGTGGTCCAGCTTCGGATGATGGCAAGGCACGAGAGTTTGTAGTTAGTACTAATGCAAATTTGGCTATTGAGAGGGATCAGATCTTAAATGTTC
>Ga0214480_101341_pt1 | contig 10586 bp, 10 predicted proteins | sample M1_20Mar14CPVII9_3_FD_165042 | JGI IMG/M metagenome (GOLD analysis project Ga0214480, IMG submission 165042) | Marine eukaryotic communities from Monterey Bay, California, United States - M1_20Mar14CPVII9sort6BwellE17 | ecosystem: Environmental > Aquatic > Marine > Unclassified | place: USA...
GCATCTTCCACGGAAAAACAATCTACAACATCAACTAATGATAATGATGGGGATGATACCACTGCATCAACGCAGAATGCACAAATAGCGGCACTACAAAAACAACCACGAAATAAATTCCTAGCAGGACCATTAAAGGCAACAACATTTGTTCGTACAACAGCCCGCTTTGATTATCAACCTGATATATGTAAAGATTATAAAGAAACTGGATTTTGTGGATTTGGTGATACATGTATATATCTGCATGACCGTGGGGATACAAAGAGTGGTTGGCAAATGGAACAGGAGTATGAAGATAAGAAGAAAAGAGAAGAGGAGAAGAAGGGAAAAGAGATGGAACAATTTATGAATAGTATGATGAATGGTGAAGATGATGGAGGGGGTGGTAAACTTGGTACAACCGACGAAGAGAAAGCTGCGTTGAATTCAGATGACGGCATACCCTTTGCTTGCCATATATGTCGAGGACCATTCAAATCTCCAATAGTTACTACATGTGGACATTACTTTTGGTAAGTAACTGTGTATACTTCTTCTTTTATTTTGCTTAATGTTTGTATTTATACTTATTGTGATGCGCTGTTAAGTGAATGATATCTCACAACTTATTCTTCTCTCTTTAGTGAAAAATGTATGCAAACTCGAGTAAAAGAGGTGGGGACAGGCTGTCCTATATGTCAGAAGGATACGCATGGAGTATTAAACCATGCACAAAAGTTGGTAGCGAAGAAACGTAGACTTGTCGGCAGAGATGGTAGCTGGGAGGATTATTTGCAAAAGAGCAAAGGTGGAGAAGATGAAGGAGATAGAGACTAGTGACTCAATGTTTATGATATAGGTATGAGTTATCTTTACAACTATTCTACTAATGACAAAGGCTAACAAACCTTCTGTCTACTTGACACCCAATTCTTTATCGTACTATTGATTGCTGACTCAACAGTCGTGCAGCCTGGTAATGGTAAAGATTTCGAAGGTATCCTAATCTTTTTTAGTGCAATATAAAAGCGATATCAAACAAAAGTTTTTTGATATCACAGGATATCAGATGCATAAATCAGGAGGCCAACAATATAATATCAGATTAATAATGAAGAGTCTTATTATACCCACCATTTTGCTATCTGCATATAGCAATTATGCATTTCAAGTAGCGCCATCTCTCCGAACAAAAATTACAACATCTCCCCCGATTCTCATTCCACATCATGTATCATTGCAAAGAAGTAGTATACTTCAAAGGTCATCTCCTATATCTGCACTTTATAATAGTATTCGCTACAATAACGAGGATGTGAATGATGGTATGGAGTTAACCAATATGATCGAACTTGCAAAGGATACACCCGATAATCATGAGAACAATGCATTAGTCAACTTGGGCAACAAACTCAAACAAGCACTATCATCCCATCCACCAGCGGCCGCATTATTCTTATCACTATTCATCTTCATTCTTCCACTATTAACGGCATTTCCACAATCGGCCATGGCAGTGCAAAGTGGTGGTCGAATGGGAGGGTCTTTCAGCGGAGCTGGAAGCAGTCGTTCATCATCAAGTATGTCACGATCTTACTCTGCACCATCACGATCATATTCAAGGGGATACTCAAGTGGTGGATATGGATATTCCAGGCCTAATGTTATTGTTACTCCCGGCATTAGTCCATTCTACAGGTAAGTGGTATCATCGCTTTGAAGATATGTGATATGATATGTGCATATCTTATGATTCTCTCGAGTTCATGTACACTTGTGCATATCTTATGGTATCTCTCGAGAATATGCATATGATTATGTATCTCGAATATATGTAATGCGTATAATTATGCTAATCTTGTGCAATGTTTCTGTTCTATAAAACAACTCACACATTCTTCTTTTCCCGCACACAACTTTTATATCACAGTCCGTTCTACTCTCCCTTTTCGACACCATACTATGGAGGACCAGGAGTAGTTGCTGTGAATCGAGGCCCTAGCTTCTTTTCACTGATCTTCTTTGCTGGATTCGCTTTATTCGTGGCATCAGCTCTATCCAATATTGGCAGCAGTGCCACTGATAGCTTTAGTGCAGTTGGAAGTAATCAAAGTGTACTCGGACCTGGTGTATCGACATGTGAAATCAGTGTAGCTTTGGAGGTTCCAAACCGAGACAGTCCCAACTCTATCTTATCTGCTTTGAATCGTTTGTCAAATACAGCTAGAACAGATAGTCGTGTTGGTCTTCAAAACCTCACATCACAAGTTGCTATTGAATTACTAAGAAGGAAGGCATCCATTGTGGCAGCGTCAACAAACGCGTCTCACTACCGTGACGAGAATAAGGCAATCCGTGAATTCAACAATATCTCTATCAGAGAACGCGGCAAGTTTCAAAGAGAAACTATTAGTAAGTTTGGTGGTGTAGATTATAGTGACGGTGGTCGTTACCAACCTGAATCATCAAAGTATGATAAAGCTACCGTGGCAGTTGTTACTATTGTGTTGCTGATTGATGGAGATAGTACAAGTAAAGCATTATCGAGAAAGGTGAACTCGATTAGAGACGTGGAAGATGCTTTGTCAAGGATTGCATCCGACTCGAAGGCTGATAACTGCCTAAGAGGTGCCGAGATACTTTGGACACCGGAGGAGAGAGACGATACGTTAACAATGAGGGATGTGTTTGCTGATTATAGTAGTTTGAGATCTATTTGATACTGATACCGATGATTGAAGGAAGTAGGTTGTAACATGTATTGATATAGTAAAGTTCTGTTTAACATAAACTCTATCTATCTTTATCTATTCCCTACGTCTATAACTGTTAAACCATATGTGTTATCAGCATATGGATTTAGTCTTGAAAGTACAACCTTGTATTCTATTCACTGATCCGACTCTATAGATCAGTGACAAGATTAACTATTCTTCAAATGATACATACTCATCTGGAATAACTCTATTGTCATCTTCTGATGCCGATGATGCCTCATCAATACCCCCAACTCCTAATGCCTCACATATCGCTTGGCACTTTGCAAAGTATCGCACCGATGCCTGTAAGCTACAGGACTTCCCTTCCATAAGAGAAATGATACCCAAACTATTGTATGTTGTAGCTGTAATGTAATCAACTTGTTGTGGTAGAGATAGTGAACCAGATGATGCCTTGATTTCACTAATCAATGAAAGTATTTTGTTTGCAACATCTTTAGCCTCTTCATGTTGTGTAGGAATTGGAACTCTCCCCTCCCAATTCAAAATAATAGTGTCTAGTCTGAAATGTAATGCTTCTAGGTATATCAGTTGTTCATGTAGATATTCGTTCTCTACCATTGATACGAATTCGTCTGCCATGTCAATTGCAACGTCATTCTCATAATCGGCTAAACTCATGTCATCTCTTTCATCCTCAGTTTCTATGATATGACAAGCCTTATGTTGTGCATATCCGGTGAGACATGATAGGTGGGCATATCCCCCGAATCCTCTTGCACAATCACGTCGTAGGGGCTGCCCTAGATTGTTAGGACCTTCCTCTAAACATATCCAACAATGTGGTAGATCCTCGTGGTCTAAGCGGCGACGGTGGTTTGCAGCTCCCCTCTTCTTTAACCAATACCAGCACATGTACGATGCTACTACCAATAGTATAAGTAGGACTGCTGGAGCAGATACTACAAAGACTAATGTATGATGTAGATGTGATTCTATCTGATTGCAATACATCGACGTCATGATGTATCGATGTTGATGATTATGATTATGATGTGAAAGTTTGAAAGTTGAAGAAGTTTGTGCAGATGATAGAACTGCAGATCGACGGTGTAACTATTGCAATGTAATAATCTATGGCAGGGTGACGACAATAGTCAGTCACTACACTACCTCCACCGCCATTTAATTAGAGACGCTATCAAAAGCTAAAAACAAAGCTAAATCGTGATTTCTCTAGGGAAATCGGGAAAGCTGTCACATCCCCTTTTAAAACTTCTTTTAATGAGATTATTACAATTTGTTTTACATAGCAATTGTTTGTATCTAATATAACCCATAGCCTGCTCGTCAGAGGTCAATAGGATATGTTTTATAGCTTTTAAGAGAGCTAAATTTGGCGCAGTTAGAAGTGAAGATACTCTAGAGGTTTAGTTTATACCGCCCCGCATTACTGTTAGTATGGGCAATACTAGCTCTACTACTACGTCATCATCCTCTTTGGAATCATTTAGTAAAGAAATATATGATAATGGACACCAAAATGGTACACATAATACAAATCTCTATCGGCAAGAGAAATCTAAAACACCATCCTCAGTAGTAACAAATACTATAAAGAAACAAAATACCAAGAAGAAGGAAGATAGAATACGATTATGGAGAATACTACTAGTATTCATAATATTTGCAGTTACATCAATATATAGACTTAATCAACATACATTCTTAACCAAATCCTTCTTGGCATTTATAGATGTTACAATTGATAATGATTATAACAATCAAACTACCACAACTAATACAGAATGGCTAAGACCAGTAACAGAACGAGAATGGGAACGAATGTTATTTGGTATATTTACCTATGATAGTAGTAATGAAGCGGAACTTCGTATGGCTAATCGGGAAACACATTTAAATTACTTTAAACATTACTACAAATCAACAATAACATCAGATGATGATGATAGTAGTATTGGACATGATACAATTTGTAGTTTACAAGAGTTACTAAACAATATAACATTATCAAATGATTCCAATAGTTGCCGTATAGTATACACATTTGTTATGGGTGGTGGTATTGGTGATGAGAATATGAAAAGGAAGGTGAATACATTAGATCGAGAAAAGGGTGCTTCGTCTAAAGTAAAGACTCGATGTTTATATCAAGATGATGATTGTGGTGGTACTGATATTACCAAATGGACAATAGATACACCACAATGCAATATAACGGATGTATTCAAAACAGAATTGAAGAAATATAATGATATAACATTATTAAGTTTACCAGAGAATCATGAGTTGGGCAAGACGGATACATGGTTTACATACACTGCAATGCTAACACGACAACGTCCTGATTTGCAAATTGGATTCGTGGGTAAAATTGATAGCGATAACTTCATCCGATGGCCAGTATTCTTAAAATGGTTTAGTGCACATCGATCGAACATTATACTACAACCATTCATCTACGGTGGATATGCAATACATAAAAAAGTTTGTTCCGGAGTAGCCTATGGACGTGCCTGTGCCAAGAAGGAATTCATAGCCGAATTATTCGCCGCTGGGGCAATGGCATACATGTCAACACCACTAGCACAACATGTATTCATGGATGGTACAACATTACAACGGAAGAAGGAAGTTTGGATTGTCGGTGAAGATATGCAACTTGCTAATATGGCATATTCAGATCCCAAGATCACGCCTTTTGTATTGAATCATCGTTATGGTGATGGTGGTTACGAAATTAGTGTTCATTGTGTTAATAATCCTGTCAATTATCGTGATTGGTACTTCAAGATATATCCCGAACAACAACAACAACAAAAGAAGGAGTGAAGGATTGAACATGATAATGCACTATAATAATGAGTGATGAGAGATGAGTTGATCTATCTGATATGTCTATTACAGTTACATTATCACCGCTCATAAGTATCTCAAGAGAATAGAGGTGATATCATGCAATTACATCTCACATAAAGAACTGCCACATCTAACAATTAAGGCTCTTGCTGTTTCTTCGGCTCTGCCTTGGATGCTGAGAATGTTGAGAACATGTTTAAGATGCCCCACCCCTTAGACTCTTCTTGCTCAATAGCAGGCTCGGGTTGTGAAAAGGTGGAGAAAGATGTTCCATTTGGCTCTGGCTTAACGGGTGTAAAAGTGGAGAATGATTTTCCACAAGGCTCTTGATTCTTCTTTGACGGGGAGTCAAGAGGTTCCATCCAAGACTGTCCTTCGCTTGGTTGGAGATTACACTGAGTAGAGTTAAGGCCACGAATCTCACCATCATCCTCTTCATCAGAGACATCCTCAACGGCAATATCACTATCATTCTTCTTCTGCTTTGGTAGACACCCCAAGGCGTCATAGAAGACATCTCCTTTTCCAGAGTCATCATCATCTTCGGTAACCTTTTGATTATTATCAATGTCAAGTCCAGACAAATGCTGGTTGAGAGTCTTAGACTTCTTCTTGTTTGTGGCGGTGGTAGCTGTGGTTGTTGACGGCTTCTTTTTATTGTCAACACACATCTTGTGATCATCTTTCGTATCATCGTCATCATCGTCATCAATAACAATTACACCGGGAGAATCAGCTGGAGATGGCACCTTCTTCTTGCCAAGCTCTCTCTTGGCCCACTCTTGAGCTCTTTTGCGTGCAAGGATGCGTGCTTGCATCTTCTCTTGCTTGGTGAGGCTTTTACCATTGCCATTGGTTGGTGATAGCTTTTTGGTAGAGTAAGTTGCTTTAGGCGAAGCTTTTGCAGCTTTATACGGCGATTTCTTCTTCATCGTTGGCCTAGTAGGTGACCTTGAAGACTTCATAGTCTTTCTCGTAGGTGTAGTGATTGCCATGGCTGTTGCTTATCTGTGTTGGTAGTATTCAGGTTGTAAGAAAGATAGAGGTTTCACGTCTTCTTAAAAATTATTGAATCGCACTTACCTTATGTGGAGACAAATGGAAAGGTGGGGTAGTGACAAGCTGATATAGGTCAGAAACAAGAACTCTGTTGTCTTTATAAATAGAATGGGGTTGTGAAGTAGTGGATGAGGGTGTGGTTTGAGAGGGAGGAAAGAGTTGTTGAACAAAAATCATGATTTTTGCTCCTAGTGTTACACAAAGAATGGAGAAACAGAAACTGCCGACATCAACAACGCAAAAAAATAACCATGTCTACTACCAATGAAGATGGCGGAGAAGATGTACCACACTGCTGGATATGTCATGAAGAGGATACCAATGAATTAGGAGAGCCACTTCGACGTGATTGCTCATGTAGAGGAGATTCCGGCTTCGCTCACCTCTCATGCCTTGTTGAATATGCCAAACATCAGACAAATCATTGTGATGGTCGTGACTTCAGTATATTGAGGACGATATGGAAAGAATGTCCTTGTTGTAATCAGCCGTATCAAAATGAGCTCGGAGTCGAATTAGCTACTGAGTTGGTATCTTATGTTGAAGAACAACATCCAGATAACAAAGGGATGCTTGTCACTGCTCTAAACGAAAAACTAATGTCGCTTGAAAGGATGGACAAGAAGAATAGGTGTACTCCCCCAATTCAACAGGAAGCAAAATATATAGCAAATAAAACGCTTTCCATGTTTGACCTGATGAAAGCCGAAGAAAACCCACTTCTGAATAAAGTCAAGCACATAGAACCAAAGGTATACAACTGTCTTGGCCGTGTTGCTTTGGAAGATGGGACGAAAGAAGGCGCGCAGGAGGCATTAGCTCACTTTGAGAAGTACCGAGATCTTAGCATCTTACTGCGGTTAAAGGAGTCGGTTGCTGCGGCTGAATATAATATTTCTGTTGCCAAGGAAGAGTGTGACGTCTCCTCAATGAACATCGAGAAAAAGGTGGAGCAATTACAGAAAGTTTATTATATGCAACACAAAAAACACGGAGAGGGGGCAATATATACACTTACTTCCGGTGCGAGTCTCGCCAGTAATCTATTAAAGGCAGATCGTTTGGTAGAAGCTGAGAGTCTGCTCTTAAAGTTGGGTGAGGTGAGCAAACGAGTACATGGTGCAGATCACTCAGTGACTGAGAAGATATACTCAGTACAGAGACGTTTGAGGAAAAGAAAAAGAAAAGCAAAGAAAGAAAGCAAAGCAAGCCACGGTTCAGATCACACAACAAGAGCATAGGATGAAGCAGCAAATCAAGCTTACGGAATGACATTCTGTCTATCAAAGTTGACATTATTTATTTCTCGGCCGAGCCATAATGATAGTCTAGTATTTCCTGAGCCACATGATAGTCTTAAAGATTTAGCTTAGCGAATTCAACAACTAAACCATCATAGACCATTCAAGTAGAATTTCATACTCTCCATTATTTGTGAGAAAGCATCAGGATGTTTGTGTGAATCAGTTCCCATTCCAAAACTAAAGTAAGGAGCATACTTCATCAGATTCAATTGTAATCTTCGTATCTCTGTATAGTTTTGCATGAGTGCTTCAATCATAGGCCGGACATTCTTCACATCATCTTTTATCTCCACGACAAATGATCGATAGTCTACTTCATGTTTCGGATCGAGACTCCCTGATCCCTTTGCCCACGGTAAAGAGTTCTCCATCCATTGTCCTCCCGGTTGATGCCACGATCGTGCATCTGGTTTACCATTAACGTGTGTAGGAAATGATAAGACAACAGGTATACACCCCATTAATATCACATCAAAGAAGCGTTTCTGTGTTGGTGTATCACCTGGGAAACACGGGCAGAAGATTGATTCTTCATACATGTAAGTGAAGAGTCTACTCGGTGGTTTCTTATCTCGATTCATCACCCGTATAGCATAAGGTAAACCGCCTAGGGTATCATTTGCAGCCGGCCAATTGTTTTGAACTTCAGCCTATACATGTTTGATGTTAGTATATTATTTCCATCAAGAAAAAGCTCATTTGATATGAGCAATTCAAATACACAAGATATGTACATACAAACTCACCATGAAATTTTGACGCCAAATTCGAGGACTATTTCGCATATTGCTATTACTTATACCAAAGAAGTATGTCATGGCATATGTTCGTGGTCTAGTCCACCAATCGATATCTCGACTTAAGATTTGTGTTGGTTGAAATTTCTGTAGACTATTCAAATATGGTACTATTATATCTGTTATTTTGCCTCTTGGTCCAATTGTTAGTGTTAATGGTTGACCTTTTATATGTATGTTGGAATTACCATAGTTGATTACATTCAGGAAGAGGTGTCTGTTCTTCTTCTCATCGATGTATGCTAGATTGTCGAACACTCCAGTTTTTATTTGTGAATGTTCTATATGTTTACATTGAGCATACCATACACCTGTCGGCTTTGAATGACAATGCGATGCTGATGCATAAGGCACAACAAACAGATCTGCCTTTGATGCATTGTCAGTTCTACCAGGAAATGATCTGAAGAGGTCTATCAATGCAATATCTGCCCAAACATTAGCATCTGTATTGTTCTTTAATGAATATATTGCTCTCATCTTCTCTTCCAATTCTATACCCACATCTTTTCTCAATGTATCATAAACATATATTGATATATTACTAACTGGAGATGTTGATATGTTTCCCCATTGAGGTATCGGTCGATATGCAAACATATTATCCTTTTGTTCCTCTTTGGTGTCATTATTATCTTTCCAAAAGATTTGTATTGGTGGATTTATACATACTCTACGATCTTTCATCACGGCTTGTTCAGGATTTTGTGTTCTATATTGTTGTACTAGGTAATTTGCTCTTTCTGTACATGTTTTGCTTGCTCCCCACATACTAGAGTTGATGATTTATATGTTAGTATGATATGTTTGACATTGCAATAAGACATAAAATTGCAAACATACTCACCAATCTCCACAAAAGTCTGGAAAGTATTCCAGCAAAGGATTTGTAGTGTTACTCTTTACTTTTGTGATATTAGCACGGTCTGGATGATACAATTCTAGCCAAGATATATAACTCATATTCACAGGAAACTGGTGTTGATCATTCTCCGTCTTCACTGTTAATGTCATTGTAGAATTAGTAGATAGGCTGATACTACTACCAATAGTCGCCAATGAATAATTAACATACAATTGCAAATCAGGAATCAATTGAAATTGTTTCATATCAAATCGAAATGTTTCGTAGGATAAACTCCATAGTGCTAGACCACCGCAGAGTGCCCATACTATTATTAGTCTCCTACTCATTCTCTATTTCTATATTAACACATATGCCGTCAATTATTATTAAAAGGAAGGCTTCTATCTGGCTGGGCTTATCATTTTTTCAAATGTTGTGAAACTTCCAAATGAAAATGATAGATGAAACTTGCTACAGTTTCAGTTCCATTTTTGCTATCTCTTTACCGTACTTTTTGCAGTATCCTGCAAAAAACAGTTTAAAGTTCAAAAAAGTAGATAATTAGCCTAGATAAAGGTGAGCTAGACCCCTAAAACCTATACTTTTCTGAAAGCTGGCGTCATTAGCTTCAATCTGGTATATGGTTTGCCATACTTTACTCCAAGTCTACACACCAAAAATGAGGCATGAATATCGACTAATTTTCACTTCATCATACCTCATTGCAAAAAACGACGGCCTTCGCACTATTTTCAAAATACATACAAGTCTACCTACGTGAGGACGATATCTTCGCAATTATTGGCCAAACCATGGCCATCATGATGCTAGTATTGCAAAGGCCAATATACTGTTCTGATAACATAGGGCATTGCAGTAGTGTTGTCCATACCCTAACCGACAATATCCGCAGATAGGGCGGTGGAGATAGGCATGTCATCGTCAGCCACTACATCGACAAAGTAAGGAAAATGTTGATGATGATGCATCGTCCATC
>Ga0214480_101342_pt1 | contig 10585 bp, 12 predicted proteins | sample M1_20Mar14CPVII9_3_FD_165042 | JGI IMG/M metagenome (GOLD analysis project Ga0214480, IMG submission 165042) | Marine eukaryotic communities from Monterey Bay, California, United States - M1_20Mar14CPVII9sort6BwellE17 | ecosystem: Environmental > Aquatic > Marine > Unclassified | place: USA...
CGTTGGACGATGATAAGTTCTACTACTGCGACGAAGCAACCACTACTGCCATTGATGTATCTCAAGAAGGTGTAGTAGCTGATGACGGGAAGCATCTCATTAAATTCGATTATGATCTACTTGTTACTTCATCAACGGAGAAACCAATCAATGATATACTGCAATTATTCGAGAAGCAGCTGTTAAAGAAGGTAGGATCGAATCTATGCAGTAATACAACACATCAACAAGGAACAAAGGTAATGCTACGTCACCGCCGCCGCCGTCTGGTTGGTGAACAAGGCGCATCATCGTCTCTCACAGAGCTATCATCACTGCCGAATGACAAAGTAGTCGAAGATACGAAATGCTCAACAACAACAAGCAGTAACATCAATATAGCATGTCACCTAATCAATGGATACATGACAGCATACTATGATTCAAATATTTCTACATTAGTTGATGATGATATTGAAAGGCAAATCCTAGATACCATCAAAAGTTCAATGGACTTTTACGTTGACAATGATAATCCTTTTGACTCTGTTGATGATATTGTAGGAGTCAACTATGTAGGCGTACGAGACTCGTCTCTAGAAGAGAGCAATCTAGTCGATAAGTATATGAATGCTGCAACAATGTCATCATCCTCAACATTATCAAAAGGGGAATTAGCTGGTTTGATCATTGGGTGTATCTTAGGTGTATTGATATCGGTAATCATTACAATTTGTTGGTATAATAAACACTCAACAAAGAAGAAGAAGGGAGGAACTCAAGCAACCGATGAGAATGATGAAGGATTAGATAACGAGCACTATCGAGGTAGAAAGTGTGGTAACAATGGAACTGTTAAGGCGGAAGATGAACTTAGCATCATTCCTCCAGTATCATATAATCCCGAACCACCGACAGCTGCCTTCTCCAATACTACTGGATACAGTCAAGAGATGCTGAAAACTAGGGAGGACGACGAAACCTGGCTATCTCATACCTTGGCAACCGAGACATATGAAACCGAAGCAACACAAAAGGCTTCTAACACTACCACTCCTCACTGGCAGCGACAGTATTATGCATCACATCAAGAGACTATTGATGAACGTGATGATGAAGAGGATTCATACTATTGAAAAGTATGACCAAAGTTTTTGTAGACGAAGTAAGTCTTGATTTATTAGAAAGTCAGACTTGCATGTGAACTGGCTCATGAGAAGTAGCTTGTGAGTGAAGTGAGATAGAGATGTGAGCTTGGCCAGAGCGAGATAGAATAGAAACAAGTTGTGTCTATGTTGTTTAAAGTAGTATAGAATTTGATCTTTGATTAGGCATATAATTTATCTCTTCTGACAATTTGACAAACGACTAATTGGCAGTCCGACTTTCGTCTCCTTTGTCGTTTGTGACGATATAGATTTAGACTCTTCGTTCCACTTGGAATCGATATATCATTTACTTGTACACCATCTCCACCAAAAGATGACATTTTAAACCTTAATTTTATATCTCCGTCTTGTCCATAATACAGTACAGTACTACTACACCCGGTAAATCGATCAATCCAGGCTTCAAGTCAATACTGAGTTGTATTAGTTGTTTGAGCCCATCAAATTTGCACCATTCACGGGCCTCTTCTCTAGAATCAGTTCTCGAATAAACACAGTACAGGCCTATTATTCTAGAAGCTATTCTCGAATGCACTCCATACTGATTTCTCTAGTCGTAGTAGGCTGGAATTTATTCACAAATAACTTGAAGGGAAAACGAGGGCTGATAAATCCAGAGCCAAAAAACTTGATTTAACTTTGTAAGGGGGGGTTGTTAGTTGATGGAGAGAGGAGTGTATGCAGTGTTAGTAGCGTAGGATACGGATATGACTGTTTGATTAACGGCAAGATGTAGCGTGAAAGAGGAAAATGGCATGGTCGTAAAGTGGCCATTGCAAATCTACATAATGCTCATAAATTTCACTTTGCGATCATCAATCATCCATCAACATCAATAATCACCCATCAAATATAGTACTATGAAGTTCACCCTTGCTATTATGGCCGTATCGGCCATCTCATCTCCTGTCGTATTAGCGACAAACTTTGTCATCATTGTAAGTATTCATATTGTATTTTATTATCATATCATAAAATCATAACATATATTATCATATCCACTCATTGCAACTATATGTCTCATCGTCGATACTACTAGCAACCAGATGATATGGAATTCTACGAAGACTGGTCTCCACCAGCTCATCTACCATGGGGGAGTAACTACCCTGGAGCCGAGTACCCACTCAATTCAAATCTCCCATGGATTAATAAACTACGTAATGATGGTATGAGTATGTCACAAGCTTATGCGGCATCTGGGACGTCAAGATACTCAACTGTCACAGGTCGTTATGCATCACGAGCATCAAGTGCACGAAGGTCATCGTTTAGGAATGGTGTGAATCCAGTCTCAGCAACGATCCCCAACACAAAGCTCCAAGATCAAAATCGTGTACAGGATGGAGACGATTGTTCTCATTCTAACATTGCTCAAGTCTTTAGTAAGAATAGTTATGTAACCGGCATGGTGGGAAAATGGCATTTAAGTGATACCAATAACAGGTTGACAAGTGAAGTGAAGCAAGAGATTGTATCTTGTGGATTTCAAGATGTTGAGGCGTAAGTATTACGCCAGTTTGTAATGTTTATATCATCTATGTGTTTAGACATATATCATCTTATGCTAATCTTCCACCCATTAACAGAATGTACCCCGACAACATTGGGAACCAAAACTGGGCCAATGGAATTCATCATAACATGGAGTATGTTGCATACAAGGCCGTCGAGTTTATCCAAGCAAATCAAGACAATGATTGGTTCCTTTATGTCAATCCTACCGTACCTCATGGCCCCGGTGTAGAAGAAGCAATGGATGTAGATTGTCGTATTACAACTGATGGTGACTTTACAAGTACTCAGATTTATCAATTAGTGATTGGCAATTATTTGGTAATTATACAAAACACTGTAAAAACTCAATAATGTGGAAGTGTTGTTTGTGAACCATCAAACCGTACTAAAGTGGCAATGTGTATTATGGTAATTGAATACAATTGCATACAACAAGTGAATAACGATACAAACTGTATACGTTGCACCACACTCAAAACTTTACTCAATGAGATGAATAATCCAATGTCCAACTTGCAATCTGACGCAACCTTGTACCAAGTAAGTCTGAAGATTCAACATGAGCTACTGCATTATACTTCTCTGTTGCCACCCGCAACTCATCTCTTCCTTTCTGCTCATTCTTTGCAGCTAGCTTGTTACAAATCCCAATACACTGTGTTGGTTTTAATTTTGTGCCTGAGAGTTCACAAACCTTGTCAAACAAACGATTGTACCCTTCATATCCTGAAAGACGACTCATCTGAGTTGGTAAAACAGAGTTCACACGTCCCCGAAGGGCTGCTTCCATACATATCATTGTTTCTTCGATTAATGCATTCTCTCTGTTGTGAACAGATGATATAATGGCATTAATACCACCACTTATGTTGATCTTGGGCATATTTGCAAGGTAAGCATAAGCATATGCCAATTGATTTTTTGCAAATTTCTCGTCATTTAGCTCAATGAAATCTCTACCATCGTCTAAGCTAGCTCGGGCAACTATCAGATTCAAGACTTGTTCAGACGGAGGAACAACAATTCCCTCTTGTCTAGCGTTGGCATGTAGCTTCTCTGCCTCTTCCTCGGCACAAGAGGGATTATTTAGAACCTTATTCAAGATGATTTCCATCTTCTTTCTATGGGGCGAGTGTGGGTGGTAAAGTGGACCGAACTCGGCAAGTAGTTCATTTCCCTTGGCAATTGCACTTTTGGCATCAAGTGTATCATTGGTGTTGATGAGATCCAATCGACTTCTCATTCCTGGAACTGCATTAGTGACTCTGGTCTGAGCTGCTCTATCATTGTCTGTGATACCTGGCCTCAATCCTTTACAGCAATCGTTGGGTGTTCGTGTTACAGTAATACGTGCCTTCTCTGCCTCGAATTTGGCGAATGCTTGAATAAGTTCATGACTATTCTTACCAAAAGACTTCCAATACACTGTGTCAACTCCAAGACGACCTAGATCGGACTCCATACGTGATGCTTCCTCTGGGATTCGGTTGAGACGATTTAGTTCGGTAGCTGTTACAACTACTCGTTGTTCTGGACGACAAGCACCACGTAAACTGGTGGTGACACTCTTGAGGCCTTGGAAAGCACCCGATTCTAATGTATCTTGTCCTTTCACGCCTTTTGCAACGATCATGACAGGGCACAAGAGAATAGAGTTGTCAGGCATTTCATCCTCCAAGTGTTGAAAGCAGGCAATGTGACGTTTCTGCTGGGAAAGGCAACTTAGTTCCTCTTTTTGTTGAAGTAAATTGATCTCAACAATCTCGATAACGAAATCATCGGGGGAAGTGCGGACCCAGCCAATGATAAGGTACAAGGCACTGTGGGTTGCAATAAGTTGTAACATCAAGGGGTGCATCCGAATATTATCACCCTCACGAGAGGCGGGTAGTATCGACGACAAATGAAGTAACTTCGTCGAGTCAGTCAAATCAGTGTTGTTGAAGATGGCTTCGGCTTTTGTATAGCGTTCTGCCGATAGTGATTTCTTGAGCGTGTCCATCATATCATCACTTGGCCACTTCTTTGATGACGGAGGTGACAACAACAACGGGTTCTTTGCTGCATCGCTGAGCAGAGGAGTTGGAGGCATCTTTCGAGAACCTTCTTCATGTGAAGTCATACTACGAGCCGACGATGACTTAGAATTAGCAGCACGAGAAGCAGATGCTCCCATGGCCATTGAACTAGATTCGTCATCAATGGAAGGTTGCACAGCCTCTGTATCAGTTGAGGTAGACGTATCAGCAACTGGAGGATCAGGACGTGCCGAGTCAAGTACACAGGTGTCTGCCATCATTGCCTTGACTCCCGACCTGATTTTCATCAAGACAGGTTTGACAGCGTGGTTATAAATTACAAGTTGTTCAGCGACGAATCTGTTCAATTCGACATCATCTCGGCAGACTATACCATCCATAGCTAAATATTGCAGCACTTTTTCAATTTCATCATCCATGGAATCATCTAAATCATCAACGATAGCTAAGTGACGCCTCCGCTTGGACCATGGCTTCAAACGGTTCCTAGCAGCAGGAGCAGCAGGAGGTACAGTAGTAACATCAACTTGAGGTCGAGTTGCAACATTAGAGGTAGTAGTAGAAGGTGGCATAGAGACCGCAGCGGGAGGACTAATATCGGCACGTACAGGGTGTTGTTTCTAACGTTAAAAGAATTAAGAAGTGAACGTTGTGTGTTAGTACAAGTGATTGAGACTCGTGTCGGCGGACAAGACAAACGAACCAACCTCTTGACTAGGTGACGAGTCCTCCATCAAAGCACCACCTGTACTGTCGTCCTTGTCAATATCCATCTCCTCATTCGAGACGTCTAGTACAGTCGGATTGTTTGAAGAGCTACGAGGGGAAAACGATACTCTATGAGGAGCAAAGTTGCTGCGAGCTACAGTCGATTCGACGGGTTGCATAGTAGCCTCTGCATTTGCATCAGTTGAGGTACTAGACGTATCAGCAGTGGGAGGACTAGCATCGGCACGTACAGCAACACTAGAATAGACCTCCGAGGAAAATCCACTAGCTTCTTGAGATGAAACAATGGGGCTCCTTTGAGTCTTAAAGACATCAAAAAGTCTGGCCAACGAAATGATTGTGATAGGGACATCCGAAGTAATTCCCTCAATACTTATCTTCTCACGAAATCTTGGGGTATCGCAACTTGTGACAACTAGTCGATTAGTATGACCATCGGCAACTGGAGCATCTACTGATGCAAGAAGAGTTCCTCCTGCAGAGGAGACAACGAGTTGCAGATCATGATGTGGAGGACATGACGATAAGTTAAGAGCCACTGAAGTAATACCAACAGAAACTCCTTGAAGGGTATCACCACTGCCGCCATTAAGTAGACGAAACGAGTCAATAGGAAGAGCCCTTCCAGCATTTGATGATTGTTCAAGCCACTGAGGACAAACAAGAATACCTTTGCTGTTACCAATCATATTCTTTAGCGTCCACTTTACTGGTATAGTTGTGATCACGACTGTAGAAAAGAAGGATGTTAGAAAGAATACATGAAATGTTGGTATAATATAATGAACATACGAGTCAAATCTTACCCATTGCAGTCGCTGTATCTTCGACTGATTCGACTATTGATGCACCAATGTTCCTTGCAAATTCAATATGCTGAGATGTAACATCTATCAATGAAATAGATATGGTAATGGCTTGGGTCGAATCATTTGGAGCAGCAGACAGAGGAAGAGGGTCACTGTTAGACACTTCCATGTCAACATTCTCTTCGGCAGACTCAATTTCCATGTCTTGGGTAGACTCATCCTCATCAACAACTTCCATCTCTTCAGTGGACTTAAGAGGGTACTTCCTCCTGAGCAAATCAAGAGCTTTCTCTTTGTCATTGTTGCTCCATCGTAGCGCGGTGTCAGCTTGTGCCTCGGTCCAACCTTGCTGAGTAATCGAAACAAGAAGAGTAAGGTCTGCTTGTTTAGCATATTCTCGCCTTTCCTTACGATTGGCGTGCGGTGCTCTGTAGTTGACACGCGTCACAGCACGACGAGATCGACTAACGTCGTTATCCATCTTGTTGTGTAGTGGATCGAGACTGAGAGGATGGTAAATAGGTAAGTAAGTTATATTTTTTACTCTCATTTTCATTTACATTTTCATTTTACTCATTTCATTATACACTCGACCATGTTCATGTCAAACAACAATTAAACATGAGTGGTAGAGCTGAACAATCAACAAAGAAGAAAAAGAAGAAGAATGAGGAGTCATCTGTCGCAAAGAAGAAGACACGTTTAGGGCTGAAAGACCTAACAGATAATCCAAAGACACGTGCAGATGCAAAGGTAAAAATTGGTGGTTCAAAGATCCAAACGGTAATTCGGCTAAGGGCATTAGCAATGCAATGAAGCTACTTGATGCATCACTCAAGGGATCTGTTGTGAAGGGCGGATTCGAGGGTCTAGAAGATAATCCAGATACACGTAGGTTTGCATCGGAAGTGATTGCCGAGAATGCATCCGACTGGTTTGGGTACAGAGCATTAAATTGTAAGGTGTACTTCAAAGGTCCTAAAGGCCAAAAGGCTACAAGTATTGCCCAGGCACAAGCACTCTTCAAGGCATCAAAAGCGGACGAAGCTAAGTTGAAAAGTTCATCGTCTGTGGATATGCTTGACAGTTTGCATACAGATATTGTTGACATTGAGAGTTCTATTAAAGATGCACGTCATTCTCTTAGCAAAATCGAGATTGATGCTTCTTCTTCTGCATACAAACGTCTATGTGACCTTATGCAACGCGAGAAAGACAAATTAGCTACAAAGATGGGAGTTGTGATGAAAGTATTAAGTTCAGAAGTAAAGTCGAATAAGCAGGCTCTTGAAATCATTACAACCTTGGACGGTGCATACAGGCAACTACTTTCTTACGATCAAAATAAGATGTTAGGCCCCAAGCAAGAATACGAGTCGGATATCACCTACAACATTAGAAATGATCGGGTAGGTGGCTTCTGCTTTAACAAGGTCGGTGGCATGTCCAAAACATATCACTCATCTCTAAGTAATGACATTCGACTGATGCAATTAAGTTTGCAAACACACTTGCCACAAGAAATCCAAGAAACATCTACTATCAGACATATGGTCCAGAAGGTATCTAATGCAGAGGAAGAGCTTGCTAAAGGAATTGCCACCAAGGACGACATGATAAAATCTAGATACGAGAAGAAGAAGATATCACACGATGAACGCAAGACGTCATACGAAGAAGCAAGTGCTGCATACTATGCCGCAAAGGAGGATGAATCCTACGACAAAGAAAAGCTTCAGACACTAAAGAAAGAAATGATTGATGCATACTACAAATCTGATGTGGGGAAGGAAGAGTTAAGACGTAATAATGGGATTCGATACCAACCGAAGAAGCTGTGCTTAGACGATGCTACCGACATGTTGAATCTGATGGATAGGTTCACTTTCACCTCCTAATGTGGGTTTGAGGACTCTCCTTTTGAAGATTATTGCTATAGAACAAGTCAAGATAACAAGTTAAGCCACAGCATATCTCCCAAACAATCTACTATTATACTAAACATCTCCCAAACAATCTCTAAACATGTGAGGAATCTACTATTGTACTAAACATCTCCCAAACAATCAATAATCACTCTCCAAACATGTTATAGGAGTGTGCTATCTCCTACGGCTATCCGAGTACAGCACTAGTATATACTGAACAGGATAGGTAAGAGAATGTGAGCTAAGTACTCTTAGGTATCCTATCTAGTACAGTATAACACATGTTAGTACAGTATAACACATGTGAGGACGTAAAAAGGCTGGAGTGTCGAAGGCATGACGAAGGAGTTTGGTGATGATTGTGATTTGTACCGTGCTGATGTAAAGGCTCGTGCTGGGACAAACACAAATGCCAATCTTGGATCAATCTGTAAGTATTCTTTGCTTTATATTACCATATGTCATCATCAAGTGTCTCACCTCGCTCACCGTATTTGAACAACATCAGGGGTGGACGATGCCATTGGTGCAATCTACAAAGCTCTCAACAATACCAACCAGCTAGACGATACAGTCATCTTGTTTCAGCTCGATCATGGCAAGGTCGAGAAGGATAAGATTTGGGAAGGTGGTGTTCGTATCCCCCAATTCGTCCACTGGACTAATGGCAACCTACCAGCCACATTTGATGGGCAAGTTAGTACTATTGATATTGCTCCCACTATGTTAGACATTGCTGGTATCCTTGACAACCCTGCCACGAATTCAATGTACAATATGGATGGAAAGAGTTGGCTAGATGCTGTCAATGGAGAGTCTGACGATTTCAACAATCGTTGTCTCTTCTTTGAAAGCGCTGACGATCGTGCTGTAAAATGTGGGTGCGATAAGTATATGAAATTGTCAGTAGACTCTCGCGAACTTAGCGAGGCAGCTGGCAACAGTTGGAGTGGTTGGCAGGCTGGGCAAACTGAGGCTTTATTCAATCTGTGTGATGAAAATGGAGAGTATATCACTGCCGCAGACAGTCCTGATAATGTAAGCCCCGAATCTGTTAATCTTGTGGCTCAAGAGCCGGACAAGGTTTCTGATTTGGGTGCACTGATGGATTGTCATTTGGCAAAAACTGATGCGAGAAATGCTAATGTTGATATTCCACAGTATCATGAGTGTACGGGTTCTATAGCTACCGCCAACCCAACGACTCGCCCGACTGTTAGCCCAACCACATCAACAGCTAGTCCAACCTTACCAGTAGCTGAGATTGGAGGCAAGCCTTTGGTTGTTGACTACTCGCCTTGGGAGAATGGTAAGTCGTCGATGGCCTTCATTTTTTTTGTCACATGATGCGTACCATATCTAATATCTGTCTGCTCATATATGTATTTATCCACAGATATTAACGCTCCGAGCTCGACATTCGTCTTACAAGCATCTGTACTTGATGATAATCTCACTAGAGTGAGATTCAACCTTCGTCTTCCTGATGGTACAACACAACCTGGTGGCTTTCAACGTGGTAGCTTAATATCATCAAGTGGTGAAAGCACACATATGAAGTCGAAGTAGACACTTCAACTCAAGTTGGAAAATATTCGTTTTGGCTGAACATTGTAGACGGAGATGGTAACAACTTCAACTACCCAGAGGATGGAAGCGAATTTGAATTTGTGGTTGCTTCAAATGCAGCTGATGTTGTTACTGGAGCACGAACTGAGATTCGTCGGATCATCAACAATGCATTCAGTAATGACCCAGCCCTTGATGTCAATCTTGCGGCCAAATTTGTTCGTATGGGGTTTCATGATTGCGTTGGTGGCTGTGATGGTTGTGTCGATATGACCAACCCAGGTAAGATATATTGTTTTATCTTTTGAATTGCCTTTTCAAACCACAAATACTAACAAAGGTACAATCATATCTACCTCTTTCATCTTCACTTTATGAAATACGCAACTATCAGACAACGCCGGACTCGACATACCAATAGCTGCTTTGCAGCCCGTTGTAGAAAGGTTTGAGCATTTCGGAGTAACCAGGGCGGATCTCTGGGCGTTGGCTGCACTAGAAGGTGCTGGAGGTCAACAACCAAATGGGCCAGATGATGATACACCTCGTGACTTTGATATGGAGTGGTTGTAAGTTTTATATGCGATTCATTGTGTATCCTCACTATGCCGATTACAATAGACTCATGGTTATACACTTCTCACCTTATATCTTGCCTCTTCATGTAACAGTGGACGTCCAACTTGTGATGGCCTTGATCCCTTGGATTGTGTTGATGGAGACTGCAGTCAAAGTCGAGGTCCTCATCGTGATCTTCCATCTCCTGACCTCCACACGGGAGAATTGGTTCAGTTCTTTGCTGATAACTTTGATTTCGACGAGCGAGACACTGTTGCAATCATGGG
>Ga0214480_101343_pt1 | contig 10575 bp, 7 predicted proteins | sample M1_20Mar14CPVII9_3_FD_165042 | JGI IMG/M metagenome (GOLD analysis project Ga0214480, IMG submission 165042) | Marine eukaryotic communities from Monterey Bay, California, United States - M1_20Mar14CPVII9sort6BwellE17 | ecosystem: Environmental > Aquatic > Marine > Unclassified | place: USA...
AGTAATATAATGATTCAGTATCATCTTGAATTGTCTTTGCAACTTGCCATAGCTGATAATGGTATCATCTACATTGTACAATCAAGACCAATCACTACTCTCTTCCCATTACCAACAAGTACAGAAGATGACTTATCATCATTACAAGTCTTTTTTAGTTTTAATGCTGTCCAAGGGATTGTATCGCCAATCTATCCAATGGGGCAAGATGTTATACGAAAGTGTATACTAGGTGGCTTATTACGATGGATTACATGGGATAGATATGGTAATGAAGGTATCTTTATCCAAAGCGTGGCAGAGCGTCTCTACATTAATATTACGAATCCATTACGAAATAGTCTTGGTCGGATGGTATTGTTCAAGTTGCTACCCTCAATTGAGCCGGGTATTATGATAGCTTTGAATAAGTTGCTTGAGGATGAACCTGACATGACGATTAACAGCGGATACAGCTTGTTACTTGTCGTTCGGATAATATCACTTGCATTGGTCATCATTCCAAGATTGATATTCTCATTGTTCTTTCCAAACTGGTCTAGAAAACTAGCAGTTTGGAAAGTTAATAGTTTTGTGGATGATATTGAAGAGAGGGTAGATGGTGCTACCAATTTGCAAGATCTGGTTGTACTACAGCGTGAGGTATTGTCAACCTTCTTCCCCATGGTAGTGCCGACGATCGCGCCACGCCTTGCAGTTGGAATGGCACCGCTAGCAATCTTGAACAAGTTAGCATCATCTCTTGAGAATGGAAATGATCTCGTGTTGACTATCACCCGAGGGCTTCCGCACAATTGTACTACGGAGATGGATCTGAAGCTATGGCAAGTTGCAAAGACAATTCAAGATGATACTGAATCATTATATTACTTCAAGACCAATGATGCTGATACATTGGCGAGATACTATCTTCAAAACGGTCTGCCTGGTGTAGCCCAAGAAGCAGTGACACAGTTCATGAATGAGTACGGGGTACGGGGACTGTATGAGATAGATTTTGGTCGTCCTCGATGGAGAGAAGAACCTGCACCATTAATGAGCTCAATCAAGAGCTATGTCCAAATAAGTCAAGAACATGCTCCTGATAAAATATTTGCAGCCGGAGAAGTTGCCGCCGAAGATGCCATACAACAATTAGGACAACAGCTTGGCAAGCCATGGCTTGTTTCCTTCTTGGCAAGAAGAACAAGATCATTGGCTGGTATCCGAGAACTGCCCAAATTTACTGCGATAAGAGCAATTGGTGCTCTCCGGGCCAAACTACTACAGGAAGGTCAACGTCTCGTGGAGGAAGGAGTGATAGATGAAAAGACAGATATGTTTTATCTGTACTTGGACGAGCTTGAGTCTTTTGCTATTAATGAACTACCAGACTGCAACGAGATCGTCTTGGAAAGAAAAGCTACTATGAAAGTAGAAAGTGAACGTACTCATCTTCCCCGAGTCATAGCCACCGATGGATATGCTTACTTTGGAGGCTCGGTTGTTAGTACCAATAAGGAGGAATCTGATAAGGTGTTATGCGGTGAGCCGGTCAGTCCAGGAGTGTATGAAGGTCGAGTTCGAATAGTTCATGAACCAAGCAAAGCTAATCTATGTCAAGGGGAAGTCTTGGTATGTCACGGAACCGATCCGTCTTGGACACCTTTGTTTCTCTCGGCTGGTGCACTTGTGATGGAGGTCGGTGGCCTCATGACACATGGTTCTGTCGTTGCTAGGGAATATGGTATACCCGCTGTAGTAGGTCTAGAGAAAGTGACCGAGAGGCTAGTAGAAGGTCAAATGGTACGAGTAGATGGCTCGAATGGGACTGTAGAAATTATTGATGAGGGGGATAGTTCCGATTAAAGTAGAATATATGAAAGGGGAGATGAGGGAAGCGTATATTTATTGAGTTGTTTAAAGAGTGTTTGTATCTTGCAAATTTATAATTGTAAACTGTTAAGCTAAGTATACTATAGTTGTTGGCGGATAACAGGCACCTCCTCCGCATAACATTGCACATCACACTAAGTAGGATACCTAAAATCTTTACATTTGGTATCTTATAAGGAGTTTTCTACTCCAGGAAAACTAAATATCTTTTAGATATTGAGAATAGCCTATCTGTGATAGCAGCACCTGTTTATCTCTTCTGATCTAGCTGTATCATATTCATATTGTTCAATCGATAGAGAAGAAGGTCATAAAGTTGTAGTTGTCGTGACAAAATATCACAGGAACTTAAACCGCGAGAGTTTAGATCTTCCCCCGGAGTATCTTTGTATCCCCCAGTCTCAATAAATACATCACTACACTAATCAGTCTATCTCTATACTGATAATAAGTATACCCAAAACATTACTACATTGCACCAATAGCAAATATGAGTGGACGAATAGCACCAGATAACTATATTCTAACACCAGAACAAATTGATAAGTTCCATAAAGAAGGATTCACACATCTACCAAATGTTCTAACAGAAGAAGAAGTAAAGTCAATTGAAAAGGTGTTTGATTCCTTCCTCAAACAAGAACCAGGCTTTATTGTACCCGGGAAAGATTTCTGTGATATGTCTAAACCATTTGGTATACCTCAAGATGAATGGTCGATTGTTAATTGTATGCTACCAACCACATATCATCCAGAGTTTAAGAACAACATATTTGAGAAGTTGACATCAATTATTGTTAAACAAATTCATCCAGATATTGCAATGGCCAAGGATTATGATCAATTGTTAAATAAGTGGCCGGGGAAGGAGGATGCTGTATTTGCTTGGCATCAGGGTGAGGAGTGTTAAATATATCTTTTGTAATTTTCAAAAGTATTCTATACTGACAAATATGATATTCTTTTTCTATTCAGATATGGGATATTGGCCTGGACATAAAGCCTTAGGAGTTGATGAAACTAGAACATGTACATTCTCATTAGCAGTAGACGACTCAACTGAAGAGAATGGCTGCTTAAGATATGTACCAGGATCCGGGTTGAGTAGAAAGTTACGTCAACATTCACCACTAAGTGGATCAAGAGATGAAGGACATGCATTAACAATTGACGTTGATGAAAGTAAAGGAGATGTAATTAAATTGGCAGAGTGTAAAAGAGGATCAGTCACAATTCATGACGAGTTTGTTGTTCATGGTAGTGGTGGTAATACATCAAAGGATAAACAACGAAGGACATATGTATTAGCATACCGACCAAAGGCTGTGGTGGAGGCAGAGAGGAAGCTTGGATTTACTCATTCTCATAATGATGTTGTTAATTGGGATACGTTTAATGACGGAGAGGAGAGGAAGTAGGAGTGTTACCTTTGCCTCTTGTATGATACACGCTCAGTGTATGAGGGATCAATAAATTAGTGGTCAATAGATAGTGATTTAAACCGTAGATCAAGTATAGACTGAATGAACTTCTTATATAACATATGAATTAGAACCAGATGATTCATCTGGTAACTTTGTCTCCTCTATGACACAGTCAACGATTGATACTGTTTACGGCACCACGCCGCAATCAGCACATCCTTCAAATCACACACTCCATGCGGAGATCCTTCCGCCTTCCAGCCACAAGAATGATTCCAAACTTGCTCAGCAGTCGAATCCTCCTTCATCATCCAAGTGCAATAGTCTTCACGATGACTTCCATTCTTCATTGGACTACTAATGTACATGCCATCAGGTGATAGTAACCATACATCATTCAAGTAAGAATTTGACATATAGCCATAACTATCGTGATGGGAGTTGTGAAGCAGTCCATTATCACCACCAAAGACTAGTACCGATGGACCAACTGATGAGGACTGTGCAGTGTTCAACATACCAATGCTTGATAGGGATCGACCTTGAGGAATATCATTGCTCAAACGTTGATCATCATGAACCCAAGTTTCATTCTGAGCTATTGGCAGTGAAGTCCATTCATCTTCAAATATATCCCATAGCCATAAATCCTCTCCCGGTGTTCGAGGTCCATACGGTGCCAAACCTCCGTAACTTAACAGTCCAAACTCTCCAATATAGACTGCTTGTCCATACATTGGCCATGCTACACCTTGACTTCTCAGTTCAGTCCAGGTATTAGTATCATAATCAAATCTCCATAGATCGGTTAGACGACCTTGAGCAAACCCTCCTGATATGAATATACTATTGTCAACGGCAATTGCGGTATGTAGTCTCCGTGGTTCAAATGTTGATGGAGGCGAAGCTAACTTCTGCCACTTTGGACGAGCTGAGCATGACTTGACATCAACTATTACCTTCCAATCAATTAATGCTCCTTCGTACACTTCTGGATATGTCGGTTGAGACATTCCAATTGATAGTGTCCAATCACCATCTACAGGTAGACCTCCAAAAGTTTGCATTAGGCTATCGGCAGGTCGAAAAGTACCGGACGTTGGAATACTAGCTCGAGACAGGACAGAGTCGTAGTGTGCATCTTCTGTAAAGAGTAGTTCAATCGAAGAAGGAGAACATTCGTCATTCCTACTTGCCATACTACTAACGAACAGCTTTGTTTCATAATCTCTACTTTGAGGTGATGAATGATTGTCCACGTCTCTTATTTCGGGAGCAGTCAACTTGATGTATTCAATGCCCTTTGGACAGCTATGATCCAATGTAATCCTCACTTGAATGTTACTAATACACATATCGTTCGCATCGTTTAGATAAATAGGCAGAGTATGAGATGTAATCTGACCAGCTTCCAACTCAACAGACTCATCCTCACTCATACTAAACACATGTGACGACACATGATGTGGATCTTTCATAATCCAAACATCAGATAAAAGCTCCGAATCGTCTCCAATTTCGGCATTATCATTTGTACTTGATATGCCTCCAATCAATACAAGATTTCCATTGGGTAATGCCGTCATGGAATGCTGTTCTCTAGCACGAGGCCAATCGTCATGCTCCAATTCATTATCGAGCTGAGTAAAGAGTGAAGTGATTGGATCAAAGTGCCAAAGCTCATCCGAGTAGACATTCAACTCTTGCACACCCTCTCTTTAGTTGATTCGTCAATGGTGCACACACACTTCAATGTAGCTCCACCAAATATGTACACATTATCATTAATTACAGTCATTGAATGACCACGCCTTCCAGTGGGTGAACCTGATGAATGTTCACAAAACGAATCAGTTGTTAATACATCACTACTGACAGCAACTTCAGAAGTGGTAGACACAGCCCTCTGCCGAACACTAACCTGATGCCATTCATTAACAGGTGTAGACTTGGTCGTAAAGTACTTCACTTGTACACCCAAACTTAATCCTTCAATTGAAAATGCCTCAACACGAATACAATACGGAGTTGATGATTGTAAATTGTTCACGTGCGTGGTTGTATTTCTATTCACATCAACGCCTCGTTGGATATGTTCATGCAATCTGTAGTCCTCATCTGAGCAAACAATTCCTTCCGTATCATCTTCATTAATGATACCCTCGGCAAGTTGAACAGTATACTTTTGGACATAATACTCCTTTGTTGTCTTGTGTCTATGTGTTCCGGCATTCCAAGTAACCGTAGCAGCATCATGAGATAGCATTTCAATCTCTGGAACTTCTGGACATATCACCTCTTCTTCTATGATATTACCATTTAATGCTAAATCAAAGTTGATATATCCACCACTATCCTTATTCCTCCCACGTAGTACACCCCCAGCGCCTCCCTGAGCTGTACAATATGTTGTATTCCCTCCACCATCCCCTCCAAAGGCAGCAGCAACGACTGTAGAATCCCAACTAACGGATGTAAATCCTCCTCCACCTCCACCTCCACTTGATAAATCTGACCGTCCATTCATTCCGCCGTGCCATCCACCTATGCCTCCTAATGAATTGGATAATGATCCTTCTGATTTACCACCACCTCCAATGACAATGTAAAGCTTGTCACCAATTGGTAAAGAAAATGTAGTCTCGACATATCCACCTCCTTTACCCTGAGAGAAGTTAGTTATACCATCTTCATCTTCTTCCGGTGATGGACTTGTAACCTCACCACGACCACCATTACACCCTCCACCACCACCACCCCATAATTTCATTGTAACTTGTTGTTCATACGGAGCACTGCTGTTATTTCCAGGAATTGTATACTCTTGGATAACATTTTCTTTCATAAAATAATTGGATTTTATTATCATTGGTGTATTATCATTACCAATGTTTGTAGTGAACACAACCATTCCATCTTCACCGGATGATTGTACTTTTCCACCGTAGGCAATTGGATGATAATAGTCTGGTGATTGAGTGTTGTATGGTGTTATTCGCTGTGTTTGATATTCTTCCAATGATGTTGTTGATGAGAGTATTCCGCCATTTTGTATTTGCCAAGAATATACCAGGGATGATGGTAGTAATGTAATGCAAATGATTGCAATGATTATTGATAAAGTATTATACTGCATTTTTGAATGGTTGATAATAATAATTAGCGTCTGCAATTTAGTACAAAGATAAGACCATATCTCACTAAACTCTAAACCTTACGCCCACCCATACCTAGTTCACAAACAGAGTATACTAATAGCTATCGATGTACATAGCATTAGTACCTATTAGTACTATGGCAATTCGTTTAGCGATCGAACGATACTTGATAGTGTCTGTAACTGCAGTATCGTAATTAGTATGTAGGTATGAAGGAACACATGTCTAGACAGATATGTAGTTGTGCTAGCTCCTCTTCAATCCCAATCCGGGTGTTGAAATTGGAGTTAGAGATTCAAGGGTTAACTGCAAATGCATTAAGGATGAGCGAAGGTTCTCAATCTACTGCCTGTGCATTTTACACAACTCAGCCATGCAGTTTGAGTCTTGGTACCATATCTCTAGTGACCGGGGTTACATTAAAACGTAGAAGAGTTTCCTAGAAGACTCTTTAAGACTCTTTGGGACGAAAGTCTAATCACTAATAGCATGAAAACATAATATTAATATCATATTATCAACAGCCCATGCAGTTTAGTATTAGTATTAGTATCAGTATCAGTATCAGCACATAACTTTTATATTCATATTCATACATCTCTATTATAGACAGAAGTAGAAGTTACTCATTATGAATCAAAACGGCCAAAGTAGCAAGAAGCGTGTCAGCTTCTCTGTATTGTCTTCCATGTATGTGTATGATAAAGACGAGAGTACAAACGATGATGACCTACATTACTCCGAGCACGATTACTCCCGCTTTAAAGAAGATACGATTACATCCGCATGCAACATCAGAGCCTCCTCTCTATCAAAGATCGATAACCGGGATACAACTATGGCAAATGAATCTCTGTCTAATCTATATATCAACTCGTACAAACGAGTCCGAGACAACGCCGCTGACAATGGGATACTTGATGAAGAGATCTTGGGGCTCGAACATTTAGTGCTTGACAAAGAGAGCCAACGCATGAGCATGTTCATACGAAGTTCATCATCAAAGATGATACTGAACGAGCAGTTTTATCATCAAGAAGAGTTTGGTAGGTCTGCTGACCCTGCCCTTCTTGCGAAGATGATCATGCCGTTCTCTCAAATGAATTCTATGATTGCAAGCTCTAGAGCTAATCATATTGCAAAGAGGCTTATCGGATACCTTGCAGCATAGATATGGATATATTATTAGGATTTGTATATAGTTACTGTTGTATAAAATAGAGATTGATGAGTTCAGCAGCATATCAAATGTTATCGTTATTAAAGTATCTATTTATGTATCCACGTTCAAACAAATGTATGGGTACGGCTCCTCTATGCAACACAGTAGGTGTATACAAGAACGATCATACAATTAAGCAGCTCTAGAGCTTCTAGAAAAAGGCAATGCTGGTGCCTGAGATACAACTCTCTTGAAATTGATTGCTTGTTGTTCGGTAGACTTCTGCCTACTTCTTGACGGATACCGTGTCACCGCAACTGATAACTTTGATACTTCTGCTGGACTATCACTACATTCTTGACAGTATGACATGGAACTTTGAGTTGTTCTTCTAGATATCGGCCATGCTGTAGTAGTAGATGAACTCTGAGTTGTCCGCCGTCGTCTAGATGTTGGATAGGATACCGATGTTGACTTGATTGTTGTGTTAGGAGTTGTTGGTTGTATTGGTATCGATGCGGCCATTGTTTCCCTGCTATCATCTTGACATGAAAGAACAGTTTTTGAATAGACAGGTGATTGATGTAATAGAAGAAGATCTGGATTGAGTAGCATATCATGTATCATTTGTTTCATATCATTGAGATCTTGTTTCGTCACATCTTCTTCTTCTTCTTTGTGATGAGCAACTGATGGCTCTCCAAAATGTTGTTATTGTTGTTCATCGTCTGCAGCAATTGATAGAAGATCATCATCACAATCGTCATTATTGTCGTTCATATGTTGTTGATTAAACTCAACGAAAGGTGGTACCTCATCATTATCATCCTCCATCGTCGTGATATGATGTATTGATTAAATTGATCTCTTCCTTTTCTGTGACTATGTATAGTCTTTGTGCCCACCCTGATATTACTGAATGATTGATTAATGAAGATGAAGAGCTCTTCTTCTTGTTCTTGACACCAGTACGTGGCTGTATTTGAGACATCATGTGCATCAGTATCAACTCAATCGTACCCATTTGCAATGATATCTCAAGTAGGGATAAACAAAGGGATAAATGAATGCATGATTGTTCAAAGGGTACAGACGTGTCACACTACTATATCCCCAGGGTATGGGAAGTTGACTTGGCTGAGATCTGGGGAGTCTACTGTATTCCACTGGATAAATTCACTATAAGTTGTTGGGGGGTATAAGTTTTGTTGTAGTAAGTAAATGACCCCATATCTCCTCCATATGCACGATGACCCCCTTCTTTCTTAGCGACACTGATAAGATTCTTTGTTATTGCCTTGCTTATTGTGGGCAATAGAGACAGTAAGAAGTTTGGTTTTATTGATGATACAGAGCTCTCATAATCATCATATCTCATAACATGCATAACAACTAACAACAATGCCCATCTATCAAAGCCAAAATCAAACCATGTCGAACAAATTGCCAATATCCATCGAGTTTGCTAACAACATAGCACACCCTTCATTTCGTCTATTACATAGTACCATGAATATATCGTGGGAGGAATCACTTGAAGCATACCGACAAGAAGCAGAACAAGAACAACATCCGCTAAGGATGAGAGTGAAACGAATACTCTCGACGAGACATCCTCAGAAGACCGATGTGGTATCAAGCTACTGCCAAGAATGCAACGACGATAATGAATATCCTACTACATCCACCATGAAAGAGGAAGAAGTAGAGGACTGTCAGTCGACACTATTCGGCTCATCTGATTTTGATACACCAAGTGGATACAGCTCACAACCATTGCAATGTGTACACATCTCTACTTCCACTCCTTCTCATTGGCCTACTCTCGAAGAAGTGAGTGGTGATACTAATAATACCGATGATGTACTACCAATTCCAACACCTAAACCAATCAGATATAAGGTGTTACTGCAGAAGAAAGAAAGTACAATGTACAATGAACGAGGTCTTGATGACTTTGTTGTGAAACTGAGACATCGTGAGCTTGATCATCGTCGTCGTGTTGTTCGTATTGCTAGATGTGCATAGTGTTATTCTTTTTGTATAATGTATAGAAGTTTTGGGAGAACATCAGTAGTCAACCCGTGTTAATAGTAGTGTACAATAGATAACCTAAGGAGCACATGAGATGATCAAGTGTAAACTCTCCTTATATATTCCATTTAACTCGACATTGTACACCAAATCTAAACCTTTGAAAGTCTTCTTGTATACATTGATCAGCATAATCCACACTAATTGTTGGAAAGTCATTCACATTAATACTATCAACACCATGTAATATACCCGCATTACTTGATGGGTCAAATACTAATACATCGCCACTTCTAAATCTAAACTCCTTCTTCTCATTATTGGTAGGACCTTTGACAATGAAATTAGCAGAACATCCCAAACTTAGTAAGTAGACATAACTATTATCATTGGTATGATCGATATGTAGTGGAAAGTTATCATTTGGTGGTTTATATCGTATAACTGCTACACTAATTGATGGGGATGTATTTGACCTTTCTGAAGAAGAAGAAGAAGAAGAAGAAGAAGATGCATATGATGTGATCATCTTTGTTAATGATTCTTTATCGCAAAGTTGGTTATTCTTCTTCTGGTGAGCATATTCTTGAAGATTAGCTTTTGCATGATGAATAATGAGTTGATTGTAAACATTATCATCTTCGTCTCCTTTGATGAATTTCAATGTTGATTGATTGTCATTAAAGATTATTGTTTTAGGAGTTGGATTCATACATTGCCTATTGATAGTGTTATCGATATCTTTTGATCGGTTTATTATATCATTGTAGATTGATATTTGTTCTGATATATTAAGGCAGTTGCGTATTAGGTAGCATGGACTATCTTTTATTAATACCTCGACAGAAGAATTAGTGGTAGTGTTCTTCTCGCTCATAATTAATGTTATATTGCAGTTATAATCTTTTTGAGTTGTATATAA
>Ga0214480_101345_pt1 | contig 10565 bp, 7 predicted proteins | sample M1_20Mar14CPVII9_3_FD_165042 | JGI IMG/M metagenome (GOLD analysis project Ga0214480, IMG submission 165042) | Marine eukaryotic communities from Monterey Bay, California, United States - M1_20Mar14CPVII9sort6BwellE17 | ecosystem: Environmental > Aquatic > Marine > Unclassified | place: USA...
AAGACCCGATGAGACGGAAGAAATGCGAGAGTTTGAACGAGAGATATTCCAACAACTTGGCGAGGTCGGCGAAACTTCCGAGAAGGAAATGCTTGACGCCAATGTAGGGCAGATATCAAACCTTGTTGTGGCGTCCATGAAGAACTTTTGTTCTAGTGAAGCTATCCTCAACAGGGCGTGTCTTGTCCTTCATAACTTGTCTCTGAATGAGGAGTATCATAGCATCCTGCTTTGGACACCAAACTGTTATCAAATGCTTGAATGGTGTTTAGGAAACTATCCACACGATCATGTACTTCAACAGAGTGCAGGAGGGACCATCCAACGCTTGAATGCAACGCTCAGTGCCGATGAAGATCTCCGAGATCGATTCACACACTCCATAAGAGCTCAACAGCAACATTCGTTAGACATTGCACGACAAGAGGCTGTAAATCTTCAAGAGCAACAAGAGCAGCAAATGGATGTATCCTGAATTATGATATGCAAATTTTGTAATGAATAGGAATTGTAGATCAAATTAAAAGCTTATTAGTTATTGACCTGAAGTTTTGTTGCAGCTAAATGTACTGTCGATTCATCAGTCATAACGTTCGTCATAATTCTCCATACGAGTAGGAAATGTCATTAGTAGATTCAACCCTTCCAAAGGTTTCATATTTCCTTCAATAATCTCTGCAACTCCAAACAAAATGGGATACTTCAAATCAAGCCTGTACCCCTTACATCTCTCCTTGATCATTTTTACCAATGCAATGGACGTATCTACACCTTCTGCAACTTCTTTCATTGATGCTCGTATCTCCTCAGGCGTTTCACCTTGCCCAAGACGGTAACCAAACCCACGATTGCGAGATAGTGGGCCAAAGCATGTTCCGAATGTATCACCAACTCCCGATAGACCAGAGATTGTACTTGGCCTAGCACCTAAGTATATACCCAACCTTCTCATTTCACCACACCCACGTGTTACCAATCCACTCATGGCGTTTGTACCCAACCCTAATCCCTCACACATACCGGCAGCGATGGCAATAACATTCTTCACTGCGCCTCCAACTTCTACACCAATAACATCTCGGGATGTAAATACTGCAAAATCTTCCCCGGCCATCAACTCTGCTAAATCATCAGCTAACATTAAATCTTCTGACGCGATAACAACTGCCGTGGCTACTCCTTCACATATTTCACGAGCAAATGAAGGACCCGATAAGAATGCATATGATCGATCTTCTCCCAAACACTCCTTTAATATATCAGCCATGAAACCCAAGCTTGATGTTTCAATACCCTTCGAAGCTGACAGTATAGGGACGCCACTGGGTATGTCATCTTTCACAGTTTGGAGAAATTCACGTGTATATTGTACAGGTACAGCATGGATAATGTAGGTAGCATCTGACAAAGCTGATTTTGTATTAGTGGTAGCTCGGACAGTACGAGGTAAAACAATATCAGACATGTATCGTGGATGACGATGCGTTTCATTAATTTCTGCAGCAACTTCATCGGACCGTACAAGGAGTGTAGTGGGTATACCTTTCCGTGCTACAACTGTTGCTAATGCCAAACCAAAGTTGCCACCACCCATGACGGTAATGCGAACTGGATACGGCGGTGGTGAGTTTGGGCTTTTCATCATCAAATTATTATTACTTCTTCTTCTGCCTATTTTTGTTGATGTTCTATATCGTATTCTGCTGTGTATATTAATATTGTCATGATGATTGTTATTCAGTAATATTTTTGTTGCTGTACTACTTGGGACAAAGGAAAATGCTTCTACCACTGTTGTTGCAACAAAAAGAGCCAATAGCCCAATGAAAAGTGCATATGATATGTTCCTCATTTTTATGATGAATTATTATTGCAAATCTTCTAGATAATATTCCTCTTGGTTCTGATTATATTCTCCTACTTGTTTGTTTATTGTTTCTATGGTATGCACTGCACTTTATGGTTTTATTGATATTATGATATTATATTATCTACTCCTTGCGGCACACAAATACCTATGAGAGGAGCGAGTGTGGTCAACACTTGAAAAATGACGTAAATAAAAAGAGGGTATCCTCTTGCTGCCCGTCCTCACTCAAATTATGTCAAATGCTTATTATTGATTCATTGGTATGGTATTGTGCTTAACATACACACTACAAGTAAATCATTACTGTGTACAGATTTTAGTTGGGTCACTTTAGGTAGTATCTCAACATAGTCAAACTATGTCAAACTACTATTGATTCAAATACTTTTTCATACCATTCCAACTCAAACCCGAGCCTCAATCAGCCATCTTATTCTTCATAGATTCTTGATACATCTCCTTCATCTCTTTCTTTTCATCTCTTGTCATTACCTTCACCGAATCTGACATCATAATCATCTTTAATCCTTCCTCATCTGTTGGTAACTCTTTTCCATTCTCTTTCCTCATCCTCAGAATTCGATGCATTATATCCATTTGTTTAAATGTACTCAACATATGATCCACTTCATCCATTGGCTTTTTACATGCAATAACTAACTTGAGTTTCTGCTTTCTATCTAATTTCTCAATATCATTCAATGTAACTTTATCACCTAAATGTGCTATCATTGCTTTTACCATTACTTGCGTCTCCTTGGCTCGTTGCATTTCTACTGACTTACTTGCACCGGGTATCTTTGCTGTCCATGCATTGAGTGTTTCATCTACCTCATCTGCCATATGCTTTAATGTCCATTTAGGAGAGTTGGCCATTAATGAAATTTGATCAATAATCTTTGCTGCCTTTTTTCCCTTTTGACTTTCTGTAAACTTATCTTGTAACCAACTCACTACACTCCTAGTTTGATTAGTCATAGTATTCTGCCGTAATAATGTACTCCCTGAACCACTACTACATACCGATGGTGTACTTCTATTATTACAATATAATGACCTTGTTGTATTATGTGTGAGGTTGGTTCGACATTGTACTGCTGCAGACGAACCATGTAGTCTTCTCAAAGTAGGAAACAATAATCTAGTAGATGACGACATAGTTTGTTTTTATTCTCCTCCTGCTATGTTATTGTTGAATGTAGTAATAATAAACCATAACGATAGCTGTGAGACGTGAGAGCAGTGGCAAATAAAAATTGTGGCAGAGATTTTATGAGAGTAGAAGGATACCTAGGATCACCATCGCATCAGTAAGTATTTATGCAGCATAGGTATAGGGGTGAAGGATAATAGGAAGCAAAAAGCACCGAGGTAAACTATACTAGCCTATAGTTGATACAAGATATTACTAAGGTATTAGCTGGCTAAGCAAACGCAGTACAATTGCCAACTCATCTCTCTTTCTTTCATCTTCAAACATATATCTAACCTTTATATTCCCTTTGACCCTCTCTACATAGACACAAAATTAAACAGTTGGTTTTCCTTCTCCTCCACCACCAAGCGAATTGCGCTGTTGTCTTTTAGAAAGTTCCGAAAGCAGGTCTTCGTTAGTCAATTGATCCGTTACGCTTGTATTGGGTCCAGCGGCTTGAACTTTTGTGTCCGCTGTGGCATTTGGAGCGGCGACGGCGACACCAGCATTTGCTTGTTGTTGCTGTTGTTGTTGAAAAAGTAACAAATCGCGCTGAAGTTGCATATTCTGTCCCTGCTGTTGGGTCATTGCAGCTAACAAATCTTGGTTATTCATACCAGGATTAGCGGAGAGGAGTGCAGCTTGTTGAGCGGCTTGGGCTTGCTGACGTTGTAACAAAAGCATATGGAGTAATTGTTGATCAGGGATGTTACCATTTCCAACTACAGCTGTACCAGCTGGCGACGCTTGGATTGCTTGAGTAGTAGGAGCTGCTTGAGCAGCAACAGCCGGTTGTTCAGCCGGCTTAGTACCTGCAAGCAATTGCTGTGCCATCTGAGATAAGTCACCATTGGTAGGAGCGCCCACGGTGGTGGCGTTGCTGTTACCTTGTGATAATTGTGTTGTTAGTTGTGTTGGAAGAGCTACTACTGGTGCTACACCCCCGGCAGCGGAAGCGGCGGAAGCTTGAGCAAGTAACAATTGCTTTTGTAGCTCTTGTTGAGAGAGGTTAGGTTGGTTCAAACCTCCCTGATTTAGACTTCCCACATTTCCAGGCACAACAGGTGCAGCACCTGGTAAGCCTGGCATAGGCATTCCAGGAGCAAGTCCAGCTTGTTGTTGCATACGCCGAAGGGATAACAAGTATTCAAGACTAGCCTCTTGATTTGGAGGTGGTGGGGGTATGTGAACAGCAGTTGCACGCAAGTTTGGATTGATCACCGGTAGATTACCTGCCGCAAGGAGACTAGCCTGTAGAGCAACCGAATCTGGACCAGCACATGTTGGTGGAATTTTATATTGGGTATAATCAGGTAGATGATTCTTAGGCTTGTTTGATGTATTTGATGAAGCCTTGGGGTTCTTCACTGGTACTCGTTTGATATGTTTGATCAAGTCCGGCTGATTCTTTACAAAGAACTTGTGAAACCAAACACCACGCCCCGCCGATCCAGTTTCAAGACGAGTAAACCCCTAAGTGGGTTGTTGATAAGGTAGGTTAAGGAGATAGATATTGTGAGAATGATGATAAACCAACGGAAAGGTGTACCGTAAAATAATAATAATAACTTACCCAGATACTTAGTTGACGATGGAATGAACGAAGATGTGTCTGCTTATCGAAAAACTGAGGTGTGATCTCATTCATGAATACATCTGGGTTGTGTATTGCAAAGGCACGACCTTCAGACACCCTATTATGAATGATGAGAAGGCGTATTGGGTTAGTGTTCACATGATGTCAATCAATTGCTGTTGGGCAAAACAGTGAGCTTTAGGTGTTTACTAGTAGTCTAGAACAGGAGCACCGGTTGCACATGAGAAAGGTTCACATGATGTGTCAACTTGTTGCAGCTGCCGTTGAGGTATGATGATAGAGTAGCCCACTTGCCGTATGAGGACGGTAGTGGACACAAACTCCACGCCAATATAACCCTACACGGCCGTGATATACATAAATTAAACAACAAGCATGACAATACCTACACCTACGAACATAAACTTACCATGATGCACCATGTGCTAAACCAAGAGATTCTACACGATCAAGCATGAGGTATAGCTTGCCGGGGAAAAACTTGCTGAGTTGTTGATTGTTTGCGTTGCCTGACATGATTGATAATAATAGAGGATGTCGTCAATCAATAAATAGCGCGTTTGTATTATATTCTGTCTGGTGAAGATAATAGAGGGAAGGTTGTTAGCGTAAATAATCTTTGCGATGATTGTGCAAAATTCTATAGTGAAGTTGTTGTTGCTTTCTTGTGATTGTAAAAGGGAGTCTTTATTATTTGGCATAGATTGCTTTCGGCTTACGGCTTTCGGGCTTTCAACAAAACAACAAAGTGAAGTGGTTACATTATTAGTATGAACTCCTCTGGCGGATTTAATTATGGTATGGGCGGTGACCAGGTCGGTAATCAGGATACCTACAACTACCGGCCTCAACAAAATGATGGCCAAACTAAAGATAATGATATAGAATCATCAACACAACAACAAGAACACTCAATATAATTTTGGTATGATGGATAATAATAATATGGATATGGGTCATGATCATGATCAGGTGAGTATATATCTTTGTTTGTTATTGATATTTGAAATATATAAATCTAATATTTATGTTTCCGTATACTTATCATCATATTATCACAACAAATGTATGATAATCTCATGAACATTTTAGATGATTGCAAATGAAGTTGCAAATCAACAAGCTACAACAACAACTAATGATTCATATCCATCTATAAACCCATCTCCATCTCACTTACGAGATGCTAATATACTTGCTTCGTTAGCTGCTGTCGCCGCGCAGCCGCTACCAGCGGTAAGCAATAACAACATGAATACACAAAATCTTGCATACTCGTCTACATCTACAACTACACTGCCACCCCAACACAATAATAGTGCACATACTGAAGAAGATATACAGCTCCAAAACTTAACAACATCTCAACAAGCACATTCTGACAATTATGAGCAATATACTGATCAATCAATGGATGCAAATTGTAATAAGAATGAGTTGAATGAAAGTTTAGATAATGAAAAACAACTTGCAGCTGAACAAGAGAGTAAGAAGCAAGCTGAGGAGGCGTTTCCCTCCCTTCCAGAAGAAGGAGACGAAAGTAAAGTCGATGGAAAAGGACCTGAAGAAGTTGCCCCGGATTCACCAGTCATTAACCCTTTTACTGGTAAAGATAAGGAAGAGTCTAATTTGGTAGACTTTGGCCACTGGAAGTTGGCTGCAGAAGAAGAACCAGTGGCAGAAAAAGAATCATCAGATGAAGCAGAATTTGGAGAGGAAGACATGGAAGTGAAGAAGAAAGCAGCACTAGCAGCAGCAGCAAGTCAGGTTAATTCTACATTAACAACAAATGATAATACTCTACCTCCACCAACAAAGATACCAGAATCAGGAAGTGTAACGCTTCGAGGTAAGCTGACGGTATCAGATGGAGTGCATAAGATCAGTGGTGTGTGGGCATTAGGTCTAGATAATCTTGCAAATGGTCTAGAGTTTGAATATCAGCATCAAGTTACCGAGGGACAAACAGCTAGTACCCCTCCATTGGATGGAAAGTACCCTGGATGGTTCTCAGAACTGGGCGATGAGGGTCAAGTCAAAATTTCCGAGACAGATGTCGAATTAATGTTCACAAAGAATAATGAAGGTTATTACAACATTGAAGGAGCAGGCAGCAATCTCTATGGGTCTTACTACATTTACGGTACTTTTACTTCAGACGGAGTCATTACAATGTGTCGTAAGTTTGAAGAAGACAAACAGATACCAGTACAAACAAAGAGAGTCGCCTCTCGTAAACCCAGATCCTCAGGAAATAAAAGAGGAAGAAAGAGTAGTAGTACTGGTACCCCATCCAAAAAGAAGAAGATCAAAACAAAGGAGGAGGATAAACATTCATGTGCTGGAAAGAGATATGGACTAGGTGAACCTGGTCTCCTCTGTGATTGTTGCTTCTTTGAGGAAGAGGCTGATATAGGAGACACTCCTTTCATTAAATGCTTGTCTTGCGGACTGACCACGCATGTTGCCGTAATATAGACAAGAATGGGAATTTCCTTTGTGATGTATGTACTGCATTCTTTCATCCATCTATAAACAAAGATGAACGGATGAAAAATGCCGCAGGAGAGAAGAAGACCGAACCTCCTAAGCAACTGCCCGAAGAGAATAAGGCTAAAAGTGATGGACGAATTCATGATACGACCTTTTGCCAACTATGTCATAGATATGATGTATTAGGAGGCATGAAGGCGACTGATACTAATGGCTGGGTTCATTTAGCTTGCCTAATGTCTACTGAGGATGCTTATTTCGATGATAAAGTTGCAGTAAATGTTCAGGGTGAATTGAAGAAGAATAGATCTCTCTGTCTAAATACTAAGGGGTCTGTCAAGCCAAAGTGCGAGGAATGCTCAGGCGAAAGTGGCATGCTATTGAAATGTAAAGAAGAAGGATGCACTAAGTTTACTCATGCCCTTTGTGCCGAAATATTGGATCGACGCAGAGTCATTACAAACAATGGATCAAGGGACATAATTGGCTACATGTGTGAACTGCATTCATATGTAGGTCTACTGGATACATGTGGAGTGTGCAAGCTTGGCGATAGGCAGAATGAAATGTTGGAATGTGATAGCTGCAAACAGGGTTATCACTTGGACTGTCTGACACCTCCATTGACTGAATCAGAAATTCCAGATTGTGATTGGTTTTGTTCTAAATGTCCGGTAGTGTCGGAGTCTCAAGATGACAATGGTGCACCACCACCACCACCAGAGGCTGAGTCTATACCATTCCTTTGTCTAGGGTAAATACAGTTATTAATCATAACTCATTGCCTAAGTCTTACTAAATGTTAGTAAGTATCTAAAGCTCTCTCCGTATTGTCAACTTCAAGAAGATTTCCAGTTCAATTTCAGAGCCAAATTCAACACTACTCCTAAGTCCATCAATATTTGTCTGTGTTACACGCAAAGTATCACCACATATTCCAACATCAAGGCATACATTACGAAAGATTAATACAAACTGTGAATGTGCATCAAATAATGATAGTGGTAGCCACTCTATACTGATTGTATCACTGCATTTCATATCACTCTCAAGCCAATGGGAGAGTTTCTGTTTGGTTTGTAAGTAGTAAAGTGTTGAGAAATACATTGCAATGTTAACACAGATATTTCATACTATATCAATATAGAAAGAGAACATACAACTTACCTTCAAAACCAATCGTATCTTCTTTTCAATAATGAATTTACAACCCAAACTTACACATTGTTGTAATATATGAGGTGACGGTTCTTTAACTTCCTTCTTTGTCCTGGCAAATCCTAATGTAACGGTCTTATCATCTTCCTTCTTCTTCTTCTCGATACTGTTTCTACTTTTCATACAATGTGTATGATATAAAGTTTGCGAATGAAGTAGTAATGCTCTACAGAGCGTCTTAAGACGAGTTGGACTTTGTGAACCACTGTCATTAGTATCCGATTGCTTGGTAGTACTACTCGTTACTGTAGTACTTGCCTCTTCAAGTGAAGACAGGGCTTTACCAGCACAACCGGCAGCCGTACCGGCCTCAATTAACTTTACAGTCAATGAGTATTCATCATCTAATTGTACCTTCACTTCACCCTCATGACAATGTACTACACACAACAATTGACTATCACTACTACTATCTCCTCCTGCCATTGATGTTGGCGGTGGTAAGAATGATTCTTCCATTTCACTTGATAACCATGCAATATTACTACTTGACTTTTGTTGACGTTGTTGCTGTTGTGATGAAGATGTGGATGAAGTTGGTTGTATAATCTCACTTCTCATTGATTCAAATAACGATGCACAGAATAATGAATGTTGCAATGCCTCTATAACACGCTCATCTGGACTCTGCTCTTTCTGCGACTCCTTTTCATTCTTACCATTGTCATCATTCGATTTCGATTGGAAGGAAGAAGATAATGTAGCAAACTCCACAAATCCCGTACATGATTTCTCAATACTAAATAATAATGTAAGTAATGGCACCTTATTCGGATCAAAGTCATGATCAATCTTGCCTATTGTTGGGTCAGCTATTGCAAATGGTTCTGCCTTTGTTTTACTTATTGTTGTTTCTTTTAACTTGGTTTGTGGTTCTAACTCCATAGAGGAGGTTGATTCAGGATGAAGAGTATCATCGTCATCATCATTAGTAACCTTCTTCAAATTTACCAATACATTCTTAACCTTCTTCCTTAAAGATTTAATATCATTCATCATATTATATTCATCATCAATTTCAATTGTTGCATATCGTGGTACACGTCTTGCAATTCTACCAAGCTGTGACGTAGTTGCTGTTGCTGTTGTAGTAGTTGTACTACTTGACATGATACGATTATTATTATATACATCAACATCAACAGCAATTACCTCCTTACTCCTCACTGGACCAATAGTTCGTACACCATGTTCAGGTGCGCATAACTTCCATTGTTTGCGTAATGTAAATAACTTATTATCAATAGTTTGCATTATTGATATAGATTTTGATAATCGTTTTGAATGTCGTGATAATACTGTTGAGGTGTGTTTATATTGTTCATGTCGATTTTGAAGTGTGTAGGATGTACGTAAGTTTTGATCTTTTTGTATTGCTTCGTCTATTGTTGATTGTATATTGTTACTGTTTGTAGTTGTTGCATCTCCATTATTCTTATTAGTCTTGTCCATGTTGTCAATCATCTTACCCATACCACTTGGTTGTGAATTAACAATGTTAGATAAACCAAAGTATTCATTACCAATTACTAATGTATTTAAATTAATAGCCTTACTTAATTCATTTATACCATTGGATTGTAACTTTGCACTTGCCATTGCCAATGGATGTATGTATTGTTGTTGTGTATCTGTCGTTTTGGGTTTCTTCTTCCTTCTTTTAGTATTGCTAATTATAGAGGATGTTGTGGAAGATATATCGTCAACTTCTTCTTCACTTGATCTTTTCTTTTTCTTAGTACTTTTAGCCGCCTTCTTCTTTCTCCGTTGTATACCATTATCATTATCATTTGCAATCAACTGACGTGAGGCCACTGCTCTTTCAAAGAAGGTAGATTTTTCAAGTGTAGTTGGTGGTGGTAATTGTATGAACCGGCCATCGTCTAATATATGTGATGGTGGTACGATATGACTTAGCAAATTATTATTATTGCTCGTGTTGTCATCATTTGAAGGGGGTGGTGGTTGTTGGGTGTCAACAGCATTAGGTTTAGTTGCCTCATTGCCATTCATTTTTACATCACTCATTTATTTTGCTTTGTAGTGAAATCGATGTAGTGAAATAAATATCCAGGCAGGTATCACCGGAGTTCCATAAGTTGAAAGGCCGCTAAGAGCTGATCAAGATGACTGCATTGGCTATATCTATTACGATAGCATATTGAAATTCATACGGCGGCCACACAATAATA
>Ga0214480_101346_pt1 | contig 10562 bp, 9 predicted proteins | sample M1_20Mar14CPVII9_3_FD_165042 | JGI IMG/M metagenome (GOLD analysis project Ga0214480, IMG submission 165042) | Marine eukaryotic communities from Monterey Bay, California, United States - M1_20Mar14CPVII9sort6BwellE17 | ecosystem: Environmental > Aquatic > Marine > Unclassified | place: USA...
CATCACCAACTATCCTAACATTATCTGCCCAGCTACCCTAACTTCATAAATCATTTCATACTAGACGACTCATACTTACACACATACTCCTTTTATAGAGACTTAAAAGTCCCAAGAAACGACTCAAGGCTCTCCGGCAGTATCTTTCTCTGTATCCAAAATATCTCGACACTCTGACAACATACTATTGATATTATCAATCATGGCCGCTGGATCCTCATCCACCTCCTCCTCATAACTATTGGTTAATCCCAATGCCTTCTCACTTGATGATTTGGCGGTGTTAGCCTTCCGTGAGGAGGATGACTTGTGTGAGCCTCGACTTCCTTTGCTTGAGGTGGAGTTACGACTACGATTACTCCGACTACTTCCCACACTTGAATCATCACTAATTAGGCCTGACATGAACTTGTTCTTGATACGTTGTGCTTGAGATGATGATGATTCGCCTTCGTCATCTTCTTCATCCTTGGAGGGGGCGGGTGTGTCCATCTTGTCTCCTCCTTCCTCATCATTATCCAACATACCTTTTGAACTAGTTCTAAAGATATTCGATACGACGGCGGAATTACCAACAGCCGATTGAATCTTCTCCGCCCATGACGGAGTGGAATCGACACTATCCCCACTACTTGCGTTCTTCCCATCAGTACCACCACCACCCTCCTCATCGTCGTCTTCGCCTTCTTCGGCAACACCCTCAATTGCCGAGATATCATCTCCTCCCAAACCTCCACCCAATTCACTCATGGTATCATCCTTATACAAATCACCCAAGATTGAATCATCATCATCAACACTTGGCGTAACACTTGACGATCCTGCACTTGTTCCCTTGCTTAACTTTGACTTACTCTTCTTACCCAACAATTCCAAAGTGAAGTTATGTCCTGATCCACTTGCACTATCGGAATCGATAAATTCATCCAACTTTCCTGCCGATGATGTATTACTCTTCTCAACACTTTCAATATCAGTCACACCCAATTCTTGATCAACCAGCTGATTCAGATTCTGTGTCAAGTCTGCCAAGTCGGCATTATTATTCCTAGCGGCAACAACGGGTGGCATGTTGTAATCGGAAATACTATCCCCATCAGCCGCTGCCATTAATGCCGCACGTGCCGCACCGTTATCAGAATAATCGACACTATTAACATCGGTACCATCCATGGTCAATTTACTTTCATCATCACCCCACACGCTATCAAAATCACGTGGCACGTCTCCACTATAGTACATATCACGACTTTCACCACCACCCTTGTTCTTAGAGTGTACACCACTACCACCGCCGCCTTTGCCACTACCACCATACTGAGACACACCACCATCACCAATAGCTGACATCCCATCCATGGAATAACCATCCCAATCACTCATATTATCTTTGGAGTTGGTACGATTACGATTAATTGTTGGGTATAACATTGTTGTATCTTCTCCTACGGAGTAGCCACAGTCTGTTACTGACATGTCTGCGGCTGGATTATTGTTCATGTTCATATTGTTCATGTTGTTGTTATAGTCATTTGGTTGATATTCACCCTGTGCTGACAATGGTTGAGATGACGGTATAGAGGCACTATTAGCCTCCTGTAACTGTTCCTTGGCAGCCTTACTTTTAATTAATGACCGACGAGACTTGTTAACAATGTTGCCTAATACACTACCCTTCTTACTTTCCATCATCATACCATCCCTGCCATTAATATTATTATTGTTACTGGAAGCCTGTGTCGAGGGTGAAATACCATCATACTCTTCAGTATCACCACTAGATGCATGGGGTACCACAATTTGCAACTGTTGCTGCTGTTGTGCCATACCATCTCCGTCAATTTCCATATTGGTATAATTCTTATTAGAATTCTTCTTACCATCATTACTCCGGGCATAGTTACTACCACCACTCACATATGCCATACCACCACCTTGCTGCTGTTGCTGCTGCATAATAAAAGCACGTTCACGTCTCCTTTCCCTCCGTTCTTTACGTTTACGCCAATCACAATATAAGATTGAAGTACAGGTTACTATAACTATAAACATTGCACCTAATGCCGCAACTGCTGCTACTGCCCATATATTCATATCATTCCCTCCTCCATTATTGTTGTTTGTATTGGCAGGAGTAATGGCAGGTGCACTCCCTTCATAAATATTCGAATTAGTAGTAGCTATATCGGCAGCGTTGGAATCGGCAATGTCATTACGTTTCACTTCAGATGCAGAGATTAAGAGGAGTCCTGGATTTAATTGTGAGATTGTTGGGGTATATTCTTTTAAATTTTGTAGGAATATTTCACCCTGTTTGGAATTGGGTAGAGAGAGGGAGGCAGGTATAGAAGTGAGATAAACAAATTTGGGTAGAGATTGTATTCCTCCGACCTATATAAAACTAGCAAAACAATACACCGAAACAACGCCTAAAAATACAACAAACAACCCCAAAACCAACCCAAACAAAACAAGCAAATACAACCCAACACCTTCAAACCAAAAAATACGTACCTTGCCAGGGATACTAAATGCATCAAGTGTAACACTCTGTAATTCACTCCTAGTAGGTAAACTAAAATCCCCATTATTATCAAAGGTAACAACACCACCTAAGAATGAACTTCGTACATATATACCATTGGTACTAACTTCTTCATATTCAATTAATTCTTCATCTTTATTTTTGCTATTGTTATTAGTTTGTGAGGAAGTGTTAGAGGGAGCATTGGTAACGACTGTTAGTAATACTTGAGTAGGTTCCATATTAAATTGTTCTGCATAAATGTTTTTAAGGTGTAGCTCGGCTGTTGATTGGATTGCTCCATCTATTTTATCCGATGTTGTTTGTAGTTCTCTGTTCTCTCCTACACCACTTATCTGTAGTGCCGTGCCGTGTTGAGTGGATGAGAGGGGAGATAATCCTCTTCGTAAATTACCGTATAAATTTCTACGAAATGGTTCATCTTGTATTTTAATAGTTAGTTCAAGACGCCATACTGGTAGTGATAATGTTATTGTTTCCTCTGCCGCATAAGATAGTGTAGTAGTTGATACTAGTAAGCAGAGGATTGCTAGTATGTTGAGTAGGTTTGTCATTTTTTATAATTATTGTAATTGTTTATATGTTATGTAGATGCGCGGCCGTATGAGTTAAGGTATATGTTATCGACGATATACTACAACTCCCCTCTCCGCTAGACGTTTTTTTTAGTAGCGGTCTTTGTTTTATCGGCATGCACTCATGAAACTCCTATTCTTGGAATCATGTATGGCGTCTCAATCTTATCATTGTACGAAAATGTTCGATAATGGTATCCTACTCTCATAGTATGGAATGAAATGGCGATCAAACTGTCTGTTTATTTTGTTATACTGTGGCGCTGCAGGCAGCTTACAAAGAGGAGAGCATATAACAACAATGAGAGTACTATTATCATTACTAATATGCATTGGTATAGCATCAGGCTTTATCATCACCACTCGACGGCCATCCATCGTTGCAAAAACATTGCAACAAACTCCTCGTCACACATCATTTTCAACCACTCATCTATCAATCTCCACAGACGATACCACCAATGAATCACCGGCGGTATCAAAGGCACCAGATTTAAATGGTAAGATAGTATTACCAATTAAAATTGCCAATAGTGGATTGAAAGGATATACTGGTAATGTTGCGGCAGTTTATGCCATTTTGGATAGTAGTTATAAGAGAGGGTGAGTGTATTTTCTGTTTTTGATGTTGTTGTGAATGATATGATGTGTTGTTGTGCTGTATATATACTTCTATAGTGTCTACACGCTGGCTGTGTGTATATATGCTATCTTGTTGGTATCTTGTTATTATACGTCGTCTACCTTTTCTATTACACAACTGTTTGTAATATCTCGATCTCATATTATAATATGCGCCTGTTGTCATCTATCTAACTACAGGTCAGGAGATGGATGGGAACATGTCAAACATGTATCAATAACACGTAATCTCTCCACCGATATATCCTACTTTCAATCAATCAAATCTAAAGATGAAGTAGCATATATACGTGCATTATCATTTTCATATCCACAAAAGTCAACAATGGAAGATTTTGCAAATAGTTGGAGAAGTAAAGTTGTAGATGCTGGTGGTACGTTGGAGAATGATATTGGTTGGGGTATGGTCCCTTCTGATTCTGTTGTCAATAGTGATGATAATATTGATACGCCAATGGCAGATAATGTTAGGATAGTTGGTGATGAATATGAATTTGACGATGAAGATGAGGATGATATGGACGAAGATGATCTAGACGACTATTTACAAATGATGGCTGAATCACGAGCGGCTACACCCTCTGCTTCTCCACCGCCTGCTCCACTATTCGTTGATAATACCGGCCTATCTAGTATTGAATCATTAGCACCACCAAAAGATCCAAATGCCAAAGAAGAAGAGGTAGTATCACCATTTGACGCATCAGTCGACAAGGCTATACAATCAGTAACATCCCTAACAGATGATGACAGCGAAACATTAGAATTAAATCCATCAAATGTTGACAAAGTCTTAGATGAAGTACGTCCATATCTAATCTCCGATGGGGGTAATGTCTCAGTTCAAAATGTAGATGAAGAGACAGGGAATGTCTACCTACTATTAGAGGGGGCATGTGGATCATGTGCAAGCTCAACTGTCACAATGAAAATGGGTATTGAACGTGTATTAAAAGAAAAGTTTGGTATGAAGTTAGGTGAGGTTATACAAGTTGATCCTGAGGAAGATTCAGAGGGTGGTACACCGACAGAATTAACGTTAGAGGCAGTACAAGCGGAAGTTAATCGTATATCAACTGCTATAGTTGCCATGGGGGGTGTAGTACGAGTAGTGAATGTTGATCCAGTTGGTGAAGTGGAAATTGATTTTAGAGGACCGAATAGAGTTAAGAAGGGATTGGAATTGGCCTTGTTAGATGTTGAATTTGTCAAGCATGTCAAGTTTGTTTCGTAGCTTTTATCATTACTTAGGAGAAACAGTTACACCTACTTTTAGTTAGATTTATCACTATTATCACATCAATCGACTATGGAGTACTGCCTCCACGTCTTCTTCTTCTCCTTCTTCTCTTCCTTGGAACACAGACATGATTCAGACTAGTGGCATTTGATAACTAATCTACTAAACTCGGGTAGTAGGTCATAAGTTGGATATCCTGATTAGTACATATACTTATATAAAAGGACACATCATATGTCCAATAAATACTAACTCTGCTTTTCATATAGCTCAGGCATCTTCCAACCCCGAATAATTTCGTATATGATAGATAGTGGATGCACAGTGAATAGTAGTGATGCTCTGGAATAACGATGAACACACTCCAATACTTTGGGGACTAGTTTCAAAGAGTCCTCTTCCTCATCCTCGCCATCAAACTCTGCATTAAAATGTTTTACATTGCTTCCCTCCTCATTCCTCTTAGATAATAGTTGATAGATCTTTGCTCCCCTTCTTGCATTTGAAGAAGGGAAATTCATATTACGATTGCTGCATCCAACAGGGACATCCATATCTCCTTCTAGGCCTAGGTAAATTTGGCATATATGATTGCAATCCGACATAGAGTTGAGACTTGTCGTATCATAAACAGCTTTGACCAAAGCAGTACGACCGATATCTATTATATCATTGTCAAACAGATAAAGTTGTTCTAAATTGGTATTCTTTTTCAATGCCTTGGCAATCAAAATAGCATCATTATCATTCAACTTATTCGCCGACATGAATAGATTCTTAAGAGGCGGATTGTTTGAAATATAATCTGATATTTCTGTTCCGCCATTGGTCTGAATATTGTTTCTATCAAAATCGAGATTACCAAATTGTTTACCGCTGGCAAGAAGAGTGCATAGTACACCGTACCCATCGATATTCTCAAAACAATTCTCAAGACGAACATTATTAATTGATGGATGATTGATAATATCTCTAGCCAAGTATTTTGCATCTTCCATACTGCCTATTCGATTTTCTATCCAGTTGATTTCACGCAAATTGTGGTTGGCCTTGATTAATTTCAATACAAACTTAATCCCTTCCCGAACAGTAAAGTCGTTATTGGTTAAAGTAAGGGTGTAGCAGAGCTTGTTTTCTAATGCCGGTATTAATAGCTCAAGAACTGCTGATGTAAGTTGAATATTATGGATTGTAAAGTCGTTAAATGTACCTGGATATACTTGTATTGCATTGGCGAATTCTCTCCAATGTGGAAGTAGTGCATTGGTATAAGGAAGAGGGTTTGATAATGCTTCATTTTCATTGTCAAATTCAAGCTTTATTTCATCACATTCATCCCCACTCCTTAAGTCACAAGTAATATCCTTGATATTGCTTAGAAACCCTTCCATTTCTTCAATAATATCTGCATCAAAACCATGTTCTAACCAATGACTATCGGGTATTGGTGGCGCTGAGTATTCCCATTTAATCTCTTTCAATAATAACTTTACCGACCTCTTCAAAGTCCTTGAGGCCAAATGTAATTTGGCCTCAAGGACTTCATTCTTCCTCTCCAATTCATCAATATGTGACACACGTTCTTTCATACTATCAATCTCATTCTGCATTAAAGCTGATTTACTCTCCAACTCATCCATATGAGATAGTTTACATTTCATATCTTTCATCTCAGCTAAAATTGCAGACAATGTTGATCTTTCCTTTTCGGCTGCTGACATTGATGTGGTATCTTCTCTTGTTTCTTCTTCTACATCATTGTCTTTTACCTTACGCTTCTTTATGGTATCAGACGAGCTCATGTTGTTGGTATTTGGGCCGCTATTCCGTCGCTAACTCATGTATAAGCAAGAAGGTATCATTCTTTTATCTATTATCTTTTCAACCTCGTAATCACGTGACCACGCGTGAGTGTTAGGGTTAAATTTGGATATCCTTTCAGTTCTTTCTGTCATAGACAGATTTGAACGACGGAAAGACTATCTGACCGTGTCTAGGGCTTATTTGATTGTGCTGGTGTCCCAAGTGTTCTCAAGTTTTGTATCTTTTTGCAATCAACAAGGAGCCATCTGCATTGTAATCAATCAATCAATAGCATCATAAATTGACAGAACAAAGGTTGACAACATCAACAACATGACAACCAGTCTTAAAGATAGTAACCCCTTCAGTGTATTAGCAAGCACGGCTAGTGCTAGCGGTGCTGCCGCCGCCCTGTCCCCCGCCATTGACGATGTAAACACTACTCCATCGACGATCAGCGATGATGCCCCTGAAGACATTGAACACGAAGAAGAAGATACTACACCCGAACAAGCAAAAGATGTCGAAGATCCATTTGCACAAGAACAATCCAAGAAGACAAAAGATGTCGAATCCCAAAAGAAATCATCTGATCTTGTCATGCGTAAATTGACGAGGAGTAATAATAAACAAGTTAAGCCCTTTGTTTGGGCCGTTGCCGTCACGGCAGCCTTGGGTGGTTTGATCTTTGGTTATGATATGGGTGGATCAGGTAAGCGAGTTATTAGAATTAGCTGTTTAGTGTATGTGAATATCTTTCTGGCTGCTCATGTGGTATCCTCTCGATTTATTAATCTAATCTGATACTAAAGGGGGAACATTCGTAATGGACGGATTCAACACACACTTCGGGTGGGATACAGCATCTCAAAGTCAGATTGATAAGGAGACAGGGTTGATTAATGGTAAGTTGGTATCTTTTAATGATAAGATTTGACCAAGTTGCAATTGCAAAATCTTTAACTATCACTCCCCTATTATTAGCTTTATTTGGAGCTGGTGCCGCAGTTGGAGCTTTATTTGCCCCATATCTATTCAATGGACGTGGGCGTAAATCTACCATGTGAGTTTTGCTCACATCATATGTCTATTTTGTACATATCATATATGTTCAACTAGAAATGCTCATATCATGTGTCCATTTTTTGTGCATATCATATGTCAACCATATCTTTATAGGATTTGGGGTGCAATTACCTTTACTATTGGGGCTGCTATCCAAGCTGCTGCTGTGAATATGCCTATGCTGTACATTCCCCGACTTCTTTCTGGATTTGGTATTGGGATGCTATCTATGTGCTCGCCTGTATACATCGAAGAAGTTGCCCCAGAAGATCATCGAGGTAGCATGGGTACGTTGTGGCAACTAGCAATTACAGCTGGTATACTTCTTGCATCTATCCTCAACATCTTTCTTGCGGATTGGGATGAGGGCTGGAGGATTTCTTATGGTGGGAACATTTTCTCTGTTGCTTTGCTTGCCTTACTGACTATCATGCCCGAGTCTCCACACTTCCTTATCTCCAAGGGAAGGGATGAGGATGCTCGTAAAGCATTGGAGAAGGTAAGGTTTGATGATCAGATTGACTGGGAGATTGAAGGTAAGTAGAAGACTTGATGGTGTACATGTTTGAGATTACCTAGGCAGAGTCTCAAGCACACCCCTCCTGCTCATATCATATGTACAGAATTGACAATTGAACATGACGAGAAGAAGGAGTTAGGAGAGGCAACCTGGAGTGAGGTATTCGACAATTCCGACAACAAGATGAGGAGCCGTACTGTTTACGGTATGTTACTCCAGACCTTTCAACAACTATCTGGTATCAATGCAATCATGTTCTATGCACCCATTATCTTTGACGACTTCTTCGGCAACAAGGGCGGTATCTATGGTAGCCTTGCTTTGAACGTCATCAACTTCTTCTCAACCTTCATTACAATGGCTACGATTGAGAAGTTTGGCCGTGTGAAGATTCTTTTCAGTGGAGGCATCCTCATGTGCTTTGCCCTCATTGTGACAGCTTCTTTATCTGGAGTTGATGAAGCTCATGCCGGAGACGTTGCCAACCAGAGTCTTGGCATTGGCATCATTGTGTTTTGTGCACTCTACGTTATCGGATTCGCGTACAGTTGGGGACCCGTAGTATGGGTTGTCTGTGCTGGAAAGTCCGTATTGTTTCATTATGCGAATCCAAGTGTTCAACATGGGTGTTATTGTTGCTTCATATGAACTTAATTTGCCCATATTTGATCGCCTTTACAAACCAATTATACTAACAGAAGTTACTATCTACTCTCTTCGTGTTCATAAACTGCGAAACGCGCATTTTCCAGAGATGTTCCCCATGCGTGAGCGTGGTAAGGCCAACAGTCTCTCAACTTTCTCGAATTGGTGTAAGTCATCTTTTTGTGCACATATGTACTTCATTCTTTGCTAACTCTTTACTACTACTACTTATCATCTCTCAACTTGTATTAGTCTGGACCACAATCGTCGGATATCTATTCCCAATGGCTTCTACTGCTTCGTTAACTGCTTGCTTCATCTTCTTTGCTGTCGTCGTCTTTATTGCTATCTTATTCGTCTACTTCTTCCTCCCCGAGACTGCCGATCGTACCGCTCTAGAGATTGATGAAGAGTATATGAATCACAAGCCCGAGTGTCGCCGCAAGAAGTGGAACTAGAGAGCTGTATGGCTGCTATCTTCGTATTAGATTTGTTGTTTAAGTGGGTTCTGCTTAGTCTGAACTTTGCTACAGAAAAGTGCTACGTTCTTGTTATAATTGGCTAAATTAAAAGCTACTAATGTTATTCTATATTAGTCTATGAACAATTATTTATAATGGATATCCTTATTTGATACATTTGTTAAGTCTAACAGCAAGTAGGGAAGAAAAGTACATAAGATGCGTCGCTTTTTTAGATGGTATCCTATGACATCCTATAAACATCCTCTAGTGTTTATAGAGATGTCAAATTAACATTGCTATTACTTTTACTGCTTCTTTTAGTTATTATTTGTCAAGTCTAACCGGCAAGCAGGACATGTCGAGTTGTTATGTAGCCATTGTTCAACGCACTTCTTGTGGAAACAATGTGAGCAAGGCAGCTTGTACAAACAACTCATATCTACTTCTCCTACCTCGTCAAGTAAAGGCATTTGACATATAATACAATCTACATTCTTCAGACCTTCTTGATGTTGCTGATCTGTATTAATCTCATACTTTGTCAGTTCCTCTTTCGTCAATCTCTTCTCTGCTCGACGATAGGCACTCTCCAAGCATTCATAGCTGACATGGAGCCGGTGCATAGAAGTAAATATGAGGCTCTGATGTTGGGGATTTAGACCACCAGGTTCAAAAGTGGCCAGCATTTGAGATATCGATTTCATCAAGAAATTAACTCTATCCCAATATTGATGATTTCCTTGTAGATCAATCTTCTTCTCTTTCCATTCAGCTATAAACTCATCCCGGTCTTGAATTGTATTAAAGTGAAATGAATCTAAAAGGACAGCTCTAGATCGAAACGTTGCACATGTATGCTCACCCTCGGCTCTATTTGCTTGTGTCAAGAGTTCACTGAAATCCACGTTATGAAGTTTCCAATAGAGCTTTTGCTTATCATTGAGTTGTGATTCAATAGACGAAAGTTCACCAGGCCGATGCTCCAAAAGAGACAAAAACATCCGCAACGTCGCCATATCAGGTCTTTCCAAAGGTGGTGGGATGACAAAGATACCCAAGAACT
>Ga0214480_101347_pt1 | contig 10548 bp, 8 predicted proteins | sample M1_20Mar14CPVII9_3_FD_165042 | JGI IMG/M metagenome (GOLD analysis project Ga0214480, IMG submission 165042) | Marine eukaryotic communities from Monterey Bay, California, United States - M1_20Mar14CPVII9sort6BwellE17 | ecosystem: Environmental > Aquatic > Marine > Unclassified | place: USA...
GCAACAGGAGCAACAGGACTTTGTTGTTGTAACTTTCCACCACGTTTTTTTTTAGTACTGCCGCGGCCCTTTTTATTACGCCGAGCCATTATTAACTATTGTTGCAAATCCCTTTATATTAATACTGTTACTATATTATACTTTCAACTCATTGACATATACTAATACTACTCAAATAAATGTTAGAGAGCTCAAGAAGCGAGCATCCACTCTACGGCTACCACAGCCCCACTAATTGAAAGGGCGTCAAAAACTGAATAAAGTGGTATATGATATGATATACCAATGGCAATATTGCAAGCAATTAATCGATTGTTCAAGTTGGATAGTTTGTCAACGTATCAACGTAATTTTTATACAAATTTGTGAGAAAATTTGATCGTATCGGTACAGAATTCATAAACGCCTACGCCACGGCACGAAGAAGGTACAATAGAGTGCAATATAATAGACGTCATATCTGTCGGTCGAAGACGGCGCAAGGATTGGATTGTTCTTCTTGTTAATTAATACTTCAATTTGCAATTGTTTTCTGCAACCGGCGGCCGGCTATTAAGACATCGACATACGATAATCTATACAAGAACACATCTTGTGCACAAAAAATAAGGTGCACCGTCTCTTTTGCAAAAGCAATATACAACGACCAGCTATATTTACATAAGATTATACATCGGTAGACAACGGTCACTCGTATTATTATTAATACATATTTCATCGTCAGTCTTGCAGGCTTCGATTGAACAATAAAAAAGGAACAAAAGGAACACATCTTGTGCACAAAAAAATACAATAATAAGGTGCACCATAAACCATCCTAACACAAGTACACAAAGCCTCTATCCATTGCAATATACAAATACAATAGAAAATGGTATTATCAGAAGGTGGTGGCCGTGATGTATTAGAGATGGCAAGAAAACGCTTGGCCGCAGCTAACTCGCAAGCAACAGCAGCAAAGCAAATGTTAGATAATGCACAAAGTTTATTTGATGCAGCCGAGAAGGAGAGGAAGGACGCACAAACATCATTAGACGAGGCAGAGAAGAAGTATGAGGTTATTAATATTGACGACGACGAACCTATGAATAGTAATGAGGGTAGTAATAAACGAAGGAAGGTGTCGTTATCTCCTCAAAGTCAAAGCAATAATAGTAACAATATTGCCAATTCTACTTCTTCTACCGGAAACAATACAGCAGCTACGCAAAGTATTGCAGTAGCGGGATCTCGAATCAGTAACAACGTGTTCAACAGTAGTATAGTAGCTCCAACAATTACTTCGACTGAATCATCCACAGTTATTGTTGGGAGATGTGGGTTAGAAGAATTAAATGGTACTTACACCCGAGCAGCAGCAAAATATAATTTCAATGGTGCACCGGTCTACAGTAAACAGGGAATGTGGAAGGGAAATACAGTAGTCTATATAATTTATTGGAACTCTTCTACAACACAATGGATTATTGGTCATAGGAAAGAGGACGTTGTTGCTGGCAGAGGCGTCCCCAATGGGCTTTGCGTATCTCAGCAGAATGTAGATAGTTCAGCTCCTCCAGTAAATGGATGGTCTATGAAGAGGAGTGCAGTTACCCCATCACCTAGTCATGTTGATCAGGTTGTAGTTTTGGGTTGTGATGTCTCCGGAGTAAGTGGTATTTATAAACAAGAAAATGGAAGTCTATATGAGGGTGCTCCATTATTCTTAAGACAGGTGGGATCATCAACTACCTTTGCAATCTATCGGGTACCTTCTAATCAGAGATATTGGTATATCGGTCGTTGGAATCGAATCACCAACAGTGAACTTCCCTCATCGAGATTATTCAAATCAAATTTGTATAGATATAGGAGAGAGGGTAGATTAATTCCACCGGAAGATGGTTGGGTTTCTTGCAGCAAGCAGACTACCTCACAACAAGCCCCAAAATGTAACTTTCTTTCCATTGCAGCTTCAGCGGCAGCTACAGCGGTAAATGAACTTGTTGTTTCTGGTTGTGGGCTGCCCATGGCTAATGGCACATACAAAAGGACTAACAGAAGGTGCAACGGACTCCCCAGATACACCAAGGAGGGCCAGATAACCTTCTTCATCGGTAGTTGTTTTAATGACAAGTATCAGCAGTGGAACATTTTCCAGAATGGTAGCAACATCATATATAAGGGTATGCGAGAACTTCGTGTTGATGGGAAGCTTGATGGTGCCCCTTTCGATAATTCAACTTGGTCTGTGGTTTTAGGGGGGATCAACCCTCCGCCTCAAGTGAAGCGTGGATGAATTACTCAAACTAGATGGGGTATTTAGTGTAAAGATTATGTCAAGGTAGTTTACTAAGATCAAGTTACAAGTGTTTAGATATAAACTATAGGTTTAGCATATTGGCCGCAGCCTCATCTCTACTAATCAAACAAGTACGTATGATACGCTTATACTTTTATTATAATAGTTATATATTTACTTATCATCTGTTTCTATCCTCGGTCTCAATGCTATTCGGCAGGCAGCGAAGAAAAGTCAAGCCCCATGAGCGCCTTTGGCATCACTTCAATTTCACCTTCTCGAATTTTGCTTACACGATCTATCATTTTACTAACTACCACATGATCTCTTCCGTACACAACTGTCATGATATCCATAGACTCTGACATTTGCTCGATGCCCCGTTCAGTATTGCCTAATTCCAATTCTAGATTTCCACTTTTAAGCAGAAGAGTAGCTAGAAGCATATCATTCTCTTTGGCTTGAGGTCTAGTAAGAGCAATGCATTTCTCAAAACGATCCAGCGCATCATTCTTGTTGCCCACAAGATATGCATGTTTTGCCAAGGAAGATAAAATATTGATCTTTCGTCTAGAATGGGTGCCTTTCTCAAGTGCCTCAATCCAATGTAGTGACTCGTCAAGAGCTTCTTTCATCCTATCGAGCCACCCCTTTACTTCGTACACAACTGCCAAATCACCGAGGAATCTTGAGAGGTCGAGATCCAACTGGGACGTCCTGCTTTGTAAATCCGTTATCATGATGCATCGTTTCATGAGAAAATCCTCTTGTTTATTTACACTATGGAAAGTATGGCCAAACATGGAAGTTGCAAATCCAAAGTAGGGCCCTCCTAAATTCTCCGAGCCTCCATATGTGTCCATGCACTTACGAGCAATAGCTGAGAAGGAATAGGAGCCCTTCTTAAACTCTTGCTTGCAAGTGATGCACTGGGTAAAGGGATTCTCATCATCGATACCTTCCTTGTAATTCTCGTTATTGGTAGCCTTTGTAATCGCTAACTTTGCTAGGCAGTCAATATGAACGTATCCATTTTCCTCTCCTCTACAAGCACACTCCCGTACAATCGGGTTGTCTACGGTTTGCTGGTCATCAAAACAAATCCAACATGTAGGAGCGGGGGAGTCGAACTTCCTGATAGTACAATCCTCATCTGCCGGTGCATAAATAAGATTCCCCATGTCTAATCTAATTTGGTAGGGAGCTGAAAATCCATCTCCAAAGGTAGGCTCTTTATAATGAGTCTTGATAATTGTCCCTGGCAGCCATTTCCTAACATTTTGACGGTCTCCTACAGAACATTCTACCCGATCGCCCACATCAAACCGCAATTCTGCAACCATTATTGGCTCCATTGTACTCAACTTAATACTATCCCCAGGTCCCCAAAAGAATTCATGTGTATTGATTGGTAGGGAGTCGAAATGAATATAAAGCGGGGCACTTCCGATAGGGTCATCTTCGAACCAATTTGGGTAACGATCGATTACTGTTCCTGGGCACCACGTACCACCCGTCCTAAGACACTCAACACGGCTGCCAAGTTTAAACAAATTCATATTTACAGCAAGGGTAGAAGACCTCTTTATACAATCATCCGTATCAACTGGTGCATATATGCTATTTCCGTCATCCAGCCGAATTCGATAAGGGGCTATTTTCAATTCTCCGTCTCCGTCCTCTTCAATAATTTCCAAATTCCTCATTACTACGGTTCCTGATGCCCAAATATCATCACCAAGATGACAATCTACTCTGTCACCTACAATTAATCTTAATTCAGATAAGTTCGGGGCAGGAGTAGATGTAGTATTGTGAGGTGGTTCACCGTCATTATTGTTTTTTGGTGAACTTTGTTGTTTGGACTTTCCACCTCGTTTCTTTTTAGAACTACCGCGGCCTTTATTACGACGACCCATTCTTTTAACTTTATAATAATATAGTATATAATACGCTGGACTTTTATCAAGACAAGCAGCAGATATCGTATGTTATCTTCAGAATAGTAAGAAGGTGCACAAGATGTGTATACTTTTTTGCAAAGTTGATTGTTCGATAACTATCTACAACTCAGCTACCGCACTTGATAGAGTATTTTAAAAGCTGATAAATCCCCTATATTTTCTATACGAGATGAAGAATTGACGCCGTATCGACCCCCGCGCCCTATCCTACATCATAATTGACTCTCTATACGACATAGAGCGTCGAAACTTTATGTATGGTGAAAATATTTTGCTCTCGTGCTTACATGTGGAATGTACAATAGATGTCATTTTACATTTTTTTCACTGCATACAATAATCTCGATATCGTATGCATTAGAGACGCTTCTATAGAGGGCGTACGGTGAAAGGACTGGATCGTCGTTCTTCTTGTTAACTAGTATTATAGATTTAGTAGTTGTTGCTCGTCTGTAAACGGCGGCCGGCTGTTGAGACATTCTAAACATATCAATTATCAGACACATCTTGTGCATAAAAATTTAAGGTGCACCATCTCTTTTATTGCAATATATAGACCTATACAGAGTACACACTGGTGGACAACAGTCACTCGTATTATCACTAAAATATATATTTCGTCGTCAGTCTTTCGAGGTGCTTCGATTGAACAATAAAAACAAACACATCTTGTGCACAAAAAATAATAAGGTGCACCATATTGCAAATTATACACCACATTGCAAGTTATTAAGAAGGAAACAACTATGGCATCATCAGAAGGGAGCCGTGAAATAAAGGCATCAAGGTTACGTCTATCCGCAGCCAAATCACGTGTATCAGCAGACACCAAAGCATTACAAACAGCAAATGAATCTAAGAAATCTGTAGAAGAAATGGTTGCAAAAATGTTAGAAAATGCCACTAATAGTGTTAATGCTGCCCAGAATCAGCTTAGTATATCCGAGAAGGAAGTTAAGGAGGCACAGAGTATGTTATCTGCTGCCGAGAAACGATGGGAGGTTATATCTATTGATTTGGACTCTGATAATGAAGAGGATAGTAATAAGAAAAGGAAGGTATCCCTATCTCCTCAGGCAAACAACAATACCAATTCTACAACAAACAATAGTGCCACAATGCTCACAGGTCAGTCTTCCGTGTCAACTAACACTGCTGTACATCGTCCTCCGGCCAATAACATTAATGTAAGACAGTACCACTACTGCTCAAAGTACAAGCATGCCGAATAATAGTAATGTTAGTCAAATTGTTGTAGAAGGGAGTGGCATGCCTGCAGTGAATGGGACCTATACCAGGGTAGCTGAATATCATGCAGGCGAAGTTCCAGTGTATACCAAAGGGGGGCAAGAGCCTTGCACACCAAATTGCTTCATCATTCTTCGTTTGACATACTCAGGGCAGACTATGTGGTATATTGGTAATTATGAGAATGCAAGAGCTGGTGAAAGTATGAATATCAAATTCAGATATGAATCTCAAGAGAATGCAAATTGTTTGGTTCCCCCAGAAAGAGGATGGAAAGTATATTATGGACAACGTGGTCAGCCCCAGGCACATCATCAAGCTCCAACATGTCGGCTGATACAAAATGGGAACAGTATTACAAGAAACAGTAATGTATCGGGAACATCTGTGGCCGCGGGGCATCCATCTAATACCAACAATGGCCAACTTGATAATGGGATGGGACTTGGCAACAACAACAGTGCATCATCTGTCAGTTCAACTGCATTCATCATTACTAACGATACTTCTGCCTCCTTTCCAAATGTGGTAGACCGCGTTGCTATCCAAAACTACACGTCGAAATTAAATGGTATCTATACCCGAGTAGGTTCTTTAGAAGGTGCTCCAGTATACACCAAAGAGGGGAAGGAACCTCGCACATTAAATTGCTATGCAATTCTTCGGTGCCGACCAACAGTAGGGGAACAGATGAAGTGGTACATTGGTAATTGGGGTGCTCGAGCTGACGGGAACATCTCTTTCAACTTCCTGTACGTATCGCATAAGAATGAGAGGTTTTTGTTTCCTCCAGAAAACGGATGGTACAGTCTTACTCATAACAATTTGGTTCGTCCTAATCCTCGGCTAATACTGCCTAATGATCATATTGCTATTGAAGGGTGTGGCAATGTTGAGTTAAATGGTACTTACAGTCGGAATTATGTTAACACCAACGACATTGAGTATAAGAGAAAGGGACAATGGAATGGTCAAGTTGTTATCTTTTCTATCTATCAAAAGGTGCACAAGGTTGGTTCAAATTACAAGTGATATATCGGGCGGTCCATTAATGCCACTAGTTGCGGCACGATCATCAACCAAGCAATGTTCAGATCAAGTGAAAGTAATGATTTGTTTCCTCCTGCCAATGGCTGGGAAGTAATTGGGTCAAAACCTGGAGGAATCTACCCCGGTCCTACCTTCCGCCCGAGTGAGATTGAACAAGTGACAGTCGAAGGATGTGGTTTGTCAAAGTTCAATGGATCATACAAGCGGGCTAATGGTCAAAGTGGAGATGCTCCTCAATATGTAAAACATGGGCAATGTGATGGCAAGGCTGAGACTCTCTTATAGTTCGAATAGACATGACTTGGTACATTGGCATCCCTGGTGACGCGTCTGGAGGTATGTATTGTGCTCACGTAGACACGTGGGATGGTCATCCAAATATACCCCCTGAGATCGGGTGGATTAATAATGCCGGAAAAGGCATTCTCCCTGTTCGGAGGTGAAATCGAGCTTGTGTGTATCGTTATTGTTTAAATTAAATCAGACTTGATTTTGTTGCTCTCCGCTTCTCTATCTATATCACCACACTAAAGTATATTAGACCCAGCAGCATCAACCTTCGTCCGCTTTACTAAAGCATTATGCTTTTCTTGTTCGGCTGCTGCCAACTTTCTACAATACTCTATAACATCAGTATCAGCTTTTTTCCAATTAGCCGATATGGTCTTACTAAGTTCTGATAGACTCATCCGTCCGGGAAGTTTTCTATGCTTCCGTTTCTTTTCTATATCTGCTTTATGTAAACTAGAGTACCAATATGGTGCCATGACAATGTCTTGATATCGTTTTGGACGAGGTAATTCTAGTGGATCGTGATGACCTGGAATGAGGGACTCTTTAACTTCCTCGGCAATACCACTGCCACCCTCTGTTTGTGTTAGGTACGCTTGTTCGAGTTTGAAGAAGATTGTGTACTCTGTATATGGTTTCGGCGGGAGATTATCACCGGGTGGCTTCTCCTTCTGCTTAGGTGCAAGCATGGATGGAAGAGGAAGTGTCTGCTGTTGTATACTAGTACCAAAACCTGCCACCGCTACATTCTGGGATGTAGGAATAACAGGATGGATGGGAGCGGTGACAGGAAATATAGTTGTCGTATTGAGCTGCGGTTGCATCTTCTGATTCTGAGTCATGGTGCGTAGCTTCTCCTCAACCTTGGCATGTAATAGTACATTCATTGCCTCTTTAGACTTTTCTACTTCTACTGCCAATGCCTTCTGTGCCTTCTCTACAGCCGAAATGTGCTGATTCTTCTCGGCCTCTAACCGTATCGTCTCCTTGGCTTCTTCTGCCAATCCCAACCATGAATGTTTTACCGATTCATTCTTACTATCATTGATGCTAACTCTATGTGCCGCTCCTGTTGTGTTTGTGTGTACCACAGGAGGAGGAGGACGAGCCATTATGTTGAGACTATGTCCAGTTCTACTAATTTGATCTAAAAATGGTTCTGTTCTGTTACCGACAAGAGAATTATTCTGAGGTAACATGCCATTATTCACCAAGTAAGGAGGCATTCCATATCCATGAAGCAGTTGGTTGACATTCATTGGTAGGGTAGAAGATGTAGTACCTGTACTAACATTATTAGCAGCAGCTGCTGCTGTAGTGGTGGTAGCGGCAGCAGAAATACTTGAACTTCGATTAGATATAGCTTTTTGCATCTGACTCAAATCCTTCCCCCGACTATTATTACTCATTGATGATTGGCCAAGTGACGAAGCAGTAGCTGCTGCTGTACTGGTTAATGATACCTTCTGTCGTTTATTGCTACTTTCACTATGTTTAGACTGTTGTTTCCCTTGATCTATGATGCTTTGATGAGGTGCATGATTAGTGTATATCTTGTGTTCAATAGTATCATTAACTTCTAAGACACCGGCTTTCTTCTCCTGCTGATCAGTATTCGAAACGATACCACATCGTTTTTCAACTGAAGCCAACATAGCTAATGCATCCTTATACTCTTTATTAGCAGCATTAACCATACTATGTGCATAATCTAGCAATAACTTTTGCATTTCCATGTGCTTTTGTTGCATTTGTAAATTTGTTGTGGTTGATACTACTTGTGATGTGGCTGCTTGGAGACGTTTACGTGCTATTTCTACTTCATGATTATCTTCTGACGATGATGACATTATTACAAACCTATGTACTTTGTCCAATACTGATCCTAACTCTGCTACTGCTATAAGTCTTTGCAATCTACATAACTTTAACAACATTAACACATCATATGTTTTTTGCAAATATAGATATGTTCTATCATTGATGTGTGCAACGCCTCTCAGCCTAGAACCAGCTGTAGATTAGATGTCAACAAGCCGAGGAGGGCAAACCCATCAACTAACTCACATTACGAAACATCATTGAAACATTACATGTGCATAATGTGTGCGTTGGGTTGATTCTAGTAGTAATTCTAGTTGAATCTCTCTAAATATCACCTTTGCAAATCGACAACCAAACAACCACGGCAGTAATAAGCAATATCTACTTCTATCACCGACGCTACCAAGCGCCTGGCGGCCCTGCAGGCCTCAATCTACTGACTCATATCGACCCCTTCGTCATATAGTACATCACTATCACTGCAATAAAAATCATAAATCATAAAAATGCAATCAAGGATACCCGTTCAATGACATAAAGAAGGATCGATCAGATAGAGCCAAGTTAATTGTCCAATATCAACATAATATAATCAATAATACACACTGACATCATGGCAAACAATCTATTCAATAAATCTATGGTACCTAATCAGCGGGGGTCATCGTAAGTTGTATGTGAAAGTCGACGCATTGAAAAGATATATGAAAAATTTAAAAATGTAACGATGATGATTGATAGGCCTATCATGTAGTAAGATATGGATAGAGTTACGACGAAGAGTACGATGTTTCAGTATAGGCATACCTTTTGCAATATATCTCTATATTGTATCCGTTTTGTCGTTGTGTTGAGGAGGTATATCAAATTGCAATTGCGAATCTCACACTTTCTATCCTCCAAAACCAAATCGTAACGATACAATATACAGTGCATGCCTCGGACTACTAACAACAACATTTGCCTTAACAGCATTCTGTTTAATGTTCTTTGGTTCATTGGGATGTAACTTTCTCAAATTTACTAATTTGGCTGGTGCTTCCCAAAGTGTTACTCGAACTTTTGGCCTGTGAGTTTTCTCTGTTGCATGTTTATGATATAAATCATATGTTATGTCTATACTTACACTACTGAACATTGGTCTATAACTCGATACTCAATATAATCAATAATGGATAGTTGGTATTATCAATTCTGGGCACAGGTAATCACAACCGATGGAATCTACATTGTTAAAACATGTCAATCATACCCCGATGCCATCACCTTTGATGCCTCCTGGAAGTCTGCCATTGCCTTCTCAATCATTGCATGGGTAACAATCCTATGTGTCGCTGTCGGAAAGTGTATCATGCTATGCAACAACAATCCTGAAACAACCTCTACCAAATTAGATGCACCATGCTACATTCTATTGGCATTATCACAGGGATTGGTATTGTTGTTATTAAATAGTGAATTATGTAAGAATAATCCGATCGTTGCATTTGGTGAAATTGAATGGCAGGAGACTTGTTCTATGAGTACTGGTGCGAAGTGTACGATTTCGTCAATGGTGTTTTGGTTAGCAGCGGCACTTAGTAGCTTCCAGGAACTGAAAAGTTTGGAGGTTGAACGTCGTACTGTTGAGCCTGAAGCATCTTTAACTGAACCATTGGCTCAGGAGGCTTAAGTTTAAGGATATTGTAGTATGGGAAGGAATGAGTGTAGGACTTATACGAATGGGATTACTAGGAGATACATCGAATCAAGTCAGGGGATATATTAGACGAATGTAAAGAGACTACTAGCACTAGCAGAGCAACTATTTCACTACATTCCTAGCTGGATCTACAATGGCGGATAGCTGACCCCCATATCTAGATGAATCATTCATCCCCGCTTCACTTG
>Ga0214480_101348_pt1 | contig 10538 bp, 6 predicted proteins | sample M1_20Mar14CPVII9_3_FD_165042 | JGI IMG/M metagenome (GOLD analysis project Ga0214480, IMG submission 165042) | Marine eukaryotic communities from Monterey Bay, California, United States - M1_20Mar14CPVII9sort6BwellE17 | ecosystem: Environmental > Aquatic > Marine > Unclassified | place: USA...
CTTTTGCCCTTCACATCTTTTCAAGAAACATAGAAATCATGCATACATACAGTCAGCTCGTTTTATCTGCGGTTGTACATGCAAGTATAGCGCAACAAAACACAAATGTTATTCTTCGTAGTAGAGGTGGTCGTAGGGTAAGTTTATTGTGACTAAATACCCATTCCCATTTGTTAGTATCCATTATGACTGTACCTCTGACCATAATCTCCATATTCTAATTATGCCATCCCTGATGTCTCCATACTATTCACATCGATTGAAGGGGCAGAATGATGAAAAGAAGAACAAATTCTTCTTGACGAAGGAGATGACCCGGAAGCCTCGTAAGCCAAGTAGGTCCAAGTCTGATGAGAAGGAAGAAGTACTCGTCGTCGTCGATGCTTCTCCCCTCCTACTCAAGAAGACTTCTATTGATAAGCCTGAAAGTGTTGGTGTTCTCTCTAACGACAACAAGGAGAGTATTACTTCTGTTGATGATCCTCAAGATCAGACCGTATTAGTGTCAAGTATGTCTCAAGATGTTGAGGATACTCGTCAAGCTCAGGCTCAAGGACGTAGGCTGCTAGATGAGGCTACTTTCTTAGCTCGTTGTGAAAGTACATCTGGTTTAACAGGCAGTAATGCATATGTTGATTGTGTTAGTGGCGTTGTTAATGGTACTTCCACATCTTGTGCCGATGCATGTATTGTAAATGGAGTGAGCAAATGTTGTACTGGATATCTTTCATGTGATCCGTACATCTATAATGGGCAAACTTCTGGTGGATTTACAGGCAAAGGTGAGCTAAGAGTCATCCATAATTCGATTGGCGGCTTGGTATTGTTGATCACTCACTTGCTCCTCTTCTTCTCTACTTGTGAAGTTTGTAAAGATGGGTCGTGCAGTAGTGGTGGTGGTGGTGGTGCTTGCTATGGTGGTACTATTCCATATGTTATTGGCCCATCCTGCACAGGAGATGGTTCATGCAGTAGTGCTCAAATTGGTAGTGTTGATTCGTCTTGTAACGATAATGCATCATGCCTAAGAGCTCAATTAAGTGGTGTTGACTTGATCAACTCGTGTAACGCTTACAAAGGGTGCTACCGAACCAGTAGAGATGGGGCATTTGATGAATTGATTGACTGTTGCAATGATAATAACCAATGCAAGGATAAAGATGAACTTGATATTGTTGCTGCTGGTTGTGTAAGTTGTGTTCGTGTACTGCTAACTTTGTCTTTCTTTATCAAGTCGACTCACTGTTTTCTCTCACTTTCAGTCAACGAGTGATCAGCCAACTACTCAAGAGCCAACGAGTGATCAGCCAACTACTCAAGAGCCAACGAGTGATCAGCCAACTACTCAAGAGCCAACGAGTGATCAGCCAACTACTCAAGAGCCAACCAGTGCTCAGCCAACGTCTGATTCTGGCAAGCCTTCATTGGTGCCATCATTTGTGCCCTCTAGTTCAGCTGCTCCCACTGTTGAGGCGTCTGATTCGCCATCCATCAGTGTTGAGCCAAGTGTTGTTCCCTCGGCTGTCCCATCCATCAGTGTTGAGCCAAGTGTCGTTCCCTCGGCTGTTCCTTCTACAAGTGTTGAGCCCACAGTGAGTGATGCCAAGTCGGCCAAGAAGAAGCCCAATTCCAAGAAGAAGATGAAGAAGAAGAAGAAGGGGAACAGGGGTAAGGGGGGCAAGAAAACCAACCCGTGGGGGTGAAGAAGTGTTATCCTGCTGTTTTGTTAATCCTGAATTGAAAAGAAGTTGTTTGTTATTGAATCGTTGAAGATATTATTGGTATGTATGAAGACGTTTAGTGTATAAAGTGCGTCGTATACATACACACCTATCAAACATGTAACAGAATAAAGAAATTAGTTTGGTAGGAAATATCGTCTTATTCATTTAAAATCTTTCTTTGGAACTGGTTGTAACAAGCCAATAGCAACACGTTCACCTCTCGTAACTGTCTTCATACCATGATCATAATCACCTTCTTTACTAGCCTGGAAGAGTATCAAATCACCCGCATCTAACTTTGGACTGCACATTCGAATCACTGACGGACGTTGCTTCTTCTTCTTCTTCTTGCCATTATCATCACATCGTTTTGCAACATAGAATTCACCACCGTCATAATCTGTACTGTTTGATAACATTAATAATCCTTGATATTGAAAGTAACCATCCGAGTTGCTATCCCGATGTGCCCAATTTTCACCACCCTCTGAGTAGTTAAGTAGTATATACTTTCGTTTATCAGATGTGTTTGATATTGTTTCTTTCATGCCTTTTAGTGAGCTTATAATAATATCTTGTATTCGATTTAGATATTTATTATCTTGGATATCATTATAATATCCTTCTTTCCCATTGCCTGATGTATATAGTAGCTTATTAACCTTTGGTTGTACTTTAATCTGCGCTGCATCGGGATGACTATTGGACGCTGCTTTACCTGTTAGTAGTGTTTGTATGGTTGATTTGTCAACTGCATTGTGTAGAACTACCATACCTGTTTCGTCTATTGATGCTTTGACAGTGTCCAAATATTGTTTTGAGAAGATGCATTCATTGGTACGTCCGGTCTTGATAATACCATCTTCCAACTCTATACTGCTATTATAAAATTTAGATGATTTCCATTCTACGTCTTCAACTTTAATCTTTGTAATCTTTGGTAGTGTTTGTTTTGGCATACTTTTCCAATCATCACGTTCATATATCTTGACAGCCTCATCGAATAATGCACCAACTGCCTTTCTATATGGAGTTTCATTTGTTGCAACCCATCCCATACCGATTATATTTAACGCCTCACGAATTGCAACTTGCTTACGTTTGTTCTTTGTATTGAATAATTGTGGATCGATATGTGCTAATGCATCCCATACATATTGATCTAGGTTGTGTAATAGACCTTCTGGGAAGTATATAGGTTTACCTTTCTTATCGAATAATTCAGGTTTATTCTTTGGCCATAATAATGATTGTTGCAATGATGTTTGTGGTTGTGATGATGAGTCTTTACTGACCGATGTTGTTGTAGTTGAGGACAATAAAGAAGTCTTTTGCCTCTTGTTTCTTTTAGTTGTATCAGTACTCATCATTGATCGGCTGTTTAGATACACCGCCTCTGTTTACTTAGTGTAGTTTAGAGTTATTGGTGGTGGTCAATAGAAGCGATGGAGTAGGAGTTTAGGTTGTTCTTTGCAAAGATATACCAAAGATATATTCATATTGAGATTGAAATTAGGTGTATATATTTGCTGACGATCCCAACAACACTGACAACGGCTAATTTCCGCCGTCAATATCTATGAATAGAGGAGGCGGTGCGGCCGATAATATGAGTCTACGAGTCTATGATAGCAAAGTATTAAGTATAGGAGAGGTAGGTGATAAGAGAGAATGAGCAGGAATAGAATGTGTATTTTAGCGATACAACGTCAAGTTTTTAGCTTGTGGCGTCGCGGGCGTTAGTTAGTAACCATTTGGTTGTGGGTTGTGATTTGATGTAAAGATCCGGTATATACTTATTAGACCCTTCCTTCATATCCCCATTTGGTAAGTGGTAAGATATTTTGTATTATCATTGATTCGATTCTTATGCCGCCTAAAATCTAATTATATAGATTTTAGATTTTAATGTTATCTCACAAGGTGCACCTTCTTTGTGTTTGCTAAATTCACATATCTATACCCTTTACCTTTACACAGAGATATAAAATAGTACCACATAACAATATGTCATCGTCAGAAGATAATAAGAGAGTAACAAGAAGTACCGCCGCCGTCTCTAACAACAAATCAAAAGATAAACCAGCTGTATTCTCTTTTGATTCATCCAAACAAACATCTCCTGCATTCTCTTTTGACTCATCTAAATTAAACATTAGCAGTAATCCAACAACAACATCGACAGACCCTACAAATAGTAAAGGATCAGCTACCTCATTTACATTCGGTGCTGCATCCCCTATTACTAATAATAATGACGGCACTACATCCCCTATAATCAATAATACAAACAACAAGAAAACATCAAATAGAAGAAAGGCAGCCACCACGAAAAAGAATGTAACATCATCTAAAACAACCGCACCCAAAGGCCCGGTAAACGATCTACCACAATCACCGCAAGATATAACAGCACAATCATTAATAATCGAAAAGAATGCCGAATTAGAATGTCAAAGATTATTACCAAAGAAGAAGATTACACGTGCCAAATTCGATGAAGCCGAAGTAGCCAAGAAGGAAGGTAATCGATTATTCACACAAGAACAATCATATGCCAAAGCAATTGAACAATATAACATCTCCATCAAATGTAATCCAACCGAGGCGAGTTATCGTGGTAACAGATCAGTATGCTATACAAACTTAAATGATCATTTAAATGCATTATATGATGCCTATATCGCAACACGGGTGGCACCACATTGGTCCAAAGGGTTCTATAGATTAGCAACGACACGATTGGCATGTAATAGATATCAAGATGCCATGGAGGCAGCATGGACTGGATTACAAATAGAACCAAGTAGTCCAGGATTAGTGAGGGTTTTTAGGAATAGTGTTATTAAGGAAAAGATGGATTATGAAAATAAGGAACGTATGGCAAAGGCAATGGCGGCGATGAAAAAGGCTGAGAAGAAGGCTGCTGCTGAGGACAAGAAGAAGGAGACGAAGGGTATTAATGAATTGTTAGTTGCTGCCAATACTGGTGGATTTAGTATGGGTATATAATATTTGTTGGAGACCAGGGATGATAGTTTTTAAAATCATTTGTATAGCTATATGTTGTTGTTAAGATGAATCCAATTCAATCTATAATACCAACCCATCCTTGCCCTAGCCTTACCGTAGATCAATAGCATGCCGATATTGGTTATCTTTTGTTACCGTATACCAATCCTTCAAATCGATAACATTCCGTGCCAGGTAACACATGCTATTAAATAAATCAAACACAGCCATCTCAGCCTTCTTCTCCCGTGCTACTTGCTCACATTCTTGGAATGCACCACATTCTATACGAACATGATCAAAGTATTCTCCTTCTTTATTGAATGATCCCATACTGAAGAGACGTACCCATCCTTTACCCTTTAATTCCTTGGTTAGTGCTGACTTTTGTGTTAATCCAGGTGGACAACAAATTGGTTGTGTCTCGTTTTCTAATAGGAAGGCTCCGTTCCGTACCTTGTTGGTTCCACACATTGTTGTAAGGTCGTGTGCTTTAGAAAAGTCTTGGATTGTAAAGTTCTTATTTAATATCTTTGGCGTAGTACCACACTTGCATAGACCAGCATCGATAAAGTGTTGAAATGATGATGACGATGATGATTCGTTGCATGCCTTGTCACATATCAAAATGGCATCTACGGGTGTGAGGTATGTTTGGTCGGTAGGCTTGTTTATGACTGTAATCACCTCTTTCATCTCAGGTGGAGAATCGTCAGACAGAAACCAATATCCCTTTTGCTTCCACGGTGAGCAGTAGTCTATACATTGCCCCTCTTCACTGCATTGTACTCGCCATGTACTGGGAAGTCCTGTCCTACCCACATTGCACATTCCACATATGACAGTCTTGCCACACCCATCCGACCATTCGCCACACTGTTTACCCAATTCTACACAACTCTTTGGTTTACATATGTTCCCATCTTTATCTAATTTGATACCATGACGTTCAGCTATACCTTCTTTATCATTCCTCAACTCATCCCATGTCATGTATCGATGACATTTGTTCGTACCTACCATTTGATTGAATTTGTACTTGACTGCTTCGTATACAGCTCGATCTGCATAATCTTCAAAGCCATTTAAATGCTTCGTTGTAAATATCTTTTGTTTTGTCGATTTGTGCACATTGCTGAATTCACCTTGCAGTGGTGTATCCCAATAAAGTGTAGCTTCGCCACTATCGTCATTTTTCTTCTTACCACCAAATAATCTATGAAATTGACATATACTTTCATTCCATTCCTCCATCAATCCCACAAAGTCTAAATGATTCAATATAACATCTAATGCCATTTGTAAGTTCTCAATACCATTCTCTTGAAGTATCCCATCGGCACAAGTCTCACCACTTAACATCCGTGTCATACATCCTGCTATACCTGGATATCGTGCAAAGCATTCTAATGGATTGTGATATGTCTTGTTGGAATTGTCAATTTTACAGGAATGCTTTGTTGTTGGATTACGTTGGTATGAAGCGTCTACTAAGCCTTTGTATATCTCGGGCGTAAAGCCATTTGAGTGTCTTCCGTCGTAATAGGCTGATAAGATTCGATCTTCCGGCTGACGAAAGAATGAAGCTATAGTTATATTATTTGATATTTCAGATCCCCATTTACGTATCATTTTTGAATGTTTGACACGTTGATAATGTGGTGTATTTATATATGATTCGTCATTCTCTAAATCATGTGCTAATGCAGCATGCTGAGTACCACCGACTAATCCCAATGGTATATCCACACTCAACATCTTCTTAGTATTATTGGGTATCATGTTTAATGCACCATACATCTCCCAGGGATAACGTTTCATTAATACAAAATCATACATTGAATACGATGTGTTATCAAACATACTACAGGAATGTGAATTAACATTCAAATCAATATATCGATTGGTTGTTGAGGAAGTGTAGCTCCATAATGTTGATATGAAGGATGTGCCTGTTTTGGGAATGTGTAACCATCGTATTCGTTTTGGTTTAGGTGGTATCTTAGTTTGCTGTGTTTGTTGTGACGTATTGTCAGGATGAAGACAAGTGCATATATGCATACCATTTGCTTTTTGAGTATGTCGTTCGTCACTAACAACTGATTGCTGCCTACTTTGTTGCTGCTGAGCTGCTCGTTGCAATATGTCTCGTGTTGTAATCTTTTCTCTAACTAATGTACTGTTTTTACTTGTAGCTGGCCAACGTTGCAACTCTTTCTGTTGTCGTCTATCCAATAAACTAAACTTCTCTCGAGTTGGAGGTGCAAAGGATTGCAAACTGTTATCAGATACCGCCATCGTTCTGCCATCATTTTCGATAAGTTTGGAATGCGTGTGTATCATGGAAAACATACCAAATAGTATAATAGCTAGTAATATTAGTATTAAACGTATTGATGAGCCTGATAACCTTAAGGTAGTGTTATTTTCACCAACAACAGCCAAATTGTTATTGTTGTTAGCACTCATTTTGGTGCCTTTGAGCTTGGATGGTGACGTCATACTATCACTATTTTACACATTAATTATATAGCTGTGCAATATCCTCATTATATTGACATATTATTACCTCTCTTGAATTCATAATCTATCTCCGAGAGTAACAACAACAACAACACTAACAGAACCAAAATGAAACTTATTCAGTACGATACAGGAACTTTCATCTAAAGCGGAACTTCCAAAATAACATCTATTGACTAAGCAAGAGCAAGGAAGTAAGATGCCGTGGTACGAGCCTGCCGCGAGGGCTCCAACCTCCCAACAAAGATATAACAATACTAATACTAACAATGATGATCATGTAAATGTACAAAATTATCTAGATGAGCAGTGGAACTTTCCCCGTAATTCTAACAACAACAATAATAATTATGATGGATTACAATTTGAGATTGAGAATCAATTACGAAGTAGTGGCGTATTGCCATCATCTTTATCAATGAATAATATTAGTGGTAATTACTCTGCGTTACAATTTGGTGGTATGACTCGTCGAGGTGAAGTAGAGCAATCTTCTGCTACTAATAATCTCGCCCAACAAAATAATGAGATGAACCATAATAGCGATAGCAACATGCCAGTTAGTAAAACGGCTGCCTTTTTCCATCCACGTCCTGTAATGGCATTAATGCCTTATAAACAATTCTTTAGTCCAATTGCATGCCCCGATGATGATGATAATGATTGTGGTGATGTGTTGGATGATAAGCGTAAACAGTCTACTACTAATGAAAATCATAATGTGGGTGCACCATTATTACACAATAGCCAGGCCCCTCCTCAACAAGAGTATGATTTCCAACAATCACAACAGCAGCAACATCATTTAACACCAGCAGATGATAATCTAGCGAACATCAATCAAACCACTCAACAAGAAGATCAACAAGGCAGTACAAATAGCAACAGTCCGCAACCTCCATCATCCAATCTCAAACCAAAAGATTTATTCTCATCCTTTATTGCCAAACCAATATCTACTCATAACAATAACGCATTTAAAGTACCACCAAAGCAAAGCAAGTTGGTTAAAGATTCCAATACGGGACAAATGAAATCATCTCTTACTACGGAAGATAAGAATAACAGTAAGAAAAGTTCTTGGGATGATTATGGTGGTAGACCAACCGTAGATAATGATAATAGAAAGGAGAATGCATCAAACAAGGATGCAGCTGTCAAGAAGAAGAAAAAGAAGAAGAAATCAAAACAACAGCAGCAGTCTGACGGTACTGACATTACTAATTATTTAAATGGCAATAAGAAACGAGTTAGTAATGAAAAGAATGGCAATAAGACGAAAAAGAAGAAGAAGCAAAGGAAATCGAATACAACAAATAGTACGGGTACTGAATTGGATATACCATCATACAACACTGATGATATACTTGACCTTACCAACAACAATAACAAGTCAAACAATAACAGCAGTAGTATACCAAAACTAACCCAAGATGACTTTGCCGGTATAGAAGAAATGGAATTACAAAATGTAGCACAATGTATGGAGGGGATGCATCTGTTCTTGGAGAAGTTTGGTAATCAGCAACATGTTGCCTTCTCTTTACTTTTTTTAGATGAATATACTGGTAATTATACCTCATCATCAGCATCTAATAATGATAATAATGGTAAACAAAAGAAGAGTAAGAAGAAAGGCGGTGGTACACGAAGTAACAAATTTACATTACCAAACTCTAACAACAATAGCCGGGGGTATGAGGTAACAACACCATTTGTACCATCAAGTAAAAAGTATTGCACACCCAAGGGTCAATCATGCACGGCTTGGAATTGTACGTGTGATGATCAGATACGTTCATTAAGGGCTTCGGCATCGTTGTTGGGTGCCATGTTTGTATTCAAGAATGATAATAACAGTGGTGATAATGATGAGGGTATGGTTGATGAGTGGGAATGCTTTTTACTACCACTAGGTCCAACAAATGATGAACATGGTGAACCACCAAATGAAATTGAATATCAACGAATGTCGAATTGGCCAATCATTCCCTTTCTATGTGGTGTTAGTTTAAGTGATCGATGGGCGGCATTTGAGGCTATACTGCTCAATCAACGTACCAAGTTGGTGACATATAATGCAACGGTATCATTACTACCCTATTATCAACACTTGGCTAGTGATGTGGTTAGTAGTAATTCAACAAGTAGTGTATCTGCCTTTGCCGCGTGTATAGCAGGAGGTGATAACAACAATTCAGATGGCATGGCGACACCTACTAGTAGTAGTATCAACAATATGAGAAATGATGGGTATATACAATCTATTTGGGATTTACGGCTAGTCTCGTGGATGTTACGGGATAATGCCACTGATACCGAGCTTGAGTTTAGTAAATTCCAAGAAGGATTTGCTCATTTGGCACCACAAGATGAGTTACATTCTAATATGTCAGCTGTCATGCAGGGATGTATATCAGCCAAGAACTCATTACAACTCGTGTACAAACTATATCCCATCATGAATGGACAACTTGTTAGGGGAGGACTGTTGGATTCGTTGGAGGTTATCGAACAGCCAGTACAATCCATCTTGGCACAGATGGAGTGTCGTGGTGTTGGTTTCTTTCCACATCGTCTCAAACGAATTGAAGTACAACTCGAATCTAGACTCGAGGAACTCACCACGTCGGCTATCCAAATTACCAAAGATCCAGACTTTCTACTATCATCTCCTCAACAAGTATCAAGTTTCCTCTTTGATACACTCAAACTATCAATGCCAGCTGGTTTAGTTGCCAAGAACAAGACTGTACATCGATCTACATCCGAAGAAGCACTCAAGGCAATTAGATCGGAAATGAAATCACGGACCGGATCATCACCTCAAATCATTGATATTATATTGGAATCTAGACAGCTCAACAAGCTGCTCACGACTTATATTCGGCCATTACCCAAAGTATGTAGGAGGAACAATAATAATCAAGCCAGTGGTAGTACAAGTCCCAAGAGGAGCAAGAAACAACCAGCACGAATCTATCCTCAGTGGATGCAGACTGCTACACGAACAGGACGACTCTCCTGCCGTAAACCTAATCTACAGCAGATACCCAAGAAGGGAGCATTTGGTGTTGATCCTCGTGAGGCCTTTGCCGCTGATCAAGGCCTGTGTCTATTTGCATGTGATTACAGTCAAAAGGAAGTACGAATCTTGGCACACATGAGTGGAGATGAGGCATTACTATCTCTCTTCCGAGGTGACCCCAACATTGATATCTACAAGCAAATGTCAAGTATTATTCGGAACAAGCCAATGTAACTTGCTTGAACTGAGCA